>Ga0126342_10005629_pt1 | contig 21942 bp, 17 predicted proteins | sample Cyp1metagenome_FD_92528 | JGI IMG/M metagenome (GOLD analysis project Ga0126342, IMG submission 92528) | Coral microbial communities from Lord Howe Island, Old Settlement Bay, Australia - Cyphastrea 1 metagenome | ecosystem: Host-associated > Invertebrates > Cnidaria > Coral ... | reverse complement strand
TTTCCCATGATTTTCCCATGATTTGCCCATGATTTTCCCATGATTTCCCCATGATTTTCCCATGATTGTCCCATGATTTTCCCATGATTTTCCCATGATTTGCCCATGATTTTCCCATGATTTCCCCATGATTTTCCCATGATTGTCCCATGATTTCCCCATGATTTTCCCATGATTTTCCCATGATTTTCCCATGATTTTCCCATGATTTCCCCATGATTTCCCCATGATTTCCCCATGATTTCCCCATGATTTTCCCATGATTTTCCCATGATTTTCCCATGATTTTCCCATGATTTTCCCATGATTTTCCCATGATTTCCCCATGATTTCCCCATGATTTCCCCATGATTTCCCCATGATTTCCCCATGATTTTCCCATGATTTTCCCATGATTTGCCCATGATTTTCCCATGATTTCCCCATGATTTTCCCATGATTTTCCCATGATTTCCCCATGATTTTCCCATGATTTTCCCATGATTTCCCCATGATTTTCCCATGGTTTTCCCATGATTTTCCCATGATTTCCCCATTATTTTCTGGATGGGAAGCCCTTGAAGGCTGGCCTCGGTGGAGCAGCTCAAACGACATTTGGAGATGCTGCGAAACCGCTGAGGGCAGGGATGGCAAAATTTGGATTATGTTATGTTGGTTTATGGTAGCAATGAACGCACCAAAATCCAATGGCTGTTGTTTAAACACATAACAAAAGCGGTCCCTGGAAAACATGTTGCCATGTTGCCACGTTGACTTTTGGAGGCCAAGACTCCCATGGGCTAGCCTTTGCACAGTGGAGAACAGCTCCAGTGGACCCATCGCCGGTGGTTTACAGCACTGGATGGGTCCGTTGTTGGGTCGATTGCGAATGCAACTGAATCACCCAGCGTTGGGGATGTGCAATACATCCAACATCCCCAGGAATCATTTGAATCGTTTTGTATCTCGGCTACATGAAGCATCACCGGCCAAGACTTTGTACAGTTCCCTGCCGGTTGATGCGCTGGATACGGAATGCTTGAAAAGGAATTGCGCCAAAGACCTTACACATGATTCAGGAAGGGGCAATGACTCTGAAACCGTCCCAAAAAAGGTTAAACTTCATCATAATTCATCATGGTGGATCTTTGTGGACTCCAGATGATGGTTTCAATATGTTTCAATCTGGGCCATTTCCACTTCTTCTAATCACATGGATGTGGAGGTTTCAACAGAAACTCAGCTATACATGGTGAACTTTCCATTGGCATGTTGAAACTACCAGGGTGTAGTGAACTTGTACTATGCACTGCTAGCAAGGGATGATAAAAGGATATAAAAAGTATTGGCTTCCTCTGGTATTCGCAGGTCTTTGAACATTTGGATCCATTCCACAGAATTTCATGTGGGGAATACAAAGAGAAGCAAATGGAGCTTCATGCAACTCAAACTTGAACAATGGCAATATGTATATGTATATATACACATCATATTTATGTGTATTATTTAAATTTAATATATTATATTATATAGATATTATTATTATTATATATATATATATATATTATATATATATTGTATATATTATAATATATTATATTATATGATACATTATATAATCGCATTATGCATTAGATGTTATATAATTTTATATTTCATTTATGATATATTATATGTGAGGTATTAGTTTATATTGTATCTTCTCTTGTTGTATTACATTACTTTTTCAGACAATGGGTGACTAGAGGGGTGTGTTTTACAGCATGTCCCATGAAATCCCATTAAGAATCCCATTAAGAATCCCATTAAGACTCCCATTAAGAATCCCATTAAGAATCCCATCAAGAATCCCATTAAGAATCCCGCTAATCCACTATGTAATCATATTAAATCCCATCAAGAATCCTGCATTTTCCAGGCATTTTCCAGGCTAGTCCTTCACTCAGCCAAGGTATTATCTCCGGACCAAGGCTGCAGCAGATGCCATCAAGTTCACGGTAGAGGCCGTGGCTTTGGACAAGAGGAAGACAATATATATAGGGGTCTCAATGAGTAAGCGATACATCTTTCAGTCATCTTCCAATTCTGAACCTGAATTGATATTTGTTTATTCTATTCAGGGATTCAGCTCCAAGCGTCTAATTTATATTCATTTTTTGTTAATTACCCCCTGGTAAACAAACATAGCTATTGAAAATGGCCATTTATAGTTGATTCCCCATTAAACATGGTGATTTTCCATAGTTATGTTAGTTTACCAGAGGGTAATCTGTGATTGATGTTTCATGTTTGATAACATCCACCAAACTTGGAGACCCCAAGAGACTCCATCACGGATGGTCGTCGCCTGGGAATGGTCACCGGGTTTTTTTGTTTCGAATTAAACATGGCCCAGTAGAAAATGATGAAGTTAATTGATTTAATGGTCAAATGGTGATGATGATTCAATTTGAGGATGATTTATAAAATTCAACTCGTAATTCAATGGTGACCAGTTCGCAAACGCTTAGTCATTGCTCTAGAGGCTAGCCATTTATTCCAGGGAAATCCCATGATATTTACTGGGATGACCATGGGACGCCGCACTCGCATGACCAGGTGAAACAGAAGGTGAATTCCGACTCAGAAGAGACGGTGGCACCCCAGGCGTGACAGGTGGAGACCCAAGGGCGAAGATAACTCCAGTGGCTGTGCTTCATATCGTTTTGTGATACTTAGAACATTTTATGACTAGAGTTAATGGGTTTTATACGTTTTTAATAACTATAGTAACTACAGTATGCATGTTTTTTTAAAAAAAAAAATATGGTTTTACAAACCTTAAGTTATAACATGGGGGGCCCACGTTGTATGTGTCTGAAACTGTACGGTCTACCCCAAAATGGCAATATCACCAGCATCTCTGTCTATCCTGGTCTTCGTCCATATCTAAAATAGACCATGTATAATTGTATAATTGGATGATAAGCCTGATGGTCACACCAGTCACCAAGTAACTATACTCTATGGTCATATCCGTTATTAGCTGGCATGCACATCCAAGTCGTTGTTCCATGCGACATAAATATAGTCATGAAATATGTGTGTCCTAGCTGCAGATCATTTAGTCTATATGATGCATTCAGGATGGTAATCTCATCCTCCCAGTCTAAAAACAAAAACAGTTCGGGCCCCCAATCCATGAATAGATCCAATGCTAAGTGATGGTTTCTAGGTGTTGTTTTCAAGATATTAGGGGAAACCATATCAGATTATCAAAAATAATATAACTATCGGGGGGAAACCATACGGTTTATATATACACTGGCTGAATTATAACGACCTCATTGCGACCTCACTGGAATGATAATTATTGGGGATAAGAGTCCCATTATTTCAGCTTATTTCAGATGAGTGTACTAATTTTAATTCATCCAGATATTTCAGATGATTCCTTTACCCATGACGGATCTGGGTAAATTATAACGACCTCACTGCGACCTCACTGGAATCATGGCTAGTAAGGGAAATGATCCCCAAATGGCCTTAATTCAGGTTAGTGAAATATTATAATTTACCCAGATAGGATCCATGGTGCTGGTTTTTCTATGCTAACATGACTGGGATTTTTGTTGATGGGATCCATGGCACACCATATATAACAGCACCGTTAGGATCCGTCATGGGTTTAGCTATCAATCAGATGCGCATCGTCGATCATCGATCCGACCCGCAGAGGTCCTGGAGAATTTGGAGACTGCCGCGATCCAAGCCTTGAACGGAGAGAAGCCCAAATACTCCTGCGACGCTTGGTGCTCGATGGGAGTTGAACCATCCAATGTGCCCACGAGTTCAACGTGTTGTTGACGTTGGTTTATAAAGCCCAGGAATACTATGGTTTTAACTGTTTTAACATACACCAGATAGGAGTTATAAACCAACTTAGCTATCTATTGGATTAATAGGATTGGGAAAAAAAAGGGGAAACATTAGCCTGAAGTTGAATCATTGGGATGAGAAGTGGAGTTTCCCCAATTCCTAAGGATCCAATCCCATTCAGTCGGATTTTTTTGGGGGGTTTTGGGGGGAAGCCCATGACTTTCTCACTGCAAATTGGCCTTCAAAAATGCCATCCTAAAAGATGATGAGATCCCCGAGAGCATCAGATTTGAATCAGATTTGAATCAGATGGCCAAATGGCCAACAGAACCTGGCTGAAGAACGCTGGTTTTTCTTCAAGAAAAATGGTGGCAACCGGAGACGATCTTAGAGAAAAACGATGTCACCATAATTCAGTGATACTTTGTTAGTATGGTTTCACCAGCTCTTGGAGACACCCCCATCATTTCCGGTTGGTTTCACAAGAAAAAACAAAAAACAACGCCGGAGCCCCTTGGGGGTTGAACCATGAGAACAGACCAGTGATTCGGCTGCGGATGGTTCAGTGATTCGGCTGCCCCTTGATCCTGGCTAGGTACATTAGGTACCCCATATAACAAAGTGCAACAAAGTGCTAAAGATCCCTGAGCAAAGAATATGGCCGGGCCGTTATTTCTGAACATAGCCTTTATGACCCCAATTCAAGTTTGCATATCTAGATATATCCAACTGCATCTAGTACATATATAAATACCTAATTACGTAGTACGTAGTGTATCCCCATCCAAATGGTACAACAACGTCCCATTTAACTTGGATATACTTGGATACATATTTAAATAATATATACGTATATATGCCATATACTACATAAATACATAATTATGTTATATATACAATATATGAACCATATATAATATATATATATATCAATATAAATATACTTGCCTGAAAATTATCTATGACTCGTTTTTATTAAAGCCACCTTTTTGGTCGTGATGATCCACTTCAATTTTGCCCAGAAGGGTGTCATCCACGGTCTCGTCGTAGGTGAACTGTAGCTCTTGAGCTCCGTCCTTAGCCCTGGGATCGCTGGAAATGGGGATGTCATGGGGATTGAACCAACGAAAATGATAGGAGAAATCCCATTTCGTGCAGGAAAAGATGAGATTTTATATATAGTATGAGGATTTGAGTAACTATGAGGTTTTTTTAGTAGTATATTTGATATATAGATTTATAGTAAGTATAAGAACATATATGAGGATTCAACCTTCAGAAAGATTTGAATGTAACCATCAAACATGGCGATGAAAGTTGATTTCCACCAACAATTGGGGGTTGGCCCAGAACAACACGAGTCTCGAAGTCAAAAGAGTGCCGACCTGTAAAAACGGTTTTCTTGTCGGCATTAAAGCATGTCAAAACATGTTTTTTGCAGGGGATGGCTCTCATTTAGCCATCTCATTTAGCCAATAGCCAAGGTGATAGATCAAGGGCAAAGATTCGATGTGAAAAATCTTGGATCCATCCGGACCTCACAAGCCATAGCTAAGCTAGTCATGTTTAGGGCGATGACATGTGGCTGTGGAGTTTTAGTGTTTTGAAACGTCTAACACTTCCATGGCCCATGGCGAAATCCATGGGTTTTTGGCACAGCGGGGCTGAAACTCTAGGTGACCGCTCTCTGAAGCTTCCAAACTCTTTGTTGCGATCGGACGGCAAATGGCTGACGGACCTGTTGCTGGATAATTGGAAAATGGGGGAGAAAATCCCTAAAATTGTTTCTTGATGTTTCTTGCATTCTATTTCAGATAGTAATGACAGTTTGCCCAGATATCTAGGACACCAGCTAGTTGGTATCTTTGTCAGATATGGATAGGACATACAGCTATCTAGGATTACGTAGGCTAATACAATCATCGTCCAACATATATGTTTATCAATCTCCAGATAATCATTATTCGTTCCAATCATCATTATTCATTCCAATACTCATAATTTATCCCAATTAAAATTGGTTATCATGATCAGCTCTTGAATCTCCATCCGTCATCAACTGGATCCAGTGCAGAAAAGTCGTCCGACGACATGCGTGTGTCGCAGCTGGGGGAAGTACGAGATACTGCCTGGGCTGGGAAGATGTTGTTTCAAGATATCTGGTTGTTTGATGCTTAACAACAGCCCTTTAAACAGCGTCAACACATCTGTTAAACATATTCTAGATACTTCTTGTTTAATGCTAGATATTTCTTGTTTACTTCAAACATCGTTAAACATCTTTAAACAAAAAGTATCTGGCATTCTCATCCTGCTTTGGATCCGAGATGATACCGACAAGCTCCATGTACAGTTTCTCGGGTTTCAGCCACTAGCCCAACTCGGTACAGCTCAGGCAGTTTTTCGGCTCGGTGTGCAAAACATCAACCGATGGAAAGTCAGCGTTACGGTTTCACCCTAGGGGCAGAGCAGCTCATGCTGCTGGAGTTTGACGTGGTGTTCCCGCGATTCTTCGCTGGAACAAAATAGGAAACCCACACTCCATTTTTTGTGGGATATGTTGGGACAAATATATCTCAAAGATAATGAAACTGGTTTTGCTAACCTTCAAAATAACGATTGCCAATCTATTCAGCGAAGTTGCTGAAATCTTAAGACTTGAGGATGTTTCCTGTTTTCTTGGCGAAGTGCCGTCCGGAAGATTGGGAGGATCTTCCGTGGGGCATATTTTCGACCCGCCGTTTCGGCCGGAGCCGGAAACTTTTCTTTGCCGTGTGGGGGGGAGGGCAAAAAATGCCGGCAGTCTCAGTCTTGGTATTGGCCCCTGCTAAAAGATCTAAAAGTCTGTTGGAGTCCCCAGTTGGGGAGCTGAATACTAAAGCATACTAAAGCCTTCGTGTTCATCGAGGAAGCATTCGGAACCATTGACCCGCAGCGGGACCAGCAGCCGGTGCGGGCCAAAGTGTTTTTTTTGTCGTGGAACGAGGCAGGGTGCAGGGTGGATAGCAAGGCTGGATTTGGGTCTGGATTCTGTTTGGACAAAAGGATGGAAGTCTGGATCACCTGGTTTATTTGGTATGATTTGTAAATTCATGTGAGTAGAAAACCATCAGAAAACCCATGTTTTTTCTTGTTCTTTGACCGGCCAGAGTTGGGTGTTCCAGAGCTGGGTGACTGGATGAGAATCTATGGACTGGTGGGGAACTGACGCCCAGGGCAGTTGATGAAGCCAATGGAGCTATAACTTGGGATATGGGGCCATATGGGCTCTGGAAAAGTGGGGTTATTAAAAAAAATCGTCCACTCCTGGAACTGCACTTCCACTTGGAAAAAGTAGGGAGCCTCGACTCCAAAGACTTGGCGCTAAAGTGAAAAAGGGTGAAAAAGGGTGTTAGGGACAAATGCTACACGACTTCCTGGGGGAATCATCATCCGCTATGACCAGCACGGGTACCATCCGCGGAGGATGGTGGATCTGCTGCCTGCAGGGGTCATCAGCCATGGCCTTTATGGTGGTGCCAAGTGGGTCCAGAACCAACCCACAGGCCTCACCGGAAGGGGCTAGCCGGCTAGCCATATATGGGTCAAAACCTGGATGGTACCTTGAAATAGCTGGGTATGGTTAATGACTGATTGGTGGTTTGGAACATTTTATTTTTCCATATATTGACAGAATAGTAACCCCAACTGACAAACTCATATTTTTCAGAGGGGTAGGTCAACCACCAACCAGATGAATGAGGTTTTGATGAATGAGGTTTTGACATGTTTTGACTCATTCCTCCCCATATGTTGATGCGAAAGAAATCGGAAAATGGTGAGAGGAACAAGTCGCTGGTTCCAACTTTTGGACAACCTGAGGGGTCCAGTTAGGAGTGCATTGTTGATCAGCGAGTCAATGAATACACAAGTTTAGCATATTACTGTACATATATTTGTGTATATAGTCTGACCAAAGGCAATAGAAACTGGTGAGTATTAATGGTTTTATACAACGGCAAGACTAGCATCCCCAATCCAGTAATTAACCATTAACAATCATCAACAATCATTAACCATTAGATAGATATACCCTCTGGTTATTCAACATCGGTAAACCATCTATAAATGGGCCATTTTCCATGGCTATGTTAAATAACCAGATATTAACATTAACACTCCCCAATCATTAACCACCAATTGATCATGGCACCTCTGACCCGTTTTTTTTGTTTTTTCATCCCGTTTCCACCTGCACGTTGGCCCGCACGGCAAAGTTCCGCAGGGCAAAGCAATTCCTGGGGCGTTTTGCGACCGGGCGCGCCATTGAATTTCACCTACCAGTTGCTTGGATATCTTGGATCACAAAAAAGGGTCGATCCCAATCAGCATTTCATCAACCGGTTGACACATGGGGAATGTCACCGCAAAATGATGGGGGTGTTTACAGCAAACATGGGGATATTTCACCAACATTTAGTGAGACAGCAGGACATAGTGGGATATATCGAACTATCAATGACGTGGATCTTGGTATTCTTTTCGTTTGTAAGTAGGTCTATTTTTGGCTGCCCAGTCTGACACATAACATATGGGGGTATATCATAGCCAACAAAAGCGAAGATGGAAGTAAAGTCGGTTACTCGCAACTATATGACTATGACACTCTGAGCCAAATTTCTATGATTTAGTGGTGTGATATGGTCCAAACTATGGATCTCATATGAATGAAACTTAGATATATGATAAATGTCTCTAGTCTGACGCTTAAAACATCCAAAAACATCCTTCATGGGGATGCAAACTTTAATGGTTGAATTCCCATGAATGGTTGAAATTCAATTACCATTTTCTCCAAATCAGAATCAACAGCTTACAGCGGCTCGTCATGGATTGTCATTCAGGCCAGCTATGGTGGGAGCAGGATACATCGCCTGCGAAGGTGACGTTTTTTTCCCGTTTTTTTGTCATTTTTTTTGGTGATTTTCATGGATATTCATGGTATTTCATGGTGATATATGGGAGAATTGACCAATTACATTATAGTGATGTAGTGATTAATTTTCATTACTGATGGTTTTCCTGAGTGATGGGGGTACCCCAAAAAAATCCAAGTCATGGATGACCATGACTTGGTATTGAAACAACCATGGTGACTTTGGGCTCGGGGAAATGATGATTAGCCTTCGGATGTTGGGTGTGAGTCGTGGCTGGTGGTTCCAGGGAATCTCTCACCATTGCTTGGGATGATCTGAAGAAACACCAGCCATGGCCAGTCAGCCAGTTTTCCGATGGTAGTGGAAAAATGTCATAAATGGATGATAACTGGGGGTACCCTCATGACTTAGGAAACCAGGGAGACTTGAAATATGTTTTAAGAATGAAAGACACGTTTTCCATACCCTCTAGGGACGTTTTCCATAGTTTTAAGATGTTTTAAGTATGTTTGAGCAGCCTATTTCACCGACTCCCATAGAGAAATGTACCCCAATCGATGGCCAAAAAGATATGGAAGATGATCTGCTTGAGACTGGATGAAAATGGGAAAACGTGGACAAAGCCACGTTCCCAACAATCTAACCTGGCGATACAATCATCATCTATTAGATTATTCATAGATGATTTTGACAATTTATAGATTATTCAATGTTTATCTATCATCGAATCATCCATGATTATCTATAATTTATCACCAGGTTTTATTATATCATCTGAAGATAGTTATCACCTGGTTTGATTATAGATTCTCAATCTATAGAAACCAATTAATTTACAGATGGTGTGTTGTTTCTCAAAACTTGTGATTCCCCATTGACCGGAGCATCACTTTAAAAGGCAAACGTGTCTGTGGTGCAACGATGACTTCAGATGGCTTTGGTCGTTGGTCTGTGCCATCAGCGCGGGATCTGGCGGATGTTTTCAACATGATCATTGCGAGCAACCACAGTCACCTGGCGTAAACTTCGTGGTTTTGCTGAAGATTACCCTCTGGTTATGTCAAAATAGCTATTGAAAATGGCCATTTATAGTGAGTTTTCCCATGAAAAATGGTGATTTTCCATAGTTATGTTAAATTACCAGAGGGTAGCTATTGAAATTCTGAAAACTACCATTAGTTTCGTAGATTTACCCATTGATAGCATGGTGATTTTCCATAGTTTTTTGTATGTTTACCAGAGGGTACGTCTTGTTTTCCCAATGGAAACTCCAAACCTTGGGGAATCGAAAGGGAATGACGTTTAATGGTGGGCTTGGCTGACAATTTGGCATGGAACCATGGTGGGAATTGCGTGTACCGAAAACAAAAAGTCTGTGACTTACCCTCTGTTAAACTAACATAACTATGGAAAATCACAATTTTTAATGGGAAAATCCACTATAAATGGCCATTATCCATGGCTATGTTAAATTACCAGAGGGTAATCATGTTTGGCCCCTTGAATCGGATGGCGAAAATGGTCAGGTCATTGCTGGCTGATGGTGCCCCCATCCTTTTTTGCAATGGCCACCCTTCAGTCACGGCTGACAAACATGGCTGGGCCCAGCCATGTTCGTAGTAAGTTGGTTTCATGTCAAGGTAAGCTTTGAAGCCATCCAGTTGGTTTCATGATCGACGAATTCCATTCCACTTGAGTATGGGTCTGTCTGAAAATGAGGTATAACTCCTACGGTATAACGGTATAACCCCAAAAAAGGCTATATAAAATTATAGTGATAATATGGGATAATGATGATTAACGATTGGATTAGGGATACACTATGTTCAGAAGAACCCTCTTAGTCGCCACAAGGTGCCATCTTCGGTCGGTCGCTAGCAATGTCAATTCTGTGGTTACCCTTTGGTGATCTCAGATGGCGACAGATACCGTTTGACCCTCCGTTTGTACCTATCAAAAGCCACTAGGAATTAGTACACCATTTTGCTTGAAGAATTAGGAGGGCTCTAGGTACATTCATTCTACATAAATGCCTGGTGGCAAGTGGCGGAGATGGGGCTTCGGCCATGCGACATTTGAGGAAATGGTCACCGTTGGGTCCCAGAATGGATGGTTTCACGGAAAAATCTGCGACCACAGACAGGTTGGCCTGTCCCTTTTCCCTGGTTTTTCAGGGAAAACCTGCAGAAAAACTTAAAAATTGGGTGTCAAAAGCCTACCCTCTGGTAATTTAACATAGCTATGGGAAATCACCATTTTTAATGGGAAAATTCACTATAAATCACCATGTTCAATAGCAAACTGTTAGTTTACCAGAGGGTACTTTCCTGCAGATGTTTCCCTTCATCTTAAATCAATCGGAGATGGCCACCTTCGCCACTAAAATCATCATGGTCCATGTTCAAACGCCAGACTCATTGGTGGTTGTATATCCCATGACATATCCCCATTAGCACAATGATATCCACCATTTTTGATGGTTAAACCATGTTAAACCCCAATTTTCATGGCTAACAATTTGGTTAAATCCCCCAATTTGGATGGACAATATACGATCATATCCCCATGTTCTGAAAAATCCTGCTTGTTCAGGTTATTGTCAATACTTCGACATGACCGTGGACCGCATCTTTGAGCGTGTCAACGTCCTCGGCGCCGAAGTGCATCGTTTAAACCTGGCCCTCAGCCGCAGTGCTGGAGCTGCCGAGACGGTGCGGCCATCGGCGCGGGAGAACTTGCCGGTGCAGGGGCAGATTGTGGAGGAAGCAAGGCAGCCTGGCGGGTGCCGTGCTTGCAAGTTTGGAATAGTTTGGAGCTGGATGAGGGAAAAGTATGGAAAGTTGTGGTATTTGTGATATGGCTATGAGTCAATACCTATTAATACCATTTTTAGTGGGATGAACATCCATTTACCAGCTATTTTGGGGTTCACTAGGTACCAGGGTTTTGACCCATCCCCATATGTGTTGCTGATGGATTGCTGATTTTAGGCTGATCTTTTGCTGGAAGAAACCTTGGACACTGCGATCAAAAATCACGGGAAGTGGCTTGCGTCATGTGCAAACGTTCCAATTGCCGTTGGATTCTGGACGTCCCTGCAATCACAGCTCTCATCGAAGGAGCCAACTGAAGTCGATGTGTTTTTTTCTCAACATCAATGGTGTATCGCGGAAGTGAATATCAAGTGATCAAGTAGGACAGGATTCTAGAAAGTCTAGATGAGATGATGAATTGGGGATCATCAGTAGCTACCGGAAGACTGCCATGGCTGCCATGGTCGAGTTGGGATGGCCCATCTGGGGATGGTCAATTGGAGGTACCAATCCCATATCTAAGGCCGAAAATGTTCAGGCCTAAATTTCAGGGAATATCCCCAGAAAATATTGTCAAAACTATGGCAATTAAATTGCGGCAATTACTAACGTACCTCCATGACTCAGGATCCTGAAGATCTCCCATTGATTCAGTGAGATTCCATGGAGATTCCCATTGCGGCTGACCACATTTTGCCTCCAACTCAGGTGGCAACCTTTGCCGCCATCAGCCGCGCTTCGCGAACACAGTGCCTGGCCATGTGATTGACCAAATTGGGTGTCTCTGAAAACGCTTGGATACGCCCAAATAGCAATTCTTAATGGGAAAAGATGCCCCAAAATAGCATCAAATAATAATTTTAAGTGGAATAATAATGCTTAGTCAGCGAATTGTGGGGTTTTCCCAACATGTTCAGACAACCCGCCCAAACATATCCGTGTGGTTGAGGTTAGGTCAAGAATTTGAATGTTCCTCGGCGAAACATCTGATTTCGCAATACAGCTCCTGTTGATTTGGCATGTTTGTTTGCTGTTGAGTATTAATGTTGGGTGTTTACATAGACACGACAAATGGTGCATCAACAGCTTAGGTCAAGCTGCATGTTTGGTAGACTATCAATCATTGAACCCACCAGCATTTTTGCGCATTCCGCATTCATAGCATCTGGAATAGCTGCACAGGCAACTGGAACAGCTGCAAAGGCAACATGTTCGTTGAATTCCAAGAGATGAGAATACGTTTCAGAAAAAGTCTGGTTGGTGATATTTGGTGATGGGTTTTTGTATGTTTATGTTTCATCTCGCAAAAATGGGATTGTTATCCAGACTGACTTCAACAGTCCCCACAGATGGCGTGGTATAGTCATATGTCCATTAAATTCCTATTGAAGTTCAGCAAGTCTCCATCAATTCCCCAAAGCCATATGACATTCATTTGATGTTCGGTTCACCACTCGTTGTACCGTGTACTGTGCATGCCTCAGGCGGACCGTGCATGGCAACCGGAGGCAGCCGTTGTCGGTTGGAGATGGGTTGGGGGCTTTGGAAAGGCCAGGGCTGGGTTGTAACCCCCCAAAAAAGATCCACAGGTAAAATCTTACTAGAAGAATCAAGAATCTGATGTAGTGGTCAATGACTGTTCTGGCTTTTTGGGAGGAGTTCTATAGAATGAGACACTCCAACTGTCCATGAACATCGTTCGGATGGCTCAACAATCAGATGATTTTGAAAGTACGGTGTGGCTGGGCACAGGGCAAAGTTCAATCAGGTGTGGAAAGCAGCTGGAGCACCAAGCGGCACAGTGTTCTAGATGTTGCTGGGATTGGTCGATGTCCCATTGTGACATCAAATGCTGTTGCAGATGTGGATTGTCATGTTCAGATTTTGGGGATAATCCTAGCAATGGCTTTTTAGGAGACTTTGGAACCTTGGTTGTGGTCCGCGGGCATTCTTTCGTAAAAAAAAATCCGGTCCACAACCGAAAGCAAAGCCATAAACACAACGCATATATTGCATATGCTGCATGACCATACATATGCTGCTGAATTGGTGTTGCGTTCTACACCAATCATCGATCTGAACCAAGTCCCAATTGAATTCCCATTAAAACCCGACATCTCCCTGGTAAATTCCCATTAATTTTAATCAAGGCACATTACTGTACATCCCATTCATTGCTTTAAATTCCCCTAAACTCCGCAATTATGAAAACCAAATGATGCCCCATTTCCCATTCAATCACTAGAAAATTCTACTCCCAGTGGCTCTAAATCCCCACTCGGATCATAATTGCATAATTGGAGGCGCCTGGGAAGCAATGAAGTTCGCGCCGGGTCAACCCGTTCCAAAGCCCCCTCTTCAAAGACCGCAGACGGCAACCAGACACTTGGTGCAGGTCAGAGGGTACAGCTTCCACAGCAGCTTGAACCCTTGAAGATGGGTATACCTTTCCCTAAGTTATTTTTTGTGCGTGCCCATTTCTCCCATGATGTACAAAAAAAACATTTGGAAGTTTGGCACACCAATCTTTTGAAACGCATTGAGATTTTATATACTCCCAATTTTCAGAAATCTTTAACTCTCATTCTAAATTGTATCATCCCAATTCTTATAGAATCCCAGTGTTCATGGTTATCTTTTTTCCCCACCCGTTCACAAGTTTCTCCCCAAGCCCTCCTCAAATAAGGACCTGTCTCGATGGCGGATCGACGCGCTGCGGTTCCTGCCCCCGCTGCTCTCGGTGCTCCTGCTGCGGCTCCTATGGGTCCTGCGGGTCCTGCGGGTCCTGCGGGTCCTGCGGGTCCTGCGGGTCCTGCGGCCAGTCCTTTCGGGCCTCCAGGGGCGCAACCAACACAGCCAGGTGCCTTGGGGAGATGGGTGCCATGATGTGTCATGAAAAGCCATAAAATCCAAGTAGATCCAAAGCCAACTGATCAGGGGTTGAAATGTTTGAAATCCCATGCTTCTAACTTATAATTAGCCACACAAATATAAAAGACCTCCCTAGTTCTGCATCCCCAGGTCTATATAGCTCCCCATAAAAATCACGGTAGATATACCATAAACTGTAATAAATCCTCTGTATATTCCCATTTCTCATGGTAGAGCCTCTAATTTTTCCCACCAGATTCAATTCTAAAATTCCAATCATAAGTCCCTTTACTGGGCCCGACTTGGGACGGTTTTGAATGATCCCCAAATGGTTGGTCGACTTGGTGTTCTTCACGGATTGATCCAGTGCATTCTCCCATGTTCAATGGAATCTCTCATCATATCAGAAGCATATCCCATGAGATCCCAATGAATGCGAATCCCGTCAAAGAGTGTTATTACTGCTTGGTGGTTTCAAACATGGCTGAATTCTTTTCCATTTCAAAAAAAAGAATGTCATCCGAAACCTATTGACGAAGTCCATCATTTCTCAAGATGGTGAAATTGCACCACCAACCAGATAAGTAGCTAAGTATGATAATCAATGGGATTAAACCATATTAGACCATACTAACCATATATATAGGGATGGTGAAATTGCACCATACTAACCATTATTAGTTATGTTTACCCAACCTATCAATCTAAAAGCGTCCCCCCCAAAAAAAAACATGAAATCTTCATAATAAATCCCATGTTTCATTCGAAGTTATTCCCCTCATGATTAAAACACCATCAAGTCCTATTTTTTTAAAACAAAACATTGTTTTCATGGTTATTCTCCCCATTGTTTCAATGAAAAATCATCAATAATGCTGTTCTTCATGGTCAATCTCCCCTCATGTTCCCTGTGAAATCCATGGATTTAATCCCAGAGAATCCCATGAACTCCCATCTTTGGAGTGATTCCCCCCATGTTGTTCAATTAAAGATCACTAAGTCTCATGAAAATCCCATAGAATCACATAAAATCATCTATAAAAAATTATAAAATATTATAAAATCACAGTTTCATGAAATCCCATAGAATCATATCAAACACCATATTTTTCCCATGAAATCCATGGCATTTCCCAGCGTTGTTAGACCTGGCCAACGCCGCGACCCTAGCGGCGGAGCTGGACCTCTGCGCCGCGCGGCAGCCCTGGGTGGCCGGACGCCGCAATCTGCCTGCTGGAGGCCGACTTCACCATGGTTTTGCAGGGAAATCCATGGGAAAATCCATGGAAAATCAATGGAAAAGCAATGGAAAATCAGTGGAAAATCAGTGGAAAATCAGTGGAAAATCAATGGAAAATCAAGGGAAAAGCAATGGAAAATCAGTGGAAAATCAATGAAAATCAATGGAAAATCAGTGGAAAATCAGTGGAAAATCAGTGGAAAAGCATGGGAAAGTATGGGCAAATCCATGGGAAAATCACCATAAATCTATAGGACAGGAAAATGATGATTTGAAGCAAGGAAATTTGGGTGGAGTTTTCAGTGGTGGATTGAGCCACAAAAAGTGGGGTGGAGGAGCAAGAAAATGGAGGGTCAAATCAACCATAGAAAATGTGGTGCTGGAAGAACATTCTCCTGTTCTAAATGGCACATGTATCACATGTGGGCTTTCCATATTGGATTTCCGGAAAAGGGAAGTCTAGCAGCCACGAATCTCGGGAAATTTGAGGAGCATTTGTTTGGAGAAGCAGGGTGACATGTTTCTTTAGCCTGTGCTTTAATCCGATTGCAGTTCACGAGCCGGGTCCGCTGGGTAGCTGACCAACTCAAATGGGTTTACAAAAATCAAGCGGAGCTGTTGAACTGCAACAACCTATGATAACCTTAATTGGTTGGTGGTTTGGAACATTTTTTATTTTTCCATCTGGTTGGGAATTTCATGATCCCAATTGACGAACTCATAGTTTTCAGAGGGGTAGGTCAACCACCAACCTTACACAGTTTCCAGCAGGCTAGATGCAACTTGCACTTAAGCGTTCCTTAAAGGAGGCAATGAGATCAACGCAGTTAAAATGGAGATGAAACCATCGGCCTCATCGGCCAAAAATTGATGATCCCAGAAAATGGGATCTCATCAACTCTCATGACGTCATAGATTGATATACTCTCTGGTTATGACTAACAGAGCCATGGAACATCACCATTTTTAATAGGTAAACCATCTATAAAATAGGCAATTTTCCATGGCTATGTTAAATATCCAGAGGGTATATAATGGTGTATATATATATATGGTTGGTGGTTTCAAACATTTTTTATGACTGTCCATATATTGGGAACAATAATCCCATTTGACTTTCATATTTTTCAGAGGGGTTGAAACCACCAACCAGATATATATAGATATGACGACCACGTCGATATTCGTGACGGTTGATTTTTGTTGCGCAATAGCGCGGGCTGATGTATTTCACGGTGTCAAAAAAAGTGAACTTGGTGACACCTGGTCAAGAGAAAATGCTGTTGGATATGGGTATGGATCAATACCTATTAATACAATTTTTAGGGGAATGAACATCCATTTACCAGCTATTTTGATGTTCACCAGGGGTACAAGGTTTGGACACACTGCCATATGTCACCAATATTGGGCTTTGACCCACCAATGAGTGTCTGTGAAAAGCTTGGATCTCGATGGACTAGCAGATTCGACATAGGGGTATTTTGCTGCCAACTCTCAGCATGCCGATAGGCCGATAGGTACCTTGTTCTTGACCAGCGAAAAATGGAATAGAATCAAAATTATGCAAGCTGGGGGTACAACTGTGTAATCAACCTGTTGGGGATAGCAACAATATTGGTCTGCGTATGTTTCAATATTGCCCAACGTGCTTCCCATATTCCATCGAAAGATCATGGCCCAAGAAAAAGCGGCTACGAATGAAAATAAGGAACAAGTCAGGAAACTCAGCAAAATCTTACTGGTGCTAAACGTAGGGAATTTTCGGGAATGATCCACAAGAACTCACAATAACTATCAATAATCATCCCAGCAACCCCCAATTCCCATCCATTCCCTACGTAAAATGCACCAGTAAGAAATCCAAAGGGTTTCCTCATTGAGTCCGACCCCAAGTCTGACCCCCAGTCGTGGCCCTCCCGGATCGCGAGGCCGTTAATGATCGGATCGCGAGCGAGCTGAAAACTTGAGAGATGTGACCCGTGGAAACGCGTGGCTGGGTTTGTCCAGAAAAAGAGAGATTCATATGCCATAGATTGCCGGCCACTGCAAAAAGGATGTCATGAACATTTCTATAGATGTTACTTTCTTCGGGTGAGAAAAGCACCTTTTTGCATATATATATATATTCTGACATCTGACATTTTGTTGTCTAAGATTCTATCTTATAGTTAATAGTTATTCTGACATACTATTTGACATTCTATCTGACATATTCTGACATTTGACCTTCTCTCTGACACTTTACATGGCATTCTTTCTGGCATGTAATCTGGCATTCCATTTGACAGTCTATTTGCCTTCTGACATTTGTTCTGGCATCTAAGACACTTTATCTGGCATTCTGATTCTATGTGGCATCTGACATGTTGGGGGATGGCATACTGGCGGGGAATCTGGCGAGGGAGGGAGCAGGATGTCTTGCTAAAATCGACCCTCACCTGACAGCCCTGGCTGGGGAAAAATGGGAACTCAGAATCTTCGATCAAACTTTGATGTGGTGACTGTGGTGTATACTCTGGTAAACTAACATAACTATGGAAAATCACAATTTTCAATGGGTAAATCCACTATAAATGGCCATTTTCAATAGCTGCCAATAGCTATGTTAAATTACCAGAGGGTAGCCATTTTTTGGACAAATCCATCTGCGCGCTCTTCAGAGATTGTGTTCCATCCCTAGGCATGGGATGAGCATGCCGAAATCGATCAGAGGCACCCAATTGTTGTGGGTTCCAAAGGTAGAACGTCCATGAACGTCCCACGGGTCTGTCTGAAAGTGAGGCTTCACTGGATTTTTCATGGTTAATCATCATGTTTCATGGTTAATCATCATTTTTCTTGGTTAATCATCATTTTTCTTGGTTAATCATCATTTTTCTTGGTTAATCATCATATTCACATTCAAATGGGGCCATGAAAAACGCCTATTGCTTAAGACCCCATGATGATGGTGGTCGGGACATCGGATGTTGATCCCAGATCCTGATGCTGTGCCCCACGATATCTTATTGTTAAGCATTGATTTCCCCATTTAGATCGTGATCTTTGAATATTATACATTAATATATATATATATATATATAACTATATATATAACTATATATATATACTATATATATACACACCATTTTCCCACACACTTATAAAAATTGATGACCCAACCGCGAGGCTTGGGCAGATTCCGGAATCATTAGTCAATGGATGGTTCCCACTGGTTCAATTTTTTGGTTCATTGGTTCTGATTACTTTAAAGCAGATGTTTGGGATAGGTATGGATAGGTTTAAAAAAGCAATGCAAATGAGCAATGTTCGAAAGCGTTGATTGATGATTATAGGTGATTACATAATATTATATATGTTACCCAACTCATTGGGGATGATAAGAATCCACTATCAGAACCCCGCCAAAATCGTATGGACAGTTTGTGATCAAATTTCTCGGACGATGGTCCTCAAGGCATGACATACAAAACTTACAACACACAACGTCGAAAGTCCATATATAATATATAGCCTAAGTAAGCATGTGGGTAAATAATAACAAACCATCCCCCAAATCACCATTTTTATAGGTGGTATGGTTATCATTCCCAAAACCTATTGGAAAATTCTTTAGGCATTTTTTGTATAGGAAATTTGAGCACTGTGTTTCTTCCATGCGATGTGTGTTTGTGCCCTCTGATCAGTCGGAAAAATCTGGTGACAGATGACTTTACATATCCTGCCTGCACGTGTCTTGTATCCTTGCTCTTTGCCTTCTTTCCTGTTAAAACAGCAGGATTTTCAGAAAGAGCTTTCGGAGCCTGTTCGTCAAGCCCGCTCCGCTGTCTCAAAAGAGGAAGGACTCTGCGCCAAAAAGTGTCTACGGCCTATAGTTGCAGGATGTTGGAAAAATCAAATGGGAAGAAATACGAAGAAACTATGAGAACCTATAGGAGATATGGCAGATACGATATGCTTATGGAGTGGTTTGAGAACCAATAAGTCTGAGTTTTTTCCAATCTGCAATGGAATGAATATGGCTTCAGACCGATTGCACCACTGGTGGCAGATTGAGTTGGGATTGGGAAGTTGGAGCACAGCAGTCTCATGCTTTGTGTCCTCATCTTCCGATTGGCACTCTTTCAAACAAAAAGTTGGCACAGAATCTGGGAAAGCATTGATCCAATTGGACTCTATGGTCATGTTGATCTTAAAGCAACAATGATTCTGTCTTCAGCCAGCTGATGGTTCACATAGTTTACATATCACTATATATATACATATATATATATATTAGATATACATATTTTATATATTCCCACCTTCAGGTACCAAGCCCTGTCTCAGCTTTCGCGGCTCAAAACGTGGGCGCAGTTTGGCGCCGCTTGCGCTTGCGGACGCCAGGCGGGACGCCAGGTCCTGGGAATGTCCGCTATGTCTTCAGGTTTGTTTTCCATTAGGCTTGGCCATAATTCGCTGATATTAGGTGTCTCACATACTGACTATTCCCAGTTTGTTTTGTTTCAATGAATTAGTCTTGTAACATACTGAGTATTCCCATAATCATAAATTATATTTGTTCATGATTTGTTGTTTAGTTGTGTTTCTTGCTCAAATGATCTCGAATGTTTATCCTATATATCAGTACGACTGGGATGATTAACCCCAACTTGGCATTTTTTGAAGAGCCGGTTGAAAGCACCAATCAGACTTATGAGTTTATTGCCTGTGAGATATCAATCATGAGAGCATTTTCCGGCTCGCTGATTTGCCGATCAAGATGATGGATCAAAAGTGAGGTGAATGCCACATGTTTTCATGATGATCTTACCTATATTGTTGTTAAAATGGTGCGATTTCTTGGTTTCAACTTGTCCAGACTTTTCCCATATCCGGGTGAGTGTGTAATGTCATCAAACGTAATATATTATCGTACATGGGTGTGTCTGAAAATGGGGTATACATAGGTATACCCTACAAAGAAACATAAACATGCAAATTTCATCAAATGTTTGGTACCATATGTTCAGACAAATCTATATTGGGAAAATTAATCATAAATCCCTTCGCCTTAGTATAAAAACGCACCCATATGGAACCCCAATTCATGAATAGATGGATCCTTTACATGTCGCCAGGGTTCCAGGGGTTATTTACTGTAATACTAACGGGAAGGGATTAGTTCATGGACCAATAGTTGATTCCTCGGGGTAGATGCAATGCATATCATTGCTATTGGTGTTAATTACCAACGCCCATTATCCAATGGTAGTTTTGTGGTAGCGTATGATTATCCATTGTTTGAAAATATGTGTTCTAACGTGTATCCCTATCAATATCTCCAAATACCAGTGGTAATCGGTAATTCCCCTCAATGTTACCCTTTGGTAGTCAATCATAGCAATTGACAACCCTATATAAATGGAGGTGTTTTAATGGGAAAATTATCTATAAGTGGTGGATTTTCCATTGCCATGTTTGATTACCAGAAGGTAACTCATTTATTGGAAAGGGATTACGGATTACCATTGGCATGTTTTAAAAAAGGGTTTCGAAAGGGATTAATTACCATCTTTTATTTTCCATCCTAGGAATGGGATGATGATGCAAATTGAGAAGCTAAGATGTTTGAGATGGGTTGAACACCAGTAATGTCAACCCCGGATTAATAAACTATGGTTTATTAATTAGCGGGTACCCTCCAAATCGTCACTTTACATGGTACATAAATGGTACCCCCCAAAAAAAAACAGCCGTAAACGGGGTTTATTAATAGTCATTAAGCATATAATTAACCAATAGCCATGAGTTATTAACCATTAATCCAACATTCATTAACCATTAGTCATTAACCATTACTATCCGAAAGGGCCTTTTGATGCATTTTCTGCAAAGATCCCAAGGTGTCGCCATCGCCGCCCCAGGCGATGTCAAGCCGTTGTAGTCGCTGCAGGGGTGGCCCAGAGTCGTGGTGACCTGCTAGGGGTGCAGTTGAGGTGTTTGAGTAATGGGAGAAGAATGGGATAGTAATGGATATGAGTGGGATGATTAGTATCTACATATATATATATATATATATAATGTATGTATGTAAATATATATATATATATGTATAATATATATATATATATATATATATATTATATATATATATTTATATATATATATTTTATTTATATATATATATATGTAGATACTAATCATCCCACTCATATCCATTACTATCCCATTCTTCTCCCATTACTCAAACACCTCAACTGCACCCCTAGCAGGTCACCAC
>Ga0126342_10005628_pt1 | contig 21943 bp, 15 predicted proteins | sample Cyp1metagenome_FD_92528 | JGI IMG/M metagenome (GOLD analysis project Ga0126342, IMG submission 92528) | Coral microbial communities from Lord Howe Island, Old Settlement Bay, Australia - Cyphastrea 1 metagenome | ecosystem: Host-associated > Invertebrates > Cnidaria > Coral ... | reverse complement strand
GAGGGGCATGATTAATTGGGGGGTGTTTCACGGTTATTAGGGGGGGAAATCAGCACGTAGAGGACTTTAGTATTGCCCCAAAATTTCCGGTGAAAAAGCGCTTGATTAACTCGGGGGCTTTATTAATCCTACCTCAACATTACATACATACATACATACATACATACATATATACACACACATACATACATACATACATATATACACACACATACATACATACATATATACACACACACATACATACATACATACATACATACATATATACACACACACATACATACATACATACATACACATGTCCCAAATGAAAAACATATATTATGATTCCGAAGAAATATTTCCAAAAAACTCCAAAATTCATCCATCTATGTATTGGAAATCGGTGAGTTTAATGTATGGTCCATTGAACTAACAAAAACTGCTGATTTGTCGCCTTGCGCACTGTTTGGGAGCCCAATTTGCAACCCTGTTATACTACCACGGTTTCAAACAGGGATGGCCAGTTGGGAGGTGAAGTGTAAAGTTCAACGCCTGGAAAGTGATGGCAGCTCCTTTGTTTACCGTAAGTACATGAAAGTCGTTGCGGTCTGAAACAAAACAAGTGCCTGCTACTTTCGCTAAAAACACAGTTGCATTGTAGATGATTTCGGTCTGTCATGTTAAGAAAGACCCATTTTCATGAATTGCATTGCTGACATCCGAATCATCCGAGTGATTGATAGCTTCGCTCCCTGTGTCTGTTGGTAGTATCATGTCAATCCTTTTCCCCTACCCTGGTGGAATACATGATTTACGTATGTATGTCACGTTTATGTGTGTATATATATATGTATAAACATATGCATATGTGTATCTCTATATATATATATATACATATATCTATATATATATAAATACGTATTAGTGCATGTATGAATTGAATCTGTTTATTTGGTGGTCCCGCGCGGAAGAGTCATTATGGCATACTATCCTGATAGACTATGGATTGATTACCCCATCATCTCCAATGTTCGCTGGACTGGTAAAATCACATGTTTGTTGTTTGAAAAAAGATCTCACGCCCTTGTCACATGACGAAATCATACCCTAATCACAAGGATCACGACCCCTGACCACTGGGCCACGTTTTTGGAGGTGTGACTCGTTGGGCCACCCTGGAACTTCCGAACCTTTGGAAGCTGTGCGTCCGAACCCTGGAGTTTGGCAAAAAAAAATGCGGCGATCATATAGACTGCCCAGTATTTACATATCTTAATTTAGTATTTAACTGTATGTATATGTGTATTTACATTATCTTAATATATAATTATTATATATACATATATATATATGAGTTTGTGAATATTACATATATATATATATATACAATTAGTATATATATATATATATAATATGATATTGTATGATCACATATTATATAATAAAATGTGTGTGTGTGATTGTCCTGGCCCAGGTCTGTGTCCGTGCCAGCTGTGCTCAGATGGAGATCGAGTTGTTGCCACCGGTGCTCTTGAGGCGTTGATGTTCAATGGTGGGCCAATGAAGTTCAGTGTCAAATGGATCTACTGCAACACCTACTGTAGATATCATATGTATATATATATGTGTGTGTGTGTAATGTTCATAATATTACATATAGTGTATATAATCACCATCCCTTTAAGGCTACTTTTCAGGGGGGAACCATACCAAAATGTAAGATACATTTTTTGCAACCCCCCCTTAAATGTAAAATTGGTCGCTGAACGTCCCCCAGGTGTCGTTCTTGTGGGGAGGGTCTTCAAAGTACCTTCAAAATGTAAGCTTACATTTTCAAGGCCCCCCTCAAAAACACCTTGAAACATGTATCTTACATTTCGGGTACGTCCCCCCCTTAAAACGGTGGTGATTATGTGTATGTATATATATATACATATATATAGAGTGTATAGATGTAGAGAGAGAGAGAGAGTGAGAGAGGGAAAAAAAAGAATAGAACACCCAAAACTGTTGGGCAAGAGGACGCAAGGGACAACAGTCAGAATCAAGAAAATATTGTCTACAAATGTTATGGTTATGAATGTTAAGATTATTTCATGTTATTTCCAGTTTCAGCCATGGATTATCCTTTGTCGGAATGTGATGCAGTTCCAACGGAGCGGAGCAGGCACTGGAAGCTAGTGTCAGAGTCTTATTGGTGGTTGCTAGATTGGGAATATCGGAGACAATGCGTCGGCAACAAGAGGACTAAGCCTAAATAGTTTCTAGGAATAGATTCCGGAGTGGCCAAATTCCACTCTCCACATAGATGAAGCAAGGGTTCACCTCGGGTAAGTTTTGCCCCCGGATGTGTTTTTATCCCACCCACAGGTCAGATCTTAGATGCTCGGCTGGAGGGTGGTCCAACTTGCTGGGAAATGGAAGAATATGAAGGAATCCCTAGATGAGATTATATATGTGTAACTATAGTGTTCATAATAATCCATAATATGTCTAATTATATTTTAGATGATGTTCAATAATATACATGTGTGTGTTTTCCATTCAAGGGGGATTTTTGCATCGCCATGGTCGATTCCAGGGGCTACACTGGGGTTTTGCATGTGATGGGGAAAAGCCTGAGGTTTCAACCAATATCATACCCTCTGGTAAACTAACATAGCTGTTGAAAATAACCATTTTTAATGGGTAAATCAACTATAAATGGCCATGTTCAATAGCTATGTTAAATTACCAGAGGGTATGAAATCATATCCCATAATGGTATGCAATATGTTTATGGGTCAGAAATGAATACCCCAATTTTTAGCTAGACTTAAAGCTGTGGTCCCCGGAGTCATTCATTGTGACCCCCGTTCTCGGAAACTCACAGTTGGCCACATTTCAATGGGAATCACTGTGGTGTGCGGTTTCAATTGTCCCTTAAACCCATCATACCCATCCAAATATCCATTGTGGTGGGTGTTCACCATCTACCTTAGTGGGTTGACGTTTCAGTAAACCTTCCATGTTCAACCCTCGTTTCGTCCCAGGCTACACCTTGGAGTTCCGCTTCAGCAACAGCTCCACTCTTGCAGAGCCAGATGAGGAGAAGTCCCCGGACGCCAGGTGCGAGAGGATGAGGGGAAAAATATTGGAAGACCAGGAGATGTTTGTTTGAATATTTAGGGGAAAACATGGGAAAACCCAACAATCCACAGGTTAATCATGATTTTCACTATTTTTCAATGGTCCGTTGTGATTATATCCCATTTTCAGACAGATCCATATGATGGAACATCAAAAGTCAAGATTGCACCAGTGAATGTTCCTGAATGGGGCATGGGGACCCCAAGATCATCCTATCTATATATAGTGATCGTTTTGTTGATACGCCCAAAACAGGAAATGGATGCCATGTTTGGGATGGGAACATGCATAGACAGCAGCTGCTTTAATGGTTGTATAATGTGTAAAAATAATGTTATGGCCCAACAAATCTGCTTTGGCATTGGTATTTCTTATGAGTTAGACATCTAGGCATTTGGGATTATTTGGGCACATACAGAATGCAATAGCGATCATTTTTGGACCAAGAAAAATGGGTTTTTTAGAGATGCGCATCTTCGGAGATCATTTGTGACGTGAAATGACCCCTGCAAGCCACCAAAGATTCAGGTTCAAGAAGGTTACAACTGGTTGATAGAGAAGCCAGTGTTCACTTGTTGATCCCAAGTTTTCATGAATTTTCTGGCTTTGTACATGAGATCCTCAAGTGTGATTTATGAACCATGTTTTATATTTTTGTCTACCTCTAAGCTCCACATCCTTTATGGCGAAGCTGGCCACTATTGAAAGCACGTAAACGAACACACCAAACAGCTTTAGTGAGTCTAAAGTGAGTTCAACTTTCAAAATTTGTGCGATACCCACCTCACCTTGGCTGCCTCTGAGGTCCAAGACAGCTCCAGGAGAAGTCCTCTATGGCAGCAATCGCATTTTGGACGAGATGCACTTTCTGAAGGCCGACGCTGCTACTTGGAACCTGTAGATGGACATGGTGGACAACTCTTCATTACTCAATAATATCCCATTTAAATTTGTATTCATCAGATATCAACGGACTGTTTCAACGTCAGCACCAGGAACTACCCCTGCAGCATCAACTCAGAAGGCTGGGAAACAGTTGAGACCTGGGAAATACGGTAAATCCACCAGATATATATATATATATATCCTAGGCAAACCATTGGTGTTCAATATCTATATATCGTCTTTTGAGGTGTTTCTCACAATCAGGGTGCCCCCAACCATTGGTGTCCCCTTTAAAGATCAACAAGTTTGGATGACTTTGGGGCCCAGTTTTGGAAACACCTAAATGAGAGAAGTGGGACAGATAATGTTCCTGAAACTAAGGATTCGAAATGTTGAATCCTGAAAATTTGAATGACTCACTTGTGGATGGTTTCTGGATGGGAGGACAGGTTTGTTTCACAGAGATTAAGTTGACGAAGCCAGCAAAGACCGGCGTATGGGTTAGACTTTAAGATCATGGGATGCAGATGCTAGTGATTTGCTGATGTACCACCCGACTCTGGGTACCCAATTTTGACCCACGCCCGGGTGGGGTCAAACTTGGGGATGGGATTGGAGCTATGTATGGATGCATTTAGAGAGATGGGGGACAGCGAAAATCTATCAAGATCTGTACTCCATCCGTGCCACGCAACAAGCTGCCCCCTTTGGATGATGTGGGTGCTCAGTTTGTTTTTGAACTTGCCCCATTCCAAAGCAAGCGTCCTCGAGTCCTCGAGTTACTTGAAAAATCCATGTCTATCGATCTTGAAAGCTTACTGCGCTACCAAATAGTGATTTGACAGATCCAGAACGTTCCAACCTCTAAGATACAGTAATGTATGCTGACAGGTCCATGGAGGTCGAGGAGATGGTCAAAGCGCCGCTGGAAAAGACGGAGAACGATGACTTGGAAAGGCGTGGGTTTTCCGTGCCGATGGAACATTTTGTTGGCTTCTTTCGGAAGTTACGTACCCCAAAACTGTTCAAAGATGCCGAAAGATGTCCCGAAACGGAGATCTGGCCCCAACAAGAGTTGGGATGTCACCAGCAAGAATGTGGATTTGAGCAGTTATACACATGTGTTTCCACCCAGTGATTGCAGCATCTAAAGATCACCAATCCGTAAAGATCCAAGACTGGCAATGCGCTAGCTATACTCGCATAGGATCACCCGTCTTGACCCCAATTCTTGTAGGTGCGTCCTGTTGGGCTAAATCATAGATCGATATAAGTTCACGACAGGGATACATTGCGTCCTTGGTGATCTTCTGAGCGCGGCTTTCTGATTGACATATCTGAGGCAGGTTTTTTTTTCCTCTCCTGAGGAGAGGTTTTTTCCCTTCTTCTGCCACGCACTTAGCTTTGTTTTGCTCTTTTGTGCCATTCTATTCTTGCATGGTGGCCTGATTGAGTGTCGGATCGGCAACCTTCTAAGAAGGCTGCTGGTTTTCATGGCGTTGGATGTTGCGGGCCTGTCTTTTGGCGCCACGCTTTGCACAGATTGATTCATACGCTTACACCAACTGGTACTGTACTAACCAGTTGCGATGAAGACTTTGCATCCAGTAGTCACATCTGTTGGATTTTCAGGTTTTACTGGAATTATATTACTATGCTTGTCCATATATGTCCATAATATATATATATATATATATATATGTGTGTGTGTACGTACATATATATATATATATTATAAGTATGTGTATATATATATATGTACGTATATATATATATGTGTGTGTGTGAGTGTCTACATTATATGTCTTTGATGTGTTTGTTCAAGCTGTCGTTGTTGCTGGTAGTAGCTGGCCAGGGAGCCAGTCTTGCCCCCTGGCCGCCGGGGAGCTTGGAGAGTTGCTGGGGAAGCCATTTAGTGTACATTAAAAATATAAATGGGAATCAATATAATAATACAGGGAGGTCTTGAAACACAACTGAGTTACAGGTGAAAAGCTTTATTTGAGAAGTTCAGGTCTATTTGTGTGAGCTGTGCTCATTTGTTTCCCCTTCTTTGAGATAGACGGATCGGTGATCGGCTTTCCATCTTCCAACATGAAAGAAATCCAGTCCCTCCACCAGAGTTTGAAAGCACAATTCTGACTGGACATGCCTCATTTGGTGGCCACGACTGGACCACTAACATTCTGAAAGAATTGACATTTGGGGATGGATCCTGTTTTGCCACTCATTTTGGTGTTCACCAGGGGTCTTGGGGGTTTGACCCAAGCCCATTTGACTCTTCCATGTAGAAATCGAAGAAACATCGGGAGGCATGGGGTGTAACGTACCACTGCGACGTACTGCAACGACGCGGTTTCTTTCCGAAGGAACGCCAGAATTCCATAAAATTCCAGCAGGTACTCAACAGGAAGCACCAGAAAAGGCTGTACCAGCTCAGTACAACTTTTGGAGGATCTCATCTAATTTTGTACTAGTAGTGTGTTGTAGTTGCTGGTGCAGACCTTGGGAAAATATCGTTGATAGTGTTAGTCGACTATCAGTATCAATTTAATTATGTTCATTATTATTATTAGTGTGACTACTATGTAACTATTGTTATTATGATGTCTTATAAGTCATGTAATTATGAAATATATGTATGCATTCTAGTTTATTATCCAGTGGAAATATCCCGACCTCCCAGGACTGGTTGGGTTTCAATCCTCTGGGCGGCTGCAAGTGCGCTGTGCCCATAGCCAGGCCCTTGAGCGTTGCGAGATGATCAGTTCAGCATGGTAAAGGGATTTAGCCATCATCGGTAAGGGTGTTCAACATGTTTTAACCATCATGGGGATATATATGGACATCTATATCTATATCTATATGATTGCGTGTGACAGTTTTCAGAGTAACTTGTAGCATCTTGTAACATGTTTCACATGACCGTTTACTTATGGCTCAAACCTGTGCAGAGAAGGTGCGACCGCAGGGTTTGAACTGCCTAAAACTCCGTTCACTAATGTCTACATCTATGTCTATATCTATACCTATATTTAAATCTATCTCTATCTCTATTTCTATCTCTATCTCTATCTCTATCTCTCTCTCTCTATCTCTATCTCTATCTCCATCTCCATCTCCATCTCCATCTCCATCTCCATCTCTATCTCTATATCTCTCTCTCTCTATCTCTATCTCTAGCTCTATCTCCATCTCCATCTCCATCTCCATCTCCATCTCTATCTCTATCTCTATCTCTTTCTTTCTATCTTTCTATCTATCTATCTAACTGTCTATTTATCTATATGTATATGATGTCCAATCTAGTTGACGAATGATGGTTAGTTGATGGTTAGTTCCGGGGAGTTGTACTATCCAATATTTATTGGGGATTATTGTGAGCTGGGAGGCCCTGTTCTTGACCAGTGCAGTGGAATGACGGAGGGTTTTGAACACAGCTCAGTTGATCTTTATTGGTGTTTTGGTGCATGAAGCTCCACGTTGGTAAAACAAATGCCCTACTTCTAGGCCCTTGTACAACATTCCATAAACAAGCTGGAAATATCCCAAGAACATCCTATCAAAAATCCTTTTTGGGAATCCATGCGGGCGTGTCTGAAGATGCGATATACCGCTCTACCTCCCAATAACCAGTTGGCAAAGGGGAAATGTATATAGCCATCAAGTCTCAGGGGCTGCCCTGATTTTTTAATGAAAACATCATATGTAACCAAGTTTGGTTTCCCCCAAATGTTCAGCAAAAAAACACTACAGTCATTTTCCCAGAAATGAATCGTTCATTATATCATTCACCATATTCTTTTCTGAACTAATTTTCCAATGGATCTGGTTAATCAACATAGTGTTCATAATCATTAACCATTTCACTGGTTAAATTTTCCCTAAGTTTCCACTGGATCGCAGGAGTGGAGCTTGGAGCTGCCTGTGAATCACGACGTGCAGTTTCCGCCCTTCACCACGATGATTGCCTTGGAATCGCAGGCGCATATAACATCCCCCACCCCTTAACATATCTTAACATAGGTTTTTTTGGGCGGGACCTTACAATATGTAACTTACATTTTTCGGGATGCTGTTAGGGGGGGTTAATTGTAACTTAAAATCTCGAAGGTACCAGAAATCCAGGTTTTGGAAGGGTGAAAAATGTAAGTTATGACCTCACCCCCCTAGGCATGGTCCTGGTCAAAGCAAATTCAAGGTATTCCCCAGGAATACACCACACACGTAGTGACTATGGAAATGGGAGGGGGGAGGGGGGAAAATGTAACTTACATTTCCCCCCCTTCCCTTCCTTTTGGGGGTACCACTATATGCTTTCGGGGGTTACTGTTACCTTTACTTCTTTCTTTTATCCCATGAGGGCCCAATGGCCCAATGCTTGGTGACGTCCCAAGAAGTAACTTACATTTTTTGAGGAACAGAGGTTTCCACAGAAATGGCACCTTCAAAAATGTAAGTTACATTTAGGAAGGATTACCTCAAAAATGTAAATATTACATTTTTCAGGTCCCTCCAAATTTCAGAGGGACCTACCCTAAATGTAACTTACATGTTTGAAGGTGCTGATTGTATGGGTTTTTCACAAAATGTAACTTACATTTTCGAAGGTTTTACCTACCCTAAATGTAAGTTACATTTTGGGGAGGTCCCCCCCTGCCAAAACGGTAGAGATCATATAACAGGGAATGGGAAACTGATATTAATTTTAGTTATATAATTTATGTATGATGATATATATATATATATATACATATGATATATACAGTGTGCATAGATGATATATATAGTATATAAATATATGATACACATTATATATATACATATATATATATATATATGATATATAACATGGATAGATGGATGGATGAATTCTATACTGTATGTATATATATACATGTGTATTCCTATCTAGAAATGCTTGAGAATTGTGTTTTATGGATCTTAGAATCTCACCGGCCTATGAAGATTGAACCTGCTCAGACTCTCAGACTGTTTTTTTCCTTGAGAATGTCGGAAAATCACTGGAATGTTGATGTGATTTGCATAGAGATTGCAATTGGTTCACGGATGTTTGTTTCAGAAAAAGAATGTAACAAGATGTTTGTACTGAAGCAAAGTGTAACCTACAGACCTACAGATTTCATAGGGGCACAACCTGCCTACCTGTTTGGTTTCAGTTTTGAATCTCAAATGAGAGGGGCGTTATTAACAAGAGGTTCCAGGGTATGGACACCCATTTATGGTTGCTGATTCTTGAAACTTCTTGATGGTTACTGCAACATACTGCAGGGTTAATTGCTATTGAAGCAAACGAAACCGAATCCCAAAAAGGCCCACAGACTTGGCCCCGAGTGAAACCACCAGGCTGGCGTGGACACGGTGATGTGCAGCGGGCATGATCTCTGGGGCATCCCTCGGGAGGTTACCAGCGATGGCTGTTCAGCGTCAGACTTCGCAGCACCAGGCGATGGGTTTACCGACCCCTGGGGTGACGTGAGGAGATCAACCAAGGGGTAACGATATTTTGTAAGGGAGTAGCATCTATAGTTGGAATTGTCACTATTTCATCTATGTCACTATTGTATGCTATTGTGGGGAACCCCCATATGACTACCACTCAAGCTGGTGGTTTATCAAATCCTGTGTTGACACTTGCGGATCTTATGATGCAATCATGAGGCAATGTGAAGGAAGTGTTTTGCTATGTTTTACTGCTTCTAACATGGTCCATAGATTCGAGAAGCTCCTGTGGGAGGAGGGGCCATGACCAATCGTGCAATGCCTTTGGAGCCGGTTGAGGTAGGATGTTGCACATGTTCTAAGGGACGGGCAACCAAAGTGGGGGGTGACCAAGACCGACTACATATAATATGTGTGTTATCATATACAGTATGTGTTATGGGTTTGTTTGGTGCCCCATGTTTGAGCCACCCCCACTGACAACAAACCACCCACCACTTTTTGTCGCTGCAGCCAGGAGCTGCGCTGGCTCTTCCCCAGGCATCGAAATCCTGTTGGAATTCAGCAGTTCAGCACTCTTCGGAAGGAATTTCTCCAGGTTTAGTTTTGTTTAATCCTTTTTGATGTTTGCTGTCCTGATAAGACGGGGTTCTGATGATGGTAGATTTACTTTCATAACTTTTGTTGGGTGAGATGCTGGTATTGAATTGGAGTGACAATCTCCAAGGAAAACCAATGGGTAGCGGCTTCAGATCCAACCTGATAACCTGTGAGATCCTGCTGCAATGCACCATTTCCATGGTGCGATCAAAAGTGTCCAAAAATCAACCATCACTGCTGCTCACTGACATATTGAACATTATTGAAGCATATTGAACCCAAACCACACGATCTCGCACGTGTTTTTTGGGATGGAACTTGGAACCACCAGAGATGAATTTGGCATCTTTGGTCTCAACCAGTGGCCCTAAAAACCCTCCCAGGTGTTGTGGCTTCGCCCGATGATTATCTTCAGCCGCTTGTCAGCTTGTCAATCATCGGGTTGGCTGCAGAACGTTGTACTGATACTGTACAATCTCATCGTTGAAGGGATCAGGGCCACCCTTATTCTTGCAGGGCTGAGATAAGTGCCAAAAGGCTGTATCATACAGAGTAGATGTTGATAGATTTTGTGTCATGATATATGATGATAATAATTATATCTAATATACATATATATATATCATCGCCCAAAATCTACTGTATCTATTTGCTGGGTACTTTCAGCATGTTTCAGCCCCTGTTTCATTCCCCTTTCCATGATCCCCATTCACAAACTGAAAGTTTTTGGTACGGACGGTACGGATCTTGAATGGGACTCTTGAAAGGGTCTTGTGAATGTGCAGTATAGAGATACGAGAGCCTACCTGTATGCAGCACAGACATGGCTATAAATATATATATATATATATGTATGATTATATGTATGTACATCCCCTTACAAGCATGTTCATCATGTTTCCAGATTGTTTGTTTATTTATATGTATCACTGCAAGGGCATACGGGTATTAGTACCTTTGTACTTGGCTTGAGCTGCTCTGCCATGCTGGTGAAATTCCACTGATGCGTCAGATTGATACGATACATACTTCCAACATGTATACACGTTCGGATAAAATGAAAATCATACGTAAGAAATCGAATGTGAAAATATTCTATCTATCTATATAATATTCATTAATATTCTATAGTGATAAAGTACTCTCACGTGCCTTGTCATACGTAGCTTGTAGCCTTTATGCTTGCACAACTATTTCAAGGAACTGCTGCATCCTCCAAGGCAACCACACCCGCTGGTGCTTGAATCTCTTGGCAACGCCCATCCGCATCAGTGCAGGCGGCGGTTGGTGAAGTGGCATGGTGAGATATCTCGACACGGGAACAATTCAAAATTATTAACCTCAGATGTTGATACTGCAATCAACGAAGAACATGATGGGCGACTTCGAAAGTCAAAACTGCAGATGGGGTCTAAACGTGCCGTTTTGGAGCTTAAACATGACTTTCGAATACGTTCAATTCTTTCTGGCAATGACCCACACAATGGTTTGGTGATGTTCGATTTTACAGATGGCAAGGTAGACCTCCCCCATGTCAAACGGATGAACCGTTTCCAATGTTCCAATATTGCACAGAACAGCAGCTACTTGATGTAATTCAGAAGTCATCTAACTCATCTCGGGACATCCAACCTATTGACCTATTGGACATCGCGAAATGCGTCATGGCTTACAATTCGGTCGGGGCCGAATTGTATGACATGTGTATATTACTATATATGCCATGTATATTCTCCTGCATGTACCTACATGATCCTACAATATTCTACATATCTATGTCTATGTTTTGTGATATGAAATACTGCCCTGTTGAGGCCCTGGAGCGCGCTGTGCCTCCCATGCAGTAGCGGATCCCAGGCGCCAAGGGATATGATTTAGCTGTCATAAAAGCATATAAAAAGCCACCAGAAATGGGGATACAACTGGATACATCGGTCAAGAACGTGAGTTTGAAAGTCGACCTGTTGTTTGATTTCCCATTTGCCGATTCCAACCCTGCGCAACTGAGATCTGGGAGGCGACGCAGCTAGGGGATGGAAAGCTGATCATCAAATCTGACCAACCATTGGCAGGACGCGAAGTTTTGCTTTTCCAGCCACATCAGAAAGGTGGTTTTTTAATGGTTTAACCTTAGTTTCCGTCTGATTGGATCATCTTCGAACTGACCATGGAATCTGTCGATCTGGGGGTCTTAAACTTTGACCCAGAGCCAAGATGAGCCAAGTAGGTTATCCTTTGGACATCTTTGGACCTTTCGGACCTTTTCAGGATCTCCATGGCCAGGCAACTGCGGCACTTGGAGTTGCAAGCCTGGGAGCCAAAATCAGCTGGTACCCTCCAAGAAGAGTTGAACTCTGCATGTTGTGAGATCCAGCTTGTAGAAAAAGAATTTAAAAAAGCACGGCCCATGGTTTTCAAGTTAGCAATTGCTCCGGCAAGACTCTTCAACTCTCAGAGAATGTCTTCTTAATCCCTTTGAAACTTTGAATGACCTTGTGGCACGTGGCCAGCAGTCACAGCTCATCTAGAGACGCTCTGTGTGTGTGTGTGAGCTGGCCTGAATCTACCATCCAATCTATGGACCCTATTCATACAGACATTCAGGGCTCCAATATCTTGCTTGGTGCGAAAAAAGAGAAGACATTACATAATCAATAGCAATGCATACTGGAATAGACCTGCCAAACGCTGGATGCTTGCCAGACCCAACTGACCACTGTGCCTGAGGTTGTTCCCGACGTCGAGGAGTGCAAGGAGGAAGGTGCCAAGAATGACATGCAGGTGAAACAATCAATAGTCTTCGGGGACACCACGTTTTTGCAGATGGTTTCTCAACCTTGGACACTCCAAAATCAAAATGTCTCAAGAAAACATTTTTTTGGGAAGACAAGGCTCTTTTGGCGGTCCGAATATTTCAGAAGCGCACAAGCTACACATGCGGGCGAAAAATATTGGAAGTGTAGGATTATGTATGATTGTGTCACATGGGCCTCTTTGCATGATATGTTACTAAAGGGTTGGTGATTCAGGGACACGGGTGACGGTTCAAGCAATTTCAGGCATCCCCCACAGATGACTCAGGTGATTCCATGATATGAGTTGTTTTGTTCATTAGTTTACTTTGCTGCCTTTCTTAAATTGTGTATTCCAATGTATTCCATACATTTCAATACAAAGGTTGGTAAACATTGGGTACCCCAAAATCCACTGCTTGATCATCATGTTCATTCATGTTAACATATTCCGAGTATATTCCGAGTATATCCACCATGTTTGCTTCAATACATCAACCATCATCAACCATCATCAACCCATGGCAGCCATGGCAGCCATCCCCAGGCGGTTCGTTCTCTTCGGGGCCCTTGTTGCTCAGCGGCTTGACACAGTTCGCCAGCACGGAGGCGCCACAGAAATGGTGGGTTTTTTTAGTGTTTTTTTGTTCCAAAAATTTAGAAAAATCCTTATATAGAGGGTAAACTAACATAATTAACTATTGAAAATCACCACTTTTAAAAAGTAAATCCACTAGAACTGGGCAATTTTCCATAGCTTTGTTAAATTACAAGAGGGTATATATCTTGGATTTACAAAAAAAAACAGATTCAACATGAAACCAAGGAGTTTCTATGTTTATGAGTAGAAGGGAAGGGATTATCCAAAAGTAGAAGGTAAGAAATTATCCAAAAGTCGCAACCTATGTAGCAAAAAGGGAGGACTTGCATGGGAATTAGTGATATCATGATGTCCTTCCATTTGTGGACAGTAACCATAGTTCTCCACTAACAATGAATCCGGGCAAAGAGATCAAAACTTTAACGCTTAGCGGACCCCCGATGTTTGTCATTTTCAGCGTTGATCGTTCACCTCTGGGTAACATAAGCACATTCTGATCTGACAATATAATATTGTATACATACGTATATATATATATATGATACTCTAGACTCTATGTAACATATGTTTTACACGAGTCATGTGTTGGAGATGGGTTGAACCCACATTGCACACGGTGCACCAGGCAAACGAGTTGGTCTCCTGGCGCAACGCGGTGCGCTGCGGCCGCGGCGAGGTGCGAATGATATCAGAATGATGCGACAATGATAAGAACAAAAACAAATATTAATAGTAGTATATTAGTAGATTAGTAAATGAATAGTATATTATGCACATTTATGCACGATATTACAAATATGACAGTAACAAATATTACTATTATTGTAGTTCAGTAGTAATATCATGTTAATGTTTTTTTTGTTTGATGTGTTATTTCATGTTGAGGGTACAAGAGATGCCACTAGTGGAAGTATTTTGCAATCGCCACTAGTTTCAGATTGGTTTCAGCCCAATTTGGAGGCCAGTTTCAAAATATGTTTCCACCTTCAGTTCACACTTTTAAGAACGCTTAAAGATGAAAATCGTGCTTTGGAAATGCTTTGGAAAATATGGTAATTGTATATATATATATACATATATGTATATTAGGTGGTCATTCACATCCATTAAAAAAAAAAACATGTGGTAAACCTGGTAAACCCAAGAAAAAAATGTGGCAAAACCATCCCCCATGGGAGTTGTTGCTCCAGGGCATGGCCTTCAGCGAGCTGCACCTGTTACTGGAGATTCGGCGATGCAGGTGCCACGATCCAACTGTCAGAAGCTACACGTCAGAAGGTACGGATCCATAGTGGATCCATAGGGAAGGATTGAAAAATTATGAGATGTCAAATATTGTCGATTGAAAAATACTGAAAAATTATGAGATGGTTTGAAACAAATCAAAAATGATGGTTTGAAAATGTTTGAAAAGGTAGTACACCAGAAATAATCCCATTTCATCGCTGAAACACAATGAAAACATCCGAACATCATCCGAACATAGTCCAAAAATATGTCCAAAAATGATTGAAAGTGATTGAATTCGTCCAAAACAAGTCATGTTTGGTGGTGACGGTGTCAGAATGGTTGAAGCTTAGAAGTTTTACTTCTTTTTTCATGCTGTTCATGTTTTTCCCCAGCCCTGTTACCAAGCGGCATGTTTGCCTTCAACAAGATGGATGGTCAGCAGGATGCGCCCACCAGGTCCTGCAAGACACTGCTAGCAGCATGAGATTGGTCATCCTCCATCATCCATCATCATGGTTATCCATCATCCATGTATATATATTATATATATACATGATTAAAATACATTGTGACATTGAAGATAATATACATATATAATATATAATAGTACATATGTATGTAGATAATTAAAATATATTGAATATACATATAATATATGTATAATAGTATATATATATATATTATATATATATTATATATATGATATATATATATATATGATATATATATATATATATGATGTTATGTATATATACACATGTATCATCCATAATTCGAAACAGCATCACCACAAGCATCACGGCCACACCAGCAAGATAGCAAGCGCGCACACCAGAAAAGAGCGCTTTGGTGACCAGGCACTCGGGGCTGTTGCGAGAAGTCTCAGCCGAGCCCATGTGGCAGGTGCGATCGCTGGATGTAAAAGGGGATTCAGATCAGATCAGATTCAGGGTATACTGAGATGATCTGAGATGATCCGAGAAGCTTTGGATGATAGCCACATGCTTAGCAACTGGCTTGTGTCCCAGATGTGAAGAATTCGATGTGAACCAAGCTATTTTAAGCCCAGTATCCAACAGTTTTCCACCGATCTCCTGGAAGTTGCTGGGAGGTGCGGAACGAGACCGGCTGCGAGATCCTCTTTGGATTGGCACGAGGAGCGACCTTTGGAACACGATCTACGAGACCTTGAAGAAGATCATCTGGCAATCATAAACATCCCACATTGAAGTTGATGTTTCCCTTTTGTTTGCAAAATTTTGGAACAGGCAGGGGGATTTCTCTTTGCCATGCCTTATTGTCCGAGGGTAACAAACCTGTGTTACTGAGTCTACTCGACTGTACTAGGTCAGGTAGAGGTACCATGTGAGAAGGGAAGTGCGAGTCAATCCACACGTCACTGCGGCTGACCTCAGCAACAACGGTGAAAAATGTGCAATGGCTATGTAAGGTCTGTGAACAAGCCAAGGAATTGGAAAAATAGTTTGTACTGATGGAATAGGCGAAGCTAAGCTTTTTGCAGCTTTATTTTACGCTCCATGATGACAATGTGTGGGAAGTTTGGATCAGTTTGCAATGTTTTGGGGATGGAACGTCAAGAGTTGAGAACGCCCACAAGATAGGTAGGTTTCGCATTGCTATACGCTGACGTATGTGCACTTAGCTCAATCACCCGCTACGTAGTTGTTCCTTAACCAGGTTCTGAACAGAGGGATGCACATTCCATACAACGGTTACACTACGATCTATTGAAAAGTGTATCTTTCTGGATGTTTCAGCTGGTTGATGATTTTGAATGTCATCCTTGTCAACTTCTTTTCCATCCTACCCGCAATGGTCAACTCCAAGCAATCTGCGAAAAGCTGCCATCACATCCAAAAATGTGATATATATATATACATAATTCTGCCAGGATAGTCCCCTTTCAACCCCATCATCAACCAGCAGCCAACTCCGCAGGAGAGCCGAGGTTTCGGCTCGGGGAGAACCATGCCAACTGCGTGGCTCGGCATCGGTGGGTTTGCCACCAAACGAAGATATGTTCCATGGATTGCCATGGTCAAAAGTTCGATGTAACCATCGGAAAATATGATGTTAATGGATGCGAATGGTAATATTTCATTAGATATAATGGGATATATAAGATTATATAAGCAATTATAATCAAAAGTCGGATGATGTAACCATGATATACCCATATTGGGTGGTCATCAATCCATGAATAGGCGTGTCCAGACATGATATGATCTACGGTGATGTATGAAAGAGCTGAATGTTCCCAACAAAAAAACAGGGATACATCCAACCGCTCGAGGCAAAGGGATCTGCCATCCAATAGTAGTGGGATGTGCAAGAACAATCAACAAAATCAAGCAACAGCAACCTGGACATACCACCCAACAAGAGTCAAGATGCAGGCAATCCAAGACAGTAAAATTAGCTTCAAAGTCAAAGTTTAGTAATGTCATTCATTCCAGTGACCCCTTGGCAAACATAAAAAATGGTATTCGCACTTTTTTTCTTGACAGAGAAAATCGATCCCTTGGCCCAGCTGTACCCCACCTGAGGTAATTCTCCATCGCGCTGCCTGTGGCGAAAGCTGGACAGCCGCCCTGGGTCCCTCGGCGGTGTGGAAGTGTCCCCATGGCATTGGGAAGTCGTTAGATGTTCGTGATATTTAAGAGAATTAAGAGGTGATTCAACTACAAAGCACTACATATTGCGGATTGTTAGCTGGAGGTTCTCCCAAAAATTGGATGGTTCAGAATTGAATTTGAGTTCTTAAGCTCAAGTTTGAATGGCTCAGAACAACCAGGACCAAGTCTCTGGGCCCCTTCTTACCCTTTCTCTGGAGCCATCCGCGAAACTATCCAGTTTTTGTGGTTTGCTCGAGTTTGAGGGTACAAAAATTGACCATTTGGCACTGAGTCTCCAAGTTTGAAGGGTCCAGGAGTGAACTCCTTGGCCTTGGCTATGGCATGTGCAGCCTAGGTGCAGTGCAACACGATCCAACGTTTCCACTTTGCGCTTGGTTTGGCGTGGCCGGGGTCTGAGGGGTGGCCAGGGGTTGAGGCCTACCAGAGGAGAAACTAAGGACCCAACCTAGAAAACCAGTGGTTTGGGGTTCACGGAAAGATTTTGTCGTGGATTTCTCCTCTAAATTCAGTGGCTTGGGATCTGTTGCCTTGATCACTATGTCGGAGGTGGACAGTCGCCTGAGGATTCAACGAAGACCGAACCTTTCGAAGTGTAGCTAAAAAAAACAATATTCCTTCAAGAGAAGGTAGGCAATCCTCAGTTGGACATAGAACACTGAGTCTGTCATGTCCATCCAGTTTTGCCCACATGGATCACCAGGTTATGACCTTGGCATTCCACCTGAACTTTCCATCTAGAAAGAGGTGAGGGTTCATGGCAGGTGACGCAAGCTGATGACCCCGAGTTCCCGCTGCAATCTTTAGCCTCTGAGATCATCGCCCCAACCGCAAGGTCGATCGTCATGGCACCACAGTGTGGACTGAAGCGGCTCGGACTATCATTGCCTGGGAATGGATTGGTTTAAGGGTAAATCGAAACTGGAAACCGTGCGTTGTCCCATAAGATAGGTGCAGCTGTCCTGTAAATGTTCCTGTGAACCAAGTCTGAGAAACTCATGCCGGTTTATCTGAAAGTAAGATGCTTGTACCTCAAAATCCAGTGGTTAATTGGCATTTTGGGAAAATTCGGGGTGTATACCCGCGAAACAGACCCATGTATGTCTTCGAGGCTTCCTGTGGCATGGGCCAAACGACACTGGTGGTTTGGGGCCCCAATGCGGTGTCAATGGAGAAATCATCCGGGCTTCCCACCGGCTCTGAAAGGAATGAGAATCCTGTCCCATGTTGAGACTTGAGACAGATGTAAACTGATGTGTATAAATTATAAATGAGGCGGAAAACAAGAAACTTAGGGTTTTGCCATGTTTGTATTAGCCACTTAGGTCATGAAAGAAAAAAACATGTGCATGTCATCCCAGATCATCCCAGATCCGAGTGACGGTGAGCGCCAGGAGATCATCAGCGAGGAGGATTGCTTCCGCCTCTTGGTCAACGTCCGGTAGCCCTGACTCTCGAGCTGAAATCCAGTGCTGTCTTTTCAAAAGGAGACCATTCAGAAGATAATGCTACATAATTCATGCTCTTCATGTTCACATCATTTGTCATTCTGGTATGTGGGTAGGTGGATAAGCAGTGTGAATGTCCTTGCGGCAGATAAGGACCTTTACATGTTGTGTTCCTGTGTTTATCATTTGTTTCTGCTCGGATCCGCTCACGACTGTGCATGACTGTGTCATCATGATGCTGGAATCGCACTTTGCTGACTCAACCATGCCTGGCGCAGCTTCCCCAAATCTAGAATATCAGGACATTTGATGGTCTCCCTGGTAGCCCATGATATCTTCAGGTGGACTCGCGGAAACGAGGTCTGAGACCCGGTATCGACTAGCGGGAAGCTGGCTCCCAGCATGGCATTGAGAATATTCATGGTCAGGCACACACAAAAAGTCAGCTCGAACCCTGTAGGTTGATGAAAGCCTTGTGTATGTTAGTGCTTGTTTGGTATTCTGTTTGTTCTATCCTATGTTGGCTGTTTTTTTTCAGTGCTGGCATTCCAGTTTCAGTCCAGTGTATAAGGCGATTCGGTCAGCGGAGGCACGGCCGCCTCCCGTGTGGCTAATGGAACGGTTTATTTAACCTTGCGGTAATCAAACATGGCGAGTTTCAAGACACCGGGGGCATATCAGAAACATTCAAAAACATTCAAAAACCATTTCTGGGATTGCTGGGTCCCATCATGTCCCATCCATAGCAGGTGTCCTGGTATCCCTGTATGCTGGACAATACCTTCGCAATCAGCTACCTTTCCCGGTGCAGTTGCAGCTTGGGGATGCTCAGGACACGGGCCGGTCGCATTTCTTATCACTGGATTTTACCTGAATAAGTAGCCTTTGATAATCCCACCTGGCAAAAATAAAAATCATGTATACATAGTTTTATACGTATAGACAATTTCTCACAATTGCCCTCCTTTTTTTCTGCAGTCAAGAATGTTTATATTGATAATAGAATGATATATATATATATATAATGATATACATATATATATAAACGTTGTAACTCCTCCGACCAGCCCCAGGAGGTCATTCACTTACCTCAGGTTCCTGGGTAGCCGCCCAACAACTGATAGGGTTGGAAGTGGGTGTCCAGGAATGGGGTGCGCGATTCGACAAAATTGCAATCGATTGTGATTTTAATTGGAAGAATGATGAAAATATATGTGATGAACTGATAAACCATTGGGATTGATTGGGGTATCCCATGTTCAGATATTTTCAGACAAACCCGGGTAGGTTGACGCGGCTTGAATTGATACATGTTGAAGCCAATCATTTTGCGAACCCCGGGGGTGTTGAACTTGGGGCAATGGGATTGTGAAAAGACCAACGCTGATCCAACACCAGGGTGGGTCTCTACGCTCCCAGGCTTCTCCGCTTCAACCTTGTGGCTGGACCAGCAAAGGCGGACCAGTTCACATTGGTATCCTATGGTATCCTTGAGCTACCAATGAGTTGTGGTTTCTCTTTACAGGTCGGCATTTATGGGTTTAAAAGATCTTAAAAGGAAGATGGAGACGGAGAGGGTGGATCTATGCATGGTTTCAGGATGTTTCAGGATGGATTGGATGAGACAATCATCACTAGTTTGTGGTTTCAAGATGTTTCAAGTACTGTCCATATTCCGGGACATATTCCGGGAGCCAGGGGCGAGATTTCACAGGTGTGGCTGCATCGCTGGAAGAGCGGATAGCAGCCGAAGAAAAGGAGGACATCATCTGTTGGAAAACATGGTTCCAGTGCCCTTTCTTTGCTGTTGTTGATGAGGAGTATTACTAGATATTGCTAATATCATTCTGATTCTAATGACTCTAATGGCGATGGCGATGATCATGATGACCACGATAATGATGACATTGATGATCATGATGGCAATAATGATGATACTGTATGATACATTATGATACTGTTAATTCAGCCAGTGCTTAAAAACCGGCTACGCTGGGATGAGACAAGTACTCCTAGTTGAAATAGATATGCCGTTGGTGGATGTGATGTTGGGGCCCGGGATTCATCAAACTGTCAACATGCAATATCCATCAATATCCCCATCCGTCCACTTTAGCACTTGGAAAGCCGGAGAGCCTATGACTGGGGATGTTTTCATCCACCGATCCAAACCACTGGGGGGACTCCTTCGTAACCAGGATGCAGAGTCCGAGGGGTCTGAGGCGATGCTTCAGGGGCGGAATGGAAAGCAGGGCCTGGAATGTGGGCCCTCAGCAGTACTCAGCACGCTGTACCCAGGCTGTACCCACTATGTCAACCAGGTTGGTACATGTTGGTACGTTGAATCGTTCTGCAGCTGTTGGAAAGACAATCTTCTGCATTTGATATACATCTAAAGCTACTGCTGAAATATCACCCACTGACATCCCATGACAATGTATAATATGTCTCATGTGCAGCGGATATTATCTTCATATCAAGAGGGCCCGCAGCTAAATCAAGCAAATCCCCATGTCAGCGCTAGTTTCGCTCTAGCTCAGCACTAGACTTCATGATGCCAAAGCTATGTCCGGCTGAATTGCAATTTTTGACCTTTTTCGTTCTAGCACGGCGCTAGTGCCGCGCTAGCAATGCGCGCTAGCGAGGCGCTAGCAAGAATTCCCGTGAGCCACCGGGAGCTACTTATGAAATTCCATGATATCTGAAGTTGATACCAAAACATCTACTCAGAAAGAAGCAGGGCCCCAGTCACACTACGAATAGCACCCGCCTTTCGGGAACCGAATACATATATAATCATATATAAATATATATATATATGATTAGCATTAGTCAAAAATATACATATACACACATACATCGACATATGTATACACATATCTACATGTGTCAGATATAGAACCATACATATATATATATAATATGATAGTATTCATATAGAGTATGTATGCATATATATATAGTATGATATAGTATGTATGCATATATATATATAGTATGATATAGTATGTGTATATATATATATAGTATGTGTATATATATATATGGGTAATGCAACTTGTTGCATGCACTAACAACGGGCCCCAGTAACAACATGGTGGGATGGTTGGTTAAGTAATAACACCCTACTGTGGTGGCCATTTTGGATCAAGGGTT
>Ga0126342_10005627_pt1 | contig 21944 bp, 20 predicted proteins | sample Cyp1metagenome_FD_92528 | JGI IMG/M metagenome (GOLD analysis project Ga0126342, IMG submission 92528) | Coral microbial communities from Lord Howe Island, Old Settlement Bay, Australia - Cyphastrea 1 metagenome | ecosystem: Host-associated > Invertebrates > Cnidaria > Coral ... | reverse complement strand
TGACTAACTCTTTCTTTGACTAACTCTTTCCCTGACTAACTGTTTCTTTGACTAACTCTTTCTTTGACTAACTCTTTCCCTGACTAACTGTTTCTTTGACTAACTCTTTCTTTGACTAACTCTGTCCCTGACTAACTGTTTCTTTGACTAACTCTTTCTTTGACTAACTCTTTCTTTGACATTCTAAAAGTCCGTAACACGGAAGTTTCTCCCACTAAACTTCCTTTGACAATTATCAGCATCATTATCATTATTATTATCACTACCATTGTCATTATTATTAGCTATGATCGCCTAGTGACTATCATGTTTGACTTAGATGACTCGACTCTACTCCCAAGTTATCCCAATAAATCCCATGAAAATCCCATGAAAATCCCATGAAACCACCATCAAATCCGTAAAATCTCAAGTCTGACGGGGTTCGTTTCCCGTCCTACCCACCACTACCTGCCTGCTGGTCCCATCAGGAGCTCCTTCCGGGACCGGCAGCTGCGACCCGCAGAGACGTAGCAGGTGACGTAACGCCATGTCTTCCTGGAGACGACCAACACAATTGGCTTAAGATCGACATTTGTATATAATGTATATCATTGCATGCATACGTGTCTACGTACATGCATATACATATACATACATATACATATACATATACATATACATATACATATACATATAATTGTACATATACATATAATTATACATATACATATAATTATATATATCATATATATATCTCTCTCTCTCTTTCTCTCTCTCCCTCCATCGCCTGCAGACCAAGTTTGCCTCAGCCTAACTGAGGGGCTATGTATGTATATATATATATATGTTTATAGTTTTATCTATCTATTTATTCATTCAATGTTTAGCTAGTTTCTTATACCTTAATGAAAAACATTTATATATCATTATCACATACAGATTTTGATAAGTATCATCCGAGGGCCTGTGGAATCCTGTGGGCCTACTGATGGCTTTCAAGGGAAATCTAGCGATGTTCCTTTCAAGCTAATGTGGTAAACCCATGTAAACCCAATGCCATCAAGCTTCCATGCGGGGCTGGTTCAAAAACCACCCATCGGAATATTGGGGGATGGTTTATGGCTTTAGATTTACACATTAATGTGGGTAAAACAATAATAAACCATCCCCCAGTCATCACCATTTTTATAGGTGGTAGTTTTACAATTCCCAGTCATGGGTGGTACAAATGGCATTGTTTTAGTCAAATTATTCTGAATGCCATGGGGAAACTTTCATGGGATTATGTCCTCTGATGGAGCTGGCAGCACATCTTCCTCCTCTTCCTCTGCAGCCTCCTGCGCGATCGCCGCTAGTGGGATTGAGGGGATGTTGTATAACTACTGATTATCTCTGTTTATATATTATCTTGCAATTGGATACAATAAATTGATAAAATGGAGATCATATAGGACAATGAAAAAATGCAATACAGAATGCATAGTGGACATGATAATAACACATGATAATACATCATAATATAAAACACATACCGCACTAATACATAACAAAACATTAGCAATCATACACGATAAACACGTAATACTACGTAATAATACGTAATAATGCACAAACATACACAAACATACACAATATTTTAACACATAGCGCATCATTAGAAAAAAGTAAGGCATGCGGCATGACACAAAATACATAATGCACAATACAATATAAATATATATATAGTTATAATTTAATACTATATAATACAACGCTATACTTTGAAATTGCAATTCCAATACGATACACCACAGCCACTAGTCACTACGGTGCCTTTTTTGCCCAAGCTCTCCACCGAACACGGCGCACCTCCAAATCCGCCGGAGTAAAATCATCAAAGATGGCCTGATGGAGGACATTTTTTTCGAAAAAACACTGTGGAAACATCCAAAAGCCCCCGCTGTTTCTGTTCCTATCCCATTCTGCAAACTATATAATTCCCACCTAATGGTAAAACATGAGGCTTTTGTCTCATGTTTCTGGGCAAACCACATATTGTTACCGTTTTTTTCTTTTTTTTCCAAGGTAAACAAAAAGTGAAGCTGATGAAAAACAGGGCCCAGCATCTCTCTTTACGCACGGCATGACATTTCTAGGGTGCTCTGTCCAGTCGCTGGATCCAGCTCCTTGATTGGTGCCCAGGCACCTGAGTTGGACCGTCAACCAACTTTCATCAGATGTGTGAAATAGTCGAATCGCTTTGGAAAATCTGATCAAACATATATTTGACATATGGAAGTGTGTCAAAACCTTGTACCCCTGGTGAACATCAAAATAGCTGGTAAATGGATGTTCATTCCCACTAAAAATGGTATTAATAGGTATTGATCCATATCCATATATTTGACATATACTCTTTGTTAATGTTTTTGAAAGATCCCACCTAATTGGAGATGACACGTCTTCAAAGTAAGGAACAACTTTTTCACTGGAAACACCTGGAAAAGCTTAAACTGACTTGCCATTCATGAGTGCCGATCATCTCCATTGTAGCAAAAAAAACAACGCCGTGTGATGCACAAACCTACACCACTCCTATAGCGTCACCACCCCAAGGACATCCAGACCAGCAACTTGACTTGATATCAAACTCCTGAGGCAGCTGCGGTTGCTGCCGCTAGGGTGGTTTATTTTGGGCACCCCCAGTTTTTTTTATCCAAAGTTGACATGGATGTGGAATATGTAGAACAATGCAACATGATGACCTTCAATGAACCAGTTAACCACGTAACCATACTTAACCAGTGACCCAAAGAAATGATGATTGAAATCAGTCGCTGAACATGTCTGAAAGCAACCAAGAAAATGGATGGGAAATGACCATCCGTGACTTGGCTTCTAAATGCCAGGCGCCGCTTGGTGGTTGCAAATGCCAGATTTCATATATATATATATATTCATTTATCGATCTATCTATGCATGTATTTATCTATATATATATATATATAAATTTATTATTTTTCTATGTATCTGTTTCTTCATTTATTAATTTACGTACCAATAGATACCAAGCTCGTCACAATCAAACCAAGAATTGAACGCCTGGAACCTCCGTGCTCAACAACTGGCAAGTTCAAGTTTCAAGCACCGAAGCTGCTGTGAGCCTTAGGAGTCGCCCATCTTGCCCGGTGGTGCCGGTGGCTCTGAAAGGTGATCTTCTGCATCCCTCTGGAAGCTGAACCTTCCTGTCTTCCTAGTCAATTTGAAGAATGAAAACATGGCTTTGCCCCAAACAAATGTGGGGCATGACTTCATGATCCCAAGCTAAATACCGCGAAACGATGGAAATGACACAATGATACAATAAAATAACATAAACAATAAATATCGGACAGTAATACCATTGGACCTTTTGTATCCTTTTGTCAGAAAGTGGTATTTGAGGTTTTCCACATCCATGGATAAATATCAGAAAAAAAGAAACCATTGATTTTTTTGTGGTGACCCTGGTAGCCCATCGACAGAAAAAAACGCAAGCGCGCGCTGTGGCTCAGCGGCACGAAAAGCCGCGGCGTAGGGTCTGCCTTTTGCTCAGAAGTGAAAAGCCCTTGCCTGGACGGGGATCGTCGTGGGGATCCACAAGCTATGGGATACCCCTTCACCATGAAAAAATACCAATGGAAAAAACATGAAAAAACTCCAAGAACGGGTCAGCAAAGGGATGATTGGTTGTATCAAAGTTGGATTTGTTTGCATTGACTGCTGATAATAAACCTATTAAAAAAAAACATGTTGGATCCCTCTGTTTCTTGGCAAAATGTGGGTAAAAGCGACCATTTCTGAAGCATGGAACATGCGAAATTTGATGAAATTTGCCCATGGGCTGCAGCCTGGGTTTGGGGCCGTGGACAGCCACTGTGATGGCCAGCACTTGCTCCTGGGCAGTGGCAGGTCATCCAAATGGTAGACCCCATGTTCGTACACTACAACTTTCTAACCCACTTGGTCCTGCAGGTGCGTATCACTATATATAAATATGGATATATCCCATCCATCCCATCTATCCCATCCATGATTGCAATGTACAAAGTTAATTAATTTAGATATTTTCTAGTAAGTAAAGAAACATAGGAAAACCGTTAGTAGATATATTTTAATATATTTAGTACTTCCAAACATTGGCGTGCCGGCTCCATCGTTTCCACTATTTTTGGGGTTGATCGCTTGATCCAAAAACTCTTCGATTCGCCCAAGAAATCGCCTCCTGGGTTTGTGCCAGCACCAAATTCCGAAAGGCTGGATCCATCAGGATCGGCACTGCCCCCGCCTCGCCCTGGTACCGGCCACGTGGGGCCATGATGGGCCATGGTTGGTCGCTGAATCAGGGATAAACCATCGGCAAAGAAGCTGGATGTTTGTCAACTTTCCAACATCAGGAAGGTTAAAACAGCAAACAATCATAAACAATCGGCATGTCCATCAGTTTCCATTTGTTTCTCTTCTTGACATGACTTGTCTGGTGAATTACGAGTGGTCGCCGGGGTCAGGGATCAGTGGGAAGAAAATCCAATATGCAGCCAAGGATAGCCAACATACATCAGTTCTTCAGCTGGACAAATGCAAACTTAAGGTGAAGTGACATGTGAGATCATGTGCGTGTTCTTCCATGACTGGGGACTTCTAAAATCTCACTATGACCTTTTCGTGTCTACCAAAGTCCCACTTTCCAACTGATTAACAAACATAGTATATACAGACAAAAAACTGTATATGGTATATAGGTGATCACAAAAATAATGAACCAATATCAATGATCCATAAAAAATCATCAACTCGTTCTTGTCTGGACCCAACCTGTCGTTGGGAAAACCTAACGAAAGCTCGTGTCGCCTGTGCTGCTGCAGCACGTAGAGTTTCCGCCAGCGTCGTGCATCGATCGGGGCGGTGAAAAAGGTACACCTCGGACCTTGAAGTTGGGTGGTTTACCCTCTGGTTATGACTAACATAGCTATTGAAAATTGCCATTTATAGTGGATTTTCCCATTAAAAATAGTGATTTTCCATAGTTATGTTAGTTTATCAGAGGGTAATGGTAATTCAATGGTGATGTAATGGTCATTTAGACCAAAGACTTAACGACAATGGGATTTATATAATTTTGTGGGATTTATATAATGCTGCTGCGTGGGTATTTCACCCAGAAATATGGTGGAAAAATTGGGACACAATGGAATATTATGGAATATGAACGGGATAATGGATGATAATGGAATAATACGGGATGGAATACTCTCCGGTAATCAAACAAATGGTTGGATAGGAAATCCCCCAATGGCGGAAAACTGGAAAATCATGGCCGAAACATGCCGAAACCTTAACCATTCACCCGTGTTCATCCATATCATCCATCGCAGTCAGACCAAGCCACTGGATTTTGTTGTCACTGGGAGAGGACACAAGGTCCTGCCCCTTGCCAGGACCCTGCCATTCCACCGCCAGAATCCTCAGATCTACTGCCCTGGGCTGTTGAACTGAGGAGTACAGTTTGGCGCTTTTGGCAATCGACGCCATGTCATCCCAAGGCACTGTGAGCCGTAGCCCAACCAAAGCCGCACCAAGCTTGAAAAGTCGCGCTCCCATAGCACCGTTGGCTCCCGCGGAAACATGGCTTCCTGAGGTTGGCTGCATCCAACTCAAATCTGGTGGCAACGCCAAGACCTAATCACCATCCATGATATCCATGTGTGGATAAAGCTATCGTAGCTGCAGTTGAATGAATGATCTTCATGGTTAAACCAATCTATCCCAGTTGTAACATGTTGTAACATCTTCAATTTCTCACCATTTATGGCACTTTAGGAACTTGATGGAACATGTGACTTTGTCGGCTACCTCCCTATCCTGCTTAATGGGCAATATCACCACCACCCATGCCCGATCCAAGCATTTTTATCATGTTTCAATGATCAACTCTCTTCCGCAGCAGTGTTCAAAACACCAATCATATTCAAAGTATCATTATAGTCATCCCCAAATAGATGGAAAAGCAAATCCCTACTAATTTGATGGTGATTCACTTTTCCATCTATTTGGGGATTACTATAACAAATATCCAACCAAATTGCTGGGTCAATTTTAGGCTTAACTAATATAGGTTAACCGCACCATACCGCACCCCAGGGCTAAGCCGATGATTTTGATACATGAGTCTGAAAAAGACAATAGGATACCCCTTAAACCCATTGGTTTATCATTTATCATCACTTTCCTATATAAAAAAATGACAAATGATGTTTCTACATCTGGTTTATCATCACTTTCCTCTTAAGTCTTACATTAAAAACTAGAGCATTCTCTATTTTTCATAGGAAAAAAAATGGATACCATCACTGCAGGCCCCAGACATTTACCCAGCGTCCCAGCTGGCATCCCAACACTCAAAGGTCTCCCCTTCGGCCGCAAAGGTGGGTTTGTTGCGACTGGGTTCCTGGGCAAGACATCCAGCCGAGTGGAGATGTCGACATCCAGCCGATGGTGATCCGTTGGATACCCTCTGGTAATTTAACGTAGCTATTGATAATGGCCATAGAAATAGTGGATTTTCCCATTAAAAATGGACCATTTTCAATAGCTATGATAGTTTACCAGAGGGTAAGCCAAACGGAAGAGTTTTTTTGGGGTGGATGATTGTTCAATAACTTACTGGTGCTAAACGTAGGGAATGAGGATGAATGAGGGAATGATCATTCCAATAACTAGCAATAATAATCCCAGCAAGCCCCATTCCCATCCATTCCCTACTAAGCACCAGTAAGATAATGTAATTTTAATGGGGTTTTAATATTCATTAATGGGATTCGAATGTTGCTTTTGCATATTTTAACTACGATTAAATACGGGGATTGTGATTAACTATTAAATCATGAAATAATGGGATTATAATGGGATTATCATGGGCATGGGGTTTGCTATGAACTCAGGGGATTATCATTAACTATTGATTAATTAATCGGATGATACAGGGATTTCTTCCATCCGCCAACTTCGCAACCATCCGCAGTATGTGTCTCTGGTGTTCAAATATCATGTACGTACAAGAGTTCTTTTGGTCATTGATGGCTGCCTTCTATTTTAGAGTTGTGTTTATTTCAAACTACCCCAAGAACCATTCCAAAAGCTTGGTGGCTCTGAGAAAGGACTTGGAATTTGGGTTTCGAATAGCTGGTTGCAACATGATGTTGACATACAGTAAACGAATTGAAACCCTGGAAGTTCATGGGGAAAATTGACAGAACACCAACCAGAAAAGAGGGATCCAAGGCTACCAAGGCGGCCGAGGCTCCAGCAAAAAGACCTTGCAGTTGGTGACTACCTGCGGACCGAAAAAAATGCCATGATGTGGGTAAAACCATGTCATAAACCACCCATTTGGGAAGGGTTTACACCACCTATTTGTGGTGACTGGGGGATGGGAATAATGAAAATGGCAGTGATCCACCGATGTCGTCCGATGTCCCAGTGCCAGTCCAGCTAGCCGAGCTGCGAACAAACAAATGTTGAAGCCTTGCTTGCTTTGCACCCGAACTGTTTCCATAAACAGCACGTGCTGCTCCTGTGACACGACTGACTGTGAGATCAGACTGTTCGATCGAATCTGTTCTCACAAGGTCACATCAAATACGTCAATACGTCTCATGCCAAAATCTGATGGATCTGATGTCTGTGAGTGCAAGCCGGTAACCTGCTTCACTACACAGCCAATTCACATAGCATTTACTAATCTTAGACATCCTATCGTTTTACCCATCCCCTAAAGAATATTCTTTTCCTGGTGGCAAGGTCGCACATTACTTATAATAACCAGACCACAACACAACAAAACCATACATAGTCCATTTTACATCTATGCACCAGCAATATCCTGCTCAAAGCTTATCAAAGCTTCACCGGACTTACGCCGCCGATGTTCGGGCGGTCCTTCGTTCGCAGGTCGTAGTCCGCAATGAATTTCTCCACGAAGAGCGTGAAACTGCCTGCGATGGGACGGATGGGATACGGAAAACGCTGGTGTCTCATGGTGTTTCATGGGGTTTCGATATGTTTTGACCATCCAAATCACCCAAGTTTTTTCTGCAAATTTCTCCCGAAGCCAAGGCTGGGATCTGCATTCGAATGGAGAACTTGGGACCCCAGCCGCGATGCTGCTGTTCTACCCATTTTTTTGGGGTAATTTCTACCCACACATGACATCGATATATGAGTTTTGTCTGATAGGGTGCCCCAAATTCCAATGCTAATTAGTCAGCCATTCTCCATTAGAGTAGCTACATTTAGGTGTACCCCATATCAAAGAACCATTTTTTCCCCCCAAAGTAGCCGAATTCTCACCCACACGTAACTCGACACAGTTCCAGCAGGCCATAAGGCCACAGTTCCCACCTAGGTTCAGATTCATCAGCAGTTCTCCCAGAAAACTTGGTCGCACATTTTGCCTGGTCGCAAGGCCTAGATTTTTGGACTTCAATGGGCTGCTGTAAATTAAAAACATGCCCATTTTACTGTACAGTAAATACTAAGTGACTATAGTATTGAATTTATAGTCTATAGACATGTTGCATGACATGACATGCGCGGGAACCTCAGCCCCCTGGCCTATACATATTCTTGGACTTTGGATGCGGTCTCAACAACCATGCAACCGCTATTCCTTCCGCTCAAAGTCCTTCACAGACCCTCTGTTTCCGATCTTCCGAGACCATCAACCTGAACATCAAAACCCTAAAAAAATCAACCCTAAAACCCTGAAACTCTCAAAACCTACCCTCTGGTAATTTAACGTAACTATGGAAAATGACCATTTATAGTGGATTTTCCCATGAAAAATGGTGATTTTCCATAGTTATGTTAGTTTACCAGAGGGTAAATCACTCCAGTGTTTTTGCATGTTTTTGCAACTTCTCCAACTTCTCCAGCTTCTCCAACCACGCTGACCCTGCGCGGTTGATCCTCAATTACAATTCCCGGGCAAAGCGCAGGCATTGCGGCCACATCATCTACAGATAGATCGATAGATATGATAACCACAACGGATTCTCCAAATGGTGGGGAATCCACTTTAACAAATACCAAATTGGATTAATTCACACTTTTACATCCAAATGGTATGATTAATTACATCCAAACATAAATATCACTAGCTGTTACCTTGGGGATTAACACTACTATTTTCACAACATCGCAATATGTCTACTACATACCATTGGATGTCCATGTTTTTTTCATTTGTTCCAGGCTGCGCCAGGAAAACTTCGCCCACGCTGAAGACCTCCAAGACGTCGTAGCGATACGCCGAGCAGCGGATCAAAATCTGCGACAGGGCGCTAAGCGCCTGCTCCTCACCGGTGCAATTCAGTAGCTGTTTCAACCGAAAATTGCAAATGGATTGTCGTACCTATAGCCGATAACGGTTTGGCCAACATTAAATCACTAATTAGTAGCTGTTTCAACCGAAAATTGCAAATAGATTGAACAATATTGAACATTTTTGATTTTGTGCCTATAATTTTGACCACATTTTGAGGGGATTGCCTTCCGCGCACTCAACCATCCCCACCTTCATTCCCACGCGTTTGTAGGCGTCTCTGACGAACCTAAGGAACCAGATCAAGGCTGGGTTGTTTCCAAAAATTGAGGTACCCATAGGTGGCCCCCTACACCACCAGTGGTTTGTTGCTACAAAATCAGGGATTCGATCACTTCCGATCCGCCCTTGGCGTAGGAAACCAACAATAGAATAGAATATTGACAATGATTTGGCATCATTTGACGACATGATTATGCTCTATAGTAACTCAAACACTGCAACTTTGAAAAAAAACAAAAAAAAACATAGTTAACGATGTTTTTTATTCCCAGCTACAAAAACCCTTCATTTAGTGATTTTCCTCAGGATTTCCATATAGGATTTCCATCCAGATTTCCCATGATTTCCTTCTTTTCACAGCGAGCTACTCATGGTGGATGGCCTTGCTGGTGGCCCCCGAGTCCAACTGCAACTCGTACAAAATCATTGCCACAAAGATGCGCAAAGCGGCGGAAGGCACCAACCAATCCAGCAACTTCCTGAAGGAAAAATATGCTGGGTGCAATGGATAACAAGGGTGGATACAAATGGGGATTGTTGGACAAAAGAGCCTCCATTTTGTGGGAAAACAGGACAGTATGTGTAAGTCTAAGTATACGTATACCCATATTTTGTGGCAATTTTTGGGCTGTGAATGGAGATATATGGAGATATATGTAACCAGCTACATCCAATTTGTCTCTGAAAAATGATCATCCTGGGCTGGAATTGATCATGCTTGGGGCAGCCTATTTTCAGGTCCGAAGCCATGTGGTTCTTAGCCACAAACAATGGGATAATAATGAAACATGGGTGAGGTCATTTGGTAAAACTTAATGCGTAATAGATTCATTAATACACTAATTATCTGCTCTGAAAACAGACAACTTGGCAACATTGGGCACTCCCCATAGGGTTTATATATAATTACCACATGAATTCACAACACGTAGACTTGAAACACAATCAGAAACTGTTACTATCTGTTACTGTTACACTCCAGTAAATTAACATAGACCCTGGCAGTCATCGGGGTTGGTTCAGATTAGTTTCCATTAAAAATTGGTTATTTTCAGGGTCAACAAGTTTATTTACCAGAGGGTACTATTGGGCGACTATTGGGATCTTCAAAATATTTGTTGCCCTCCAATCGCGGTCCCACAGCAATCGCGCGACAGGTCTTGCATTTGTATTCCTTTATTGGGTGCCTTGGGAAAAAGGCACTATATCATAGAGTATCAATAATATGGATACTATATAATATATATATATATATGTATCATATCTCTCTCTCTCTCTATCGCCATCTCAGGATATAGTATATATATATGTGTACGTATATTTGTTGTGTTGCGAAACAAGTCTGAGTCAAGTTTGGAAGACGTTTTTCCCCAAGCGACATCGATTGCACTGGACCTTGCACTGGACCAAGGCTCCGCTCTGAAGAATCTCTCCGGTCGGAGACCACCGGCAGATGTATATACCGTAACGGTATAATTCACACATGGTCACATTTAATTTCACACCATATCGCATGCATATCGCATGTAGCACCTATAGTATGATAGAGTGATATTACCATTAGTTATGTTATGATATACCTATAGTATGATATACCTATAGTATGTAGCACCTATAGTACATGTTATGAATTTGCCTTCTTACCACCGCCCTGGCTCCCTGGCCATCACGGAGGTTCAAGATATCACGTCCTCATCGTTTTGAGATTTGCAGTCTAGAACAACGCCCAGATCTCTATATGTATATATAATTATATATATATATATACATATATGGATATATGGATATATGGATATGACTTTTCCATTGGATGTGAGGTGCGGTCCATATTTATGACACACACACATACACAGGCACAAAGAGAGAGGGAGAGAGAGAGAGAGAGAGATATATATATATATATACATACATATATATTATATATACATAAATATTATACATACATATATATTATATATACATATATAAATACAGGACGCCCATGGCCCATTTCACATCCTTTATTGAAGGTATAGCCCTACCGCCACGCCCACTCAGCCCAGCATCTCAATGTAAATCCGCTGGAGATCGGGTTGATCCTTAACAGCCAGGTGCAACAGGGTAGATGCAAATTGATGTACCATGATGTACCCATATCCCATAGGATCCATGTATGGTATATATGCTAACATTTGGGGTATATTGGTGGTAAATGTTAGCATATATATAGCATACATGGATCCTATGGGTATGTACCCTATTATCATCGATCATCCCTGTCTTCAAACAAAGCCCAAACACCAACACCAACCTGCTCACCATTTGACTTTGGGGGCCTGCTGGCCTCCGCCGCAACACCTCATTTTTCCGAATGCGGACTCGGCTCATGTTTGGCTGAGTGCTAGGAGGGATATTTTTTAGAAAAGTGGAACAAAGTTGGCACCGACCCCTCGAAACGGGCCTTAAATCTACTTGAAATTCGGTACATCGGCCGAATCCCCCCGCAGACTAAGTGAGATGGGCACCATTGGTCTCCCCATGCATCCCACCCACCAGCTGAGGGGGCTGAAATGGACACAATTTTCCTTGCCTGTGGCAAGTAGGCCTATTGGAACCAGCCTTTACACGCCATTTCTTTGGCAATTTCAGCGGCGCGTGGCTTTTCTATTAGCGCCACTTAGGTAGCTCACCTAAATGAAAGGTGACACCTTTCTCACGACACCACGACCCTGCGAATAGTGGTACATGGTGGTGTAGCCGAGATGGAAAGGCAAGAAGGCATACCTTAATGTATCTTGCAATCATGGTCTGGCAGTGGAGGGAAATATGATGGCCCTTGGGAAACATGATCCCATTTGCTGGGTAGATTTTTTTCAATACCTGATGTGTAGGGGAAGATACTTAGATTTAAAATGTAAACAAATGCACATACATACCCTCTGGATATTTAATATAGTCATAAAAAATGGCCCATTTATAGATGGTTTAGCTATTAAAAATGGTGATTTTCCATGGTAGATATGTTTATTAATAGTGTATTTTGGAGTAAACTTTGAGGAAAAATGGTGGCCAAACATTTGCTGATTCCGATGTGGCAATCCATGCGGCCATATGTGGCCGTCACATGCCCGGCCTTTCCACCCATCTGGTTATGAGTTATGACTAACAGTTTGCCATGGAAAGATCCACAGTTTTTAAATAGCTAAACCATCTATTTCTATGGGCCATCTATACCATGGCGAACTGTTAAATAACCGGAGGGTATGTATATATATATATATAGTGTACATGTATCATCTCTTTTAATGGGAGGCTCGGGCCAACAACAAGTCTGCCCGAAGGTGGTTTCAGGAAATCTTCATGCGGCAGGCCACGGGAATCAAGAAAATTATCAGAAAAAATCCCTCAAAGGAGATAATCTTGCCTATGTACCAGAAAAAGGTACAAAAAAAAAAACATGTACAATTGTATATACCCCAAAACCCAGTGCAATTGGTAATTCACTATCACTCTCCCTGTTATAAAAAGGCAAGCAAATTGTGGGGCATTTGGACAAAAGCCATTTCTATCCAAGCCTCCCTCGACCCGTTTCCAATCTCTTACGCCCCGAACTCGGATAGACATCCTTGGGCATGCCACATTTATTTATATAAGTTAATATCAATTATATACACATATATATATATATATATTATAATGAATATATATATATATCTTGGGATGGGTCAAAACCTATTAATTATGCTCACGTACCAACTGTCACCAGGCTTTACCCAATGTCACCGATCTCGGAGTCTCCAAGCTGCTGCAAGAATTTGCCCAAGATCTTGTGTGTGTCGATGGATTGCTTCGCCAACCTGTCGTTGCGCTTGTCGTCCTCCTCCTTTCCAGTGCTTTCGGAGCCAGGGGCCCACTTCAGGAAGTACTCCTGGGGCCAGCCAGCCATTTACACAAAAGCTGGGAATTCCTGGAAAGCTGAAAGCTGGACCGATGTCATATCTGATTGAATCTTTTCATTATATTTATATATATATAATATAGTAATATTATTATATATTCATATGTATTCATATTTAGTTCATCATGTAGACATCATGTAGGGCTTGGAATTCTATTGACCCCTAGGCTGTTTAATTGAAGGGGTGCCATGTGTAGTGGCAAATCAAAACTATTTGGGGGGGGTACCTCCGAATTATCCCAACCAAGGTTTGTCATCTGGGGTTTACATTGAAAATAAATAAAATAAGTACTGCTGGGCTTTGAGATGACTTCATATTTGAGTTGGCACGTTTCCATGATATCTCAGGGACGATTTCAAGGTTGGATCAATTTCCTGTTCTGAGTATATACGGTTCTCAGGCGACATACGCAATTACAGTACATACAGAACCCCAAACTCATCCAAATTTCGACCATTTGCCAGAAGACATGCAAAGAAAGTGCTTATAATTTCCACTACTTAGTCAAAAGAAGACACGCTTCATTATGAGTACCCTCTGGTAATTTAACATAGCAATGGAAAATCACCATTTTTAATGGGAAAATCCACTATAAATGGCCATTTTCCATTGCTATGTTAGTTCACCAGAGGGTATATGCATTTTTCATATGTGTTCCCATTGGTTGTATCCCACTTCTCTTGGTGTTTGGACTTTTAACCACCTCTCCAGGGTCGCTGATCATGCCAAGAGTCATTGGCAATGCCAGAGACAGGCAACAGCACCGCCAAGGCATAGAAGACCTTGTTGTTGGTTCAAAAGCTGTGGCAAGTGTATATGGAGAATATAGAGGGATAATCTATATATATATATACGTGTATATATATATATAGGGATTATATGGGGATGTTATGAGCATTATGTAGGGATTATTGTTGTAATGAGGGAACTCATCAATATTGAAGATTCGATGGATTGGTTTAAGCGAGGGGAACAACTTCACCGGAAACCATGTTTTTTTCCTACTAAATTTGGGTTTTGCTGTACATGTTGCCTTGTAATGAACCGATTCTTGGATATAGATGGGTGTAGTGTATGTGTTTTTTTTCGGCGAGTCCAAAACATGCTTAATTAAGTCGGTTTGAAATATCATCGGAGTTAAGTATCCATTTCTAATTGGTGGTTTCAACCCCCCTGAAAAATATGGATCACCATCCCAACTATTGGGGAAAATACAAATTGTTCCAATTTACCAACCAGATTTTGTTGGATGGAATAGTTTGCAAAAGATGGTGAGGTTTCCATCAGCAACTTGAATGGTGGCCCACCTGGTGCGAACCTGAGGGTTCAGAACCGAATGGATAAACGCTGGTCCGGGGGGCCACCACGATTACAGATGTTACAGCAAACAAAAACAATGGCTGAAGAGGTGTAGAAAATAGGGGGCAATGGTCAAACTGGTCAAAGATGTTTTTTAAGTGTCACTTGATCCAAAAAAATCAACACACACCCGTTTTCAAATGTGCAAAACAAAGGCTCCCACCCCGCGATCAGCCGGGTGACCCTGAGGCTCTGAGTCTCAATCATTTGCACCAGCTTGTTTCCAGGGAACCTCAGATCCGAACACCGGTCTAGGTCTAGGTAGGGGCCCTAATGATGAATCCAACCCGGATGAAAGACACCTAGAAAGTTGCGAAAAAATGCAGCTAGTCTGACACAGGCAAATTATGGCAAATTCATCCTGTTGATGGAAGGCTTGTTGATCGCTTGATCGCAAGTTGGTTCATATAGATGTTCATAGTTCATATGGTGCACGTTGCATTAATCATATTAAAAACCTCCTGGCTGCCATTCTATGCAAATGATTGTCCAACGACGAGTAGTTGGTGGCAGGTGGTTTCAACATGTTTCAACCTTCCCCGGGAGATATTCTGCAGGCTTCCTGATATCCCATCCAGCACGAAAAAGCGGTGGATACCATCAACAAGATGGTTACAGGTTCATCTGCCCAACCACCGACCAGTCGCTTTGACCCACCAATCTATTGGTCATATTTTCCATTTGAGCTGCCAATACGCCACATGTTTGTAGGTCTTACTCTCTCGCAACCTAGCCTGGCAATGATTGATATCCATCAAATGGAGTCTCGAGCACTCTAGTATGGAAGATCCCTTCCATTTTCTATTTCACCATTTGTCCACGGCCATGTTTGGTTGGGAATCCATAGCTATGCTACTTTACCAGTATATTGCGAAAAACGGGTTGATAAAATCCGTATCACAACAAAACCCCCGTTTCTCCGTACCATTTATCCCATCGATGTTAAAGTCACCATATTAAATGGAACCACCTTACCCTTCCGACAAGATCTGGATAATTCACCAATGTGAATTGATGCCATATCATTGATATATCATGTATCCCACAGATAAAATCACATGTTCCCATCTTTTTCCCATCACATCAAATGTCTTACCCAGAGGTCCTTAAAATTGTCCATCAAACTGATCATCAAACCATATCAAGTCCCGAACCACCTCACTATGAAGTCCTTGGATGTGCATCCAGCTAGCAAGTGGTTTATAAGTCATAAACCAAAGCCACACAGTATATAACTGGGGATATCTAGGGATGTTCCCTTTTTTAAACTGGCTTTATAATGTTTTATAAGCCATCTATACCTATATGATCCCATATGTTGTATGGAGTATTTATCAACCTCCCAAACATGGCCCCCATAAGGGGCTCGAATGGGCTCGAGACCTGGGCGGGATGCCACTGCGCATGCGGAAGAAGATCCGCATCAGGATGGCTCCCAGCATGGCGATTCCGGTCCTCAACGGCTAGCGACAAAGGTATACAAAGGTGAGATTTGACCCGGCAGTTTAGGAGATTTGATGATGATTTGATGATGATTTGATGATGATTTGATGATGATCCTTTTTGGGATAAAAACGGATAACCCATGCGGTTGTTTTTCTGGTGATTGAAGCCAAATGCAAAGACGAAGAATACGAAGATACATGGAGATAACATGTGATGTCATTTTAATATCTAAACCAAAGAATGATTTGACGAAGATACATGGGGATACAATGTGATCTGATGACTTACCAGCACTGGGATAATTTTCAGGATTTCATGAGAGTTTATGAAAGATGATTAATTACTGGGGATGAAAGGTTCTTGATTAAACCAACAAATACTAGGTGCAAAATGGTGCAAAAAAAGGGAATGCAATGGGATGGTTGGACAATTTTAGGAAGATCATCTATTATATAATGGTCAATTTTGATTCAGGCTTCTCTCTATTGTAATAAGATGATCTTTTTGGAATCCACTGGCTTCCGGAATTGTAGATCCCATTGGGTCCCTGATTGGAATCTGGTGTCATATCCTGTGATATGTTCTGCCATCCAATGCATGTCTCTTAGAGTTCGTTATTGCCATCGGCTTCGAGATGCTTGCCTGCAAGGTATACAAGAGGGAAAAAAATAATGGTGGATTTTTCAAGATGTTACATTATCAACCTCAGGAAATGGAGTGTTTTCTGCTTGCTCTTGTGGACAGCCCTTGAACCGACGTGACCAGCACTATGAATCACATCCCGAACTTGGAAAGACATTTTGGGTCATACGGCGTCATACGTTATGATGGCCACCCTCAAAGCCGCCAATGCTACAAGAAAACGACAAACAAATTATGCAAACCCCAGTTGAGAGCAGGTTGTGGTCCCCTCGAAAACGGGCACTCATGACCCAAAAAAATATGAAACCGTGATGAAACCCTTCAATCTTGTGGGGGTCAATCATCCTTTGCCGAATGAACACACCACCACAAACCCATCATTGGACATCATTGGACCCACTGGTAATAAATAGCATGTGGCAGCACTTGGTTCCAATATGTTCCAATGCTTTGTGTCATTGAGTACTTCAAACACGGAATGGCATATTTATGCATATATTTATATTTATTTATATCTGGTATCCTGTACCTGTTCAGCTCATAAATCATCATCTTCCGTAAATCCTCAAAATCCCCCATGGTTCCAAGGCATTCCAACCTGGTGTGAAAATGGGGCACCAATTCCCAAGGCCCCAAGGGGATCTCATCCAAGGCGCTGCTTGTGCCACCACAGGAGCTGCTTCTTGGTCTGTCCCTCGCAGTGTTGTGCCGCCTGCGCGGTGCCAACGGCTCCAAAGATGCCCACGGCCATGATGAGATGCAAATGTCGCAGGGCACGGCTGTAGGTGAACCTGGACGAATTTTATCATGGAGTTCCACCAGACTTCAACCATTGGGAAAAATGAGATAGATTTAAAAAAATACAAACACATACACAGACAAACACACACATGCATAATATATATATATAGATAGATATACACACACATACGCTCTTGGAATATATGTTAATAATGAGTCAATGAATATATCTATATCAACACAGACTGTACATACTATATATGCACAAATATGCACACATATATTATATATGATTATGTATATGTATCTATATATATATGTGTGTGTAATACAGACTCATAATGACATACAGTAAATAATCTTTCCGGGCTATACATCGTCCATGTCACAGGATAAGAGGTGCTCTAAGCTCTACGCCATGTCCACAAACAAGGCGTTCACGTGTGTAACGATATACCCTCCGGTAACTACATAACTATGGAAAATCACCATTTTTAGTAGGTAATTGTATGTAATTGTTATTTTACCAGAGGGTATGATCTATGAACAATTCTAAACAAATGACCGAACTTTGTGCGAATATGTCCAACAAAAAACACACAGAAAAAAACAACCCAAGGCCTCCCAAGCTAACTGCGATCCAGTTCACTGCGACAGGGGCTTTCGATTCTGCAAGGTCTTGTACAAGTACCATGAGATAGCGCCAATGGCCACATCATACGCCTTGTAGCGCAAATATCTGCCAGTCTCCGAGGGCTCCTGACTCACAGGTAAGCGGCATCTGGCTGGGTTCAATCTGAGGATCATGATCCCAAATACCAATAGATGATGATAAACATCACCAGAAAATCTCATTAAATCACCACTACATTTTAAATCACCGCTAAATCACATTCAATCACCATTAAATCACCGTTGTCCTATGATTATCCCATTAAATCATTAAAATCCCCATCAATCGCCATGACCTTTGCACCCGCGCCTCGCCCGTGACCTGTGCCACCGTGGCCTCTGCGTTCCAGTCGGTGGCTTCCGCCGGCACCAGCTGACCCACCAGCATGTCCTCAGGACCGCGGCCACCCGGCAAAAAACCATAGATCTTTAGTACGGTTAGTAACCATTGCCATACAAAGGGCTTAGATAGATAGATTAGATTAGATTAGATTAGATTGGATTGGATTGGATTGGATTAGATTAGATTGGATTGATATATATATATATCGTTGGTGAGGTTTTTGAAATAGGAAATATAATAAATATATATATATATACTTGGTTGATCCAACTCCTAAGTTAGATGTGTAAACATGGACAAGTTTAAACACAAATATTATATACGGTAACTACATCTAAACAAACTATACAGAAATTTAAATATACGAACTGGTATTTTTGACTACCTCCGGCCTCCAGGAGTGGGGTTTTCCTTGGCCGGCGCCATTTCGACATACGGAATCCAATGATTCTGATGGAGTTGCCAGCTGGTGGTGGGAAAAACCCAGGATCCCATGATGACTAAGCCTCGATTCAACCAGTGGAATATAACCATGTTCAACCAGCGCATCATCCACAAATGGACCATTCCCAGCAACCAGCTTTGATTTCATGGAAACATGAACTACACTGCATGAACTTGCATTGACCATTCAATTTGTAGGATATCTATGGGTATTCTATGGGTATCTGATATTCCTTGATTCATTTCTGAAAACGAAAAAATCAGCTTTCCACTACGTACGTAACCAGTCCGTTTGCCAAGGGCCCTTCAGGAATCCCAGGCGCGCGATCACGCTGCACACGTGCCTTCTCGGAATGTTCAAAGACCTGCGGATATCACCATTTTTTTCCAGACCAATGGATGAAAAAATGATGTACACAGTGAGGCAGCGTCAAAATCAGAAATCAACCATATTAGATATACAGTGACTGTAATATACAAATATAAAATGAACACATATATTATAATGTTATAATGAAACAATGTGCATATGTATTGTATGTATGCAAAGTAATGTAATGTAATGCAATGCAATGCAATGCCATGCCATGGCATGTCATGTCATGTCATGTCATGGCATGGCATGTCATGTCATGTCATGTCATGGCATGGCATGGCATGTCATGTCATGTCATGTATGTGTATAGAGGGAAAACATCTTACCGCCCTGAGTGCACTATAGCACCATATTCCCGTTTCAGCCACCCTTGCCCTTGCCCCTTGTGCGGCCTCAAAGTCCTTGGTGGCATCAGTGCCAGCCCTGGAGAGCAGGATGTCGTCACCGCCAGGGTGGCTACCCATCAGGGTCTTCAGGTTGTAGACCTTGTTGTGGATGATCATGTAAGGCTCCTAGCAGGTAACAGGTACAGGTAGGGATAGCAATGACAAATATCAAGATATATCCATAGTTGGCTAAGTTGGCCATAAACAACGTTTATCGCGGATATCTAAATTAATTCTATATAATGTGCAGCACATAAGCCAACCGAGTGCTGGGGCACCATCCATTTTTAGCCTTGGATCCCATGGATCATCCTGGAGGATGTTGACCATCTGCACCGCCCAAAAAACCGCCCTGGTATGCCCTGGTCCTCTGCGCTGTTGTGTTTTGCCACTTCCGCACGGGAAAAGAAGGGAAGGTCCTTTCCAGCTGTGATCTCCTCCAGGAAACTGGAGCATCCCAGAACCACTCACCTTTTTTGGGAAAGGAAGACCTGCCATCACCCCGAAATCCACCATAGAAATCACCAGAAGCCAAGCAGTCCTTCAGCTTGGGAAAGCGGGTTTCTTCACCTCGGGCCATCCCAGAACGACTTGGCGGCCAGTGTGGTTGGGCCCTGCAAAAAAGTGCCACAAATTGGTATACCCTCTGGTAAACTAACATAGAAATAGTGAGTTTTCCCTTTAAAAATGCTGATCTTCCATAGTTATGTTAGTTCGTTTACCAGAGGGTATCACATTCTCGTCCCTAGGTCAGGATAAACCATGATAAACCCACATCCCAGGCCATGGATGCCATGGCGCCTAAGGGCTCCTTAGACGTCGCCGTGCCGGGCACCTTCGCCATGGCCGCCTTGGCCGCCTGGATCTCCTCATCACTGGGGCCTTCCAACTTCCAGAGCTCGTCCTGGTGGATTTGGGTGGGATATCTTGATGATGATAATATATACCTGCATCCTCGAAAAAGCACAAATAAATGCTCATTTGAGAGATTTCTGCTTTTTGAGTGGTTTTTCTCCACATGAGCGTAATTGCACCACTTTAGGCATTTTTGCACCTTGTGCATTTTGAAGCCAAAATTATAAGCGTATTTTGCCGGGAAATAAGCGTAAATACCCGGGAAAAAAACGTAAATGCCCGTCCGTCAAGAAACAAATGCGCGTTTTCTAGTTCAAGTGAGCATAAAAAGTCAGAACGAGCGTAAATCCAAGCGAAAACTGCTATGAACAGAAAAAAGTGCTAAGTGAAGTATATATATCACAGTAAAGATATTATAAGATAAAGAGATATATGTCTGATATGATATGATATGATCTGATCTGATATAATATATATATACAGGTTTCAGATAGGTTAAATATGGATTTTATATGGGTTAATCAGATTGGAGGCTTAGTAATCGACCAGATAATCATGATAGTGGTACTGAAAAATAACCCTCAATAAATGTATATCAACTAGACTGGATGGGGGACTTCTGTTGATTTTGGAATAGTATGTGCTGTATATGGGGTTCGGTTTTGTTTCAACATGGTGTCTGTAATATGTTTTAGTCTTATGTGTATCTACTTAGTCATGGGTTCATATAATTAATTCTGTTCTTGTACAAACAGCAACTGAGCACGTTATATCTGAACATATTGAACATGCACATAATACAGTAAAATATGCACAGATATATATATATATAAGAATGAACAATATTCATGATAATGGTAATGCATAAAAATGATAAAGATTAAGAAACACACATAATTTCAGAAAATTTACTCTACTTCGTGTGATCCCCACCATGACATGTCAGGACGTATATTTGGACATATATTTAGTATATTCTGACATCCTATCTGACATATATTCTGGCATATATTCAGGCATTCTATCTGGCATATATCCTGACATTCCACCTGGCATTCTATCTGGCAGTCTATCTGGCATTCTATCTGACATATTTTCTGACATTTCATCTGACATATATTCTGGCATTCTACCTGTC
>Ga0126342_10005626_pt1 | contig 21945 bp, 20 predicted proteins | sample Cyp1metagenome_FD_92528 | JGI IMG/M metagenome (GOLD analysis project Ga0126342, IMG submission 92528) | Coral microbial communities from Lord Howe Island, Old Settlement Bay, Australia - Cyphastrea 1 metagenome | ecosystem: Host-associated > Invertebrates > Cnidaria > Coral ... | reverse complement strand
TTAACATGCCCCACCCCACCCCACCCATCAACGTACCATGAACATGACGTTAACATGCCCCACCCCACCCCACCCCTTGCGGAAACCTAGGGCACCGAGGGTATATATATATATATACCCATAGGATCCATGGTGCTGGTATATATGCTAACATGACTGGGGTATATTGATGGGATCCATATTACCATATATAGCATACATGGATCCTATGGGATATATACACATAAATATATGTAATATATAATCCGTATATAATCTATATATAATGTTTATACAATGTTTACATAATGTGTATAATGTATATATAATGCATATGTAGTGTCTATATATATAATATATATATATATCCAATACATTATGAATCCTAAATGTGAAATAACATGTAAATTCATAAATATATCGATATCTATAGGTTGATATGCCTAAGATGAATATCCATTTCTCTGGAAATGGATGTGAACTTAAATAGAAATTGGATGATCATCATTTTCCAATCTATGCTGAGTATATACTTCAAATCCAGTGGTTGGTCATCATTGTCCAGTCTTTTTCCAATTAAAACGCGGATTCTTTTCTGCAATTCTTGCGGGTATTTCACATCTTTAGACACATTTTGGGCCGTGCTTGGAGTGGCTGATTCAGCAAATCCAGGCACGAGATATAGGGAAATGACCGGGAAAAGATGAAGAAAAGCAGCAACAACACGGGCAAAGAACCACATCCATGGGAACTTAAGAGCTGACCACACACATATGTTTTGAAACATGCAGAAAAACTTAATGCAACAAACTGTGAACTTGTGGAACTTTGAACCACATGTGGAACTTCTGACACGAATTCTGCCTATTTTGGGTAGGATAAGTCAGGATTAGTATGGATAATGGCTGAGATAAGTTGAGATTGCTGATAGCACTCAATTGGCGAGGGCTGTTCTTAAAAATTATTAGATCAATTGGATCACATATTTTCAAAGTGTGTTGGTGGCTGTGTTTTACGACAAAAGCAACAGCTCTAATTACTGCACCCGAAGAGCCTGATCAATGCCTGTGTTGTTGCCGTGATGTCTAGGACATGGTCCGATCTGTGGTTGGTTTACCTATGAAAAAGTGATGAATTTCAGGCTGGTTACCCTCTGATCATTTAACAGTCCGCTAGTGAAAATCACCATTTTTGGAAACGATAAGGATTTCTTGAGGGATTGCCCTCTGGTAAACTAACATAACTATGGAAAATCACCATTTTGAATGGGTAAATCATCTATAAATGGGCCATGTTCAATGGCATAATGGCTATATTAAATTACCACAGGGCAGTCTTGCTTTGATGATGTCGTGATGATGTATTATTGGAATTCGCCCAGACGTATGATATACCCTCTGGTTATTTAACATAGCCATGGGAAATGACCCATTTATAGATGGTTTACCTATTAAAAGTGGTGATTTTCCATGGCTATGTTAAATAACCAAATGGTACATATATATATATATTATAGCATTGTCTGAAAATGGGGGACCCACCCAAAAATGATTTATCAATATGTACCATCTTTTTCTCACCTTTCAGTGCAATAAATTAAGGGCCAATGCCCATCACATAAGCATTGATCATATTGTTGGCTACATCCCAGTACCCATTAGCCTCTGGAAATCAACCATGGCGTGCTGGAAAATTTCAGCCCCATTGAAATGCCGGCTTCGGGGATTTCCCAGCGGCCAGGTTTGATTTTTGGCTAGCTACATCCCACTATCATCCATATTCAATACCCAGTCGATAGCGTGAACCGTTGCCGAACAGAAAAGTGGTTTGACTATGGTTTATGGTACATATGTAGATAAAACTATATAGTTACTGGGGATTATTTCATGATATTTAAACCAACAAACATCACTGGGGAGCCCCATCCATATTCTATACCCAGTTACATAGTTCGATGACTTACCTAGATGATATCTCATGAAGAAAAAAACACTAGTCTCTGGTTTTTTTAGCTGATGAAAACATGGGCCCAAAAGAAATACATATGGAGCTTTCCTAAAATAGGGGTATCCCTAGTTTTCATCCATTTCTAGATGGGATTTTCCATGAAAACTTCAAGCAAAACCATCCATTTCCCGTCGAACAAAATATACCGAAAAAAATCTGGTGATCTGCCACATCCACCAAGGCCCACTTACGGCCTTCACCAAGACCTGATACACTGCCGCGATCAAATCGCCAAATTCGTCAAAGCTTCGAGGGACGTGGGCGCCTTCGACAGAAGGGGATCATCCCACTGCGTCTCGTGGTTCGGTATCAACGAATGGTCATGAATCATGGGATAAATATGGTAAATTATATGGGCCACGGTCAATATTTGGTATATAGCTCCAAGTCATCAATTTTTGAAGAGTGAGTGCATTGTCGTTTTCCATGCCCCTGCTCAATTTTCAAAAAATAATGATGTCTCGAATACTACTCTCCATTAACCTAAATTTTGGCTGTAGCTCATATGGTAAATGATATGTTAAATGGTATATTTTTATGATTTTATATGGTAAATGATATGGAATTCTAATGGGTACAGTTGTTAATAACCATAGTTCGTACAGCCATTTAAAGATAGGAAAAAAATAAAACCAAAGCCACAAATTGGGGACTTACTGACCAGGGTTGTTGACCAACTACAAAGTGGTTGTCATACATACCAAGTGGGAGGAACACTTTTTCTGGAAGATTTTGGATGGTCACAAAAAACAAAAATGGCCAACAAATAGATGAGGAATTAAACCAACAAACACCGAGTCACTATGCTTAATTGGATCACATTTTTGTGACTCCCCCAAAATTGTGTTGAACATTTATCCGTTTGGGTTAGTCAAAGCCCCAAGAAAACAGAATGATCAATGTGGGGATGTTCATGGTTGTTTGGTATTCAGACAATGTGAGGCCCCCAAGATAGCTAAGTTGGTTTATAACTCCAATAACTATGGTTTATTGTATTTATAACTATAATTACTGGGGCTTATAAACCAACTTATATCTTGGGGGCCTCACATTGGATGTATTCAGCTATAGCCATGTGAGGTTGCAGAAGAAATCTGAACCGCGCCTACCACAAAAAGGCATCGTCCAATCCAACATCAACAGATTTGACAACCAAAACATAGTCCAAAAAGTGTAGCATCTCATCCATCCACCGAACATTCCATCTGCGAGCATGCAGTTATGTCATGTCATGTATTTATATTCTGGTAGGGTAGACTTAGATTGTATGTATATATATTTAATATATAACAAGCTCTCCAAGCTCTGGTTGAAATGACCGTCCGAAAGGCAATGTTTCAAGATTGTCCGGCAAAGTTACTCAGTCCAAAGGTTGGTTGAATTATTCCCTAAAAATGGTTATACAAAATCCCGCTGTCCTACACAAAGCACCCCTTCTGGAAGTTCTCTTCAATGTTGTCTTCTTGACCTCAATGTCGGCAAAAAACGACAAAACAAATGTCAAGGGCAGTCAGGGTGAAGAATGGGGATTGGACACTACAAAATATCTGCGTGTCATCCTTTTCAATGCTAATTTATGCTTATCTTCTCAAGTATCATTGAAAGAATGCAGAAACCCCAGAAACAACAAAAAGAAACAAACAACTTTTCAACTGCTCAAGATTCAAGTTTGTAAGCATCGCTGGAATTCCGATTTCAGTCGCTAAAAGCACTTTTTGCGGGCACATGTTCATGTCCTTTGCTCAATCGGTAGGCAGGGAGCATCATCAAAAGCTCGGTCTCTCGCAACTTGCTTCACATGTCAAGTAGTTTGAATCATCACATGCTAGCAGCTGCTAGCAGGTGTTGAACGTGAAGTCCAAGCGAAGACGTTAAGACGTTGCAACTGCCCTTAACCTGTAGAACCAATCGTGTCTTTCAATGCACATTGCTCAAATCTATACAAATATATCCCATAGGATCCATGTATGCTATATATGGTAACATGGATCCCATCAATATACCCCCAATGTTAGCATATATACCAGCACCATGGATCCTATGGGTATATATGTTGCTCCGTTCAGCTCACATAAAGGCACGGCTTTGCCGTCACCAGATTAACCAAGGCTTGTCAATGCCGGAAGGCATCAGGCACGATCATGTGCGCGAAGGGTCTCATGCGCCTTCTTTACACAGCTGTCAATTTGCGCAACATATTGCAAAATCATCACATATATAAGAAGGCGATGAAACACACTACCTGTAGAATCATGCAAAGAAACGTCCATTCTTGGGAGCAAATGCTTAAACAAATGCACCATGCTATACCCTGCTTCAAACCTCGCAAAAACAATGCACATAACAAGGCACTACGCTGACATGAACGTTCTTTTACCAAATCAGCAGATGCGAGGGTTAGGAAACAAGGCATGCCTCAAGACGACACTGTGGGACTGCCAAATCCTTGCAGTCCTTCACAGTATTTTTGGATCTATCCGAACCAAAGTTTCATCGTCCCCTGCTGGATAGGAGATAGTTAGATTGGTGCCGGGCTCAAGTTTTGTCATTGCGGAATCCTTCATGTAGGAGCCAGCAGGCCCAAACATGTACTTCTCCCCATACCACCCAGCTTTCTTGTCTGGATCGCCCTGCCAATCGTGTCCCGAAGCCACCCGTATGTGATAAAGCCCGAAGTCCAAATCGGCTCCATCCGTTTGACAGCCTGGGTCGCAAAAAAACGTGGCAAGGGCTTCTGGTCGTTCCTCATTGCGATCTTCAAAGGCACAGACTTTGACAAAGATAGCTATGCCAGTGGACTTTTCGTGACAGTTCTTGAACCCAATCCTTGAGCTACACAGAGAACGACTTGGTTGGAGCAATACACCGGTTTTGGGCCACTCGACTGGCTCTGGCGCTACATGCCAAGCCTTGTATGGCTGAAATTGGGCACCTTCAAGCTTGCTCTTGCAACCAGCTTTGCCGTCAAACTCAAAGTCGAACCAGTTGGGCAAACCGGGAACTTTGCCATCGAACTCCCACTCCAGGACTTTCGCAACAACAAACTTTTCCTCCGCATTGATCACCTTCAATGTGTTGGTGATGATGTGTGTGGCAGTTTGTGTCTTGAACGAAACACTGTGCACAAACAAAGAAGGGTACTCTTTGTGGCGTTCCGTCTGGATATATTGACGAAGTGGAGAGATATAATCTGTGCCGGTGGAACAATCCTTCATCTCCACGAGACCTGTCTCGTCCATGACTCTCACACGAACGAAGTTCCTCTTCTTTGTGATCGTGCCAGGCCAGAAAATGTGGACACCTTCGTCTTTCCACTCAATGGATGCCTTGTCACCTTCTTTCCACTCAATGGATGCCTTGTCACCTTCTTCCCATTCCGTTTGCGGTTCTGGGTCTACTGGAATTTTGCGGAGGGCACTCTCCAACTCAATCTTCTTCTTAATCCACTCGTGGACTTTCGCCTCTGCGATCTCAAGAGCTTTACTAAGATTGCCACGGGGAGCAGTCTTAACCCATGTGGAGAAGTCATCAAAGTCCTTCGAGACGATGATGTTAAGATCCGGGTAACCACTCATTCTGAGGCAAGACACAGGGCAAACGCACTCAGGCTACTTTCAGGCTTGAGGATGGCGTGGATGCAAAGTCAGGAAGAATTCACAAAGATCGAAGACCTCGCACCTTCCTAGCGATGTCCAAAAGTCAAGCTTTGAATGCTTCTTAAACCACCACTCACTACTCAGTCACTCCTCCACCTGGTGTTGCTTGGTCTTGACCATGAAAGCGGACATCATTATCTACGGCATTCCAGGCTACCCCAATCCCAGCCAAGCACCCCGACAAAAGGCACCGTCATGAAGATGAAGAGGATGAAGCGCGAAGCAGGGAGGCGAACGGAGGAAGGAAGCAGAAAAATGGAAACATGTCGTTAAAGGTCCCAACAGTGCGAAATCATGAAACATGCCATGAAACAAGGAGGTGCATTGGCAGTCAATCACAAAAATCCCTCCAAAAATAATTCTGAAATCAAAAAAATAGGAGGGAACAAGGAAAAGGACATTACCTCGCGTAGAAAAGCTTACATATGCCCTCCTAAGACACCTTCCAGCAAAATTAGAAAAGGCAAGGATGCAGATTGGAAGATAAAATCAAAAAACTACAAGGCAACATATGGCAACATATGGCAACATATGGCAACATATGGCAACATATGGCAGATGCATGTCCCAGAACTCCCTGAACAAAAATCAACAACAAGGAACAAACATTGAACGTGAACAAAAAACCTTCACACAGTAGCAACACACCCCAGAAATCCATAGAAATCCCCTATAAATCCCTATAAATCCCGTGCCCCAGAACCCCCTCTTACTACCATTTTTTCCTCCGCCATAGGCGCCTGCTTTGGCCAAGGCCCGGTTCTTGGCGCCGGCCGTTTCCTCGTCTCCTCGCGCGCGGGCGCCCGCATGGCCGAATTGCACCTGGCGACCGAGGGGACAGTGAGGTGTGTATTGTTCGTTTCTCAAGTACACGACATCATCATCATGATGATGATGATGACGACGATGACGATGACGATGACGATGACGATGATGATGATGATGACGACGATGATGATGATGATGATGGTGATGATGATGATGACGATGATGATGATGATGACGATGATGATGATGACGATGATGATGATAATGATGACGATGACGATGATGATGATGATAATGATGACGATGACGATGATGATGACAATGATGATGACGATGATGATGATGACGAGGATGATGACGATGACGATGACGATGACGACGATGATGATGATGACGATGACGATGACGATGATGATGACAATGACGATGATGATGATAATGATGATGATGATGACGATGACGACGACGATGACGATGATGATGATGATGATGATGATGGTGATGATGATGATGATGGTGATGATGATGGTGATGGTGATGATGATGATGATGATGATAACGATGACGATGACGATGATGATGATAACGATGACGATGACGATGACGATGATAACGATGACGATGACGATGACGATGACGATGACGATGATGATGATGATGATGATGATGATGATGATGATGACGATGACGATGACGATGGCGATGGCGATGAGGATGATGATGATGATGATGATGTTGATGATGATGATGATGATGGTTGTTATTATTACTATTATTTTGTAAAAACAATTTAATTAATTGTATATTATTATCATTATTCAGTGTTTATTTTTTATAGTCTTCAGTCTTCATGCTAAACCCATCGAACCCCCCCCCCCAGCGCGGCGCCTCGTAGTCGAAGGCTTCCGCCGCCGTGCCGCAGCACCAGGCCACTAGCGGCTTGCTGAGGCGGCCGTCGGCCAGGGCCTCGGCCACCAGGTACTCCTCGCGACCACCGACTTCGCCCAACAGGACCATCCTGGGGAGGGCGGAGCGGCGGAGCGGCGGTGGGACCCCGGTGGTGGGACTCCGAAAAAACCGTGGGTTATGACCAGTTATAGATGGGGTTAGGACTGGTTAGGGCCTTAGAATTCCCATTTTGATGATGGTTTACCATGTCTAGAAGTGGGATGATAAACATAATATTGCATAACTGCAACAAAATGTAGGCGCAATACGCTACGTTCAGTGGTGGAGTTGCCACCAGCTCGGCACCAAGCGTCATTTTTATGTTGGGATCGGCTTCAAAGCGCAGCAGCACGTCCAAGAAACGCACGCCCGGCCAGCGATCTCCTCCAATGGCAATGCCTCAGCGGGATCCTAAGAGGTGGTGCCCCCAGTCGAGCTCGCGCGAACCGTTGGTTTAGACAAGTGGCTGAAAAAACGATGGTTTATGGTCGATATAACGAACTAGATAACTATGGTATTCATGGGGTTTATAAACCAACTTATAACTGGTGGTTTATGATAGATATAACTTATATATGATATAACGAACTAGTTAATGGGGATTATTTCTTGGTTTATTAACCAACTTATAACTATGATGCGGATGGGTCAACGCCTACCATCTTTGGGGGAATGAACATCCATTCACCAACTATTTTGGGGTACCTAGGGTAGGGTTTTGATTTATAGCCATACATCGTGATTATATGGGATGATCTATTGAGATAATGGGATTATATGGAGATCATGTGATTACTCGGAGGGTTATCCACGGTCCTCGTAACTGGTTAGGACCATATTTTTTTCACCAAGTTATATCTGGGATTAGACCCATTGATTGAGGACTTACGACCACTAGGGGTATTCACCACTTATGATTCGTGGGATGATCCTCCAGCTGGTTTTTGCCCCATACCTTCGCTGAACAAACGCCAGGTGGCCCTCTCTGACGCCATCCGTGTTCAGAGCCACGATGTTGTTCAGCTCGTTGCTCATGCCACCAGATTTCGTGGTGTAGCCAATTGATCCTCCAGAGTGAAAGGCCCTGGAAAATGTGACAATTTTTGGTTCATCCAAGCATTCTAAACCACTGGAAATCGTCGGACTTAAGCTACATTCTCCATAGATTCTCATAGATTCTCAAAGATTTCATAGATTCTCATATAGATTCTCATAGATTTCATAGATTCTCATAGATTCCCAAAGATTTCATAGATTTCATAGATTATAATATAGATTTTCATAGGTTTCAATAGGTTCTCATAGGTTCTCCAAAGATTCTCATAGATTTCATAAATTTCACAGATTATCATATAAATTCTCATAGATTTAGTAAATTTCATTGATTTCATAGATTCTCATATAGAGTCTCATAGATTCTCATATAGAGTCTCATAGATTCTCAAAGATTTCATAGATTCTCATATAGATTCTCATATAGATTCTCATATAGATTCTCATAGATGTTCATAGATTCTCATAGTTTTAAATGGGTTCTCATAGATTCTCCATAGATTCTCATAGATTTCATAAATTTCATAGATTTCATAGATTATCATATAGATTTTCATAGGTTTCAATAGGTTCTCATCGGTTCTCCATAGATTCTCATAGATTTCATAGATTTTATAGATTATCATATAGATTCTCATAGATTTCAATAGGTTCTTATCGATTCTCCATAGATTCTCATAGATTTCATAAATTTCATAGATTTCACAGATTATCATATAGATTCTCATAGATGTTCATAGATTTTCAGGGACATGTTAGCTACTGGGGAGTTGCGAATCAAGTTGGTCCTGGGCGATACAGCTTGGCCAAGAGCAAGTTCCTTAGCCGCAAAACGTCGTCTGACTGGATGTCCTGAAAACATTTGGGGCTTAGATAGTGGTGCCCCAGTTCGTTAGCGTAGCTAAGTTGGTGAACATAACTACACTAAGTAGGACTTATAGTAGATATTTCACGAACTAGTTGATGGGGTTATAAACCAACGTTCACATCACTGGGGGGTACCACATTGTAGAATGACATCATGTGACATCTGAGGTTTTGTGCAACACCATGGCAAAAAACAGTAGGATTGTCAGAGATTTTTCATGGCGACACTGGTGGGATTTTTTGGACCTTTTTCACCACCAAGGTCAATTGATCAGCAAAGGTGAGAGATGAGGCACAAAGGCGATTCCCAGGGATACTCAGATCCCACATGATTCACATGGTCCGTGAAAATGAAAAAAGTACATTGGGGATCGGCGAAAATGGGGGTGCAACATCTCAATACCGCATCTTTTGGATAAGTTCATTTTCATTCATATATGTATACACATATAAATATATATATATATATATTTATATGTGTATACATATGTATGTATATATATACATATAATGTACACCCATGATATTATTCCATTGCGGTATGCACTTTACCCAGGTTTTGTCACGTACATCATGAAGCATCATTTTTTTCTTGCTTTGTCCCCAAGAAACTTGCTCACCGGATCATCATCCCTCCCGATGGAAAATCTTGGAATCATAATAAACCATAACAATCCATCTTTGATAACAATCATAATAAACCATCCCAGAATCATAATAAATCAAATATATCTACAATTGGTATAACAATCCCTGTTTGATACCATGTTGATTTGAAAGAAAAAACATGTTTCATGTCGTGAAAAACATCTGTTGGACTGTTGGAGACGGACCACCTACAGGCGGGGGAAAAATTGTTATGTTTGTTGGCTTTTAAATCATGAAATAAACCCCATTAACTTTCCATTAACTATACTTATCTATAATTATATCTACCATAAACAATAGAATTCAGATACTTATCTATAGTTATATCTACCATAAACCATAGAATTCAGCCACATTTTCTGTTCGGCAACGGTTCACGCTATCCAACGGGGGCCCCATCCAACGTAAAGTATTCATATTTATACCCTCTGGTAAACTTTCACATAAATATGGAAAATCACCATGTTCTAGCTGGGTAAATCCACTATTTCTATGGTCATTTTCCAGTTCGCAAACTGTTAGTCATTACCAGAGGGTAAACATCCATAATTCACCATATATTTCCTATATTTTTCCAATAAATCACCATAATTCACCATAGATCTCCCATATTTTCTCGAAAAATCATCCAACTAAATGGCCCCATCCAACGTAAACCTTGATCTGCGGATGTGCGGATCGGCGTCTCCAGGGCCCCTCCAGCGTTGCCGATGCGAAAGCGGCCCGGCATCATGCCGCCCACGGTGGCGGGGCCGATGATGCCCACCGCCTTCTTGGCTGCCTCCTGAGATGACCCTGGGAAAACCATAGGAAAATCATAGGAAAACCATAGGACAACTTGGAAAATCATAGATAGGAAAAATTAGAAAACCCATAGAAAAATCATAGGAAAATGGTGACTTCACCAAGAAACATGGGGGTTTTTGCTGGAAGTTGTTAAACTGTGGATGGACAAGCTATCCTGCACCAGGCAGGGTAGCTATGGGTAACCATGAAACACTGCAAATCATGAGATTATCATGGGATAAACTGCCCATCTACCAACTGGTACAGGATTTCTCAACCATCCATAGTAGATACCATGGATTTTCCAAGAATATTCATGGTACTATTGTACCAAGAAACATGAGGATTTTCCAAATTGATGAGGCCGCCAAGTTGGTTTAGCTCACTGATATTTCCCTATGGTTTTTCTGGTCAAACCATTGTTTCTTTTTAGCTAAATCCCTACTTGAAATGGTCAAAATCAGATTTGTTCGGGTTATATCACCATTTTCCCCGGTTCAATCACCATGTTCCCTGGTCAAATCACAATTTTCCCTCGTTAAAATCCTGATTTTACCAGGTTTCTGGCTGTTTTACTCCCCAAAAAAAGGGGGTCATCTCCCCATCGCACTTTCGATGCCGGGCGCTCGAACTGCCAGCGAGGTGCATGGTGCAAGCGTCGCGTCAGGGCTTCGGGGACACCTTCGGCAATGATGGCCTGACGTGGGGGTTTTCTGCCGATTCAAATTCCATGGGGATTCATATGGGTTTACATAATACGGTTTACTAATAGGGGGTTAAACTCGGTTAAACTGTTAAACAAGAAAAATGGAGGTTTAGTGAGATGTCAATGGGATTTTGAATGGGACTTTAATATACTTTAATGGGGTTTAAAAGGGAATTCAACAAGAGCAATAGGGACAATGAGAGTATGAAACCAGCAGCAGGGGGGACATACTTGGAGGTGCTTTGATGGGTGACTTTGATGGAGATAAGTATGGTAAGTTCACCCCCTTAAGCTTGGAAATATGTAGAGAAGAGATTGACCTTTGACTTTCTTTGCATGTCACAGTCACAGCACTCACAGGGCCCTCCCCTACTTATTCTGCCTTATTTTTAGACCAGCGATGGTGGAATATCCTAACTATTATCCTGTTTTGTTCTTCATTCACATGACAGTTCAAATTGGATTGACTTGGTCATGATTGACACCTGGGCCATCATGACTATTTGGTGCGGAGCATGCAACAGGAAACACATCAAACCAGCCCAATTGTCGTTTTCATTTTTCACCTCAAGGCAAACTGTCGATTTTTGCGGCGTGCAAACTCACATCACATATATCAAGTCACATGAGTGTCTTTGAGAGCGGCGATCGCTGACCGCAGCTGTTGACTTGACTAGTGAAAGCTGAAAACAACTACTCTCTGGTAAACTAACATAGCTATGAAAAATTGCCATTTATGGTTGATTTACAAATCAGAAATAGTGATTTTCCATAGTTTTCTGTATGTTTACCAGCCATTTATAGTGGATTTACCTATTATAAACGATGATTTTCCATAGCAAATTGTTAGTTTACCAGAGGGTAAATGCTAAAATCTCTCTGCGTCCTCTAGGCTCGCATGTTTCCGCAAACATCCGTCCAAGTGTTCCGTCTTGGCGTTCGAGAGGACTCTGTCTATCGGAGGGAACACATGACATCAAGAGGGCGGCCGCAGCATCAGGCAACCATAGTTGGATAACCCCCAAATCATCAACCAACTATGGTTGGCATCATTAACCAAATATTCACCAATCATATTCCCGTATGATTGCCAAAAAAAAATATCCGAAAAAAAACCTCCCAGAGATTGAAGCGGTTGAAGCCATGGAAAATCATGTTTTGTTTTTTAGCAGTCGCTTGCAAATGATCAATGGTATCCCCATATGTTTCATAGGTGCCAATAATATTCATGGTATACCACCCATAATATGAGACATATCCCATTAATGGTTATGGATTTCCTAATAATTATTGAAAAATATGAGACATTGTGAGACATATCCCAATAACCATTGAAATTCCAATAAATTGATGGTTAAAGTCCATTTAAATCCCATGAACACCATTTAACACCAACATTTGAACAACATCACCAGCTGAAAGACACATGTGATAACAAATAATATCCATACATGAAAGGTGAGGCCTCCCCCAGTTATGTTTGTTGGTTTATAAATGCCATGAATGCTATACTTGTATTATCCACAAACCCACACATTCACCAAGTGATATGTAAGTCAACTTAGCTCTCAACTTAAGGGGGCTTCGCCTTGCAGATTTACCAAACCAAAGTCAGGGTCAAGTATCGGCCCCATATCCCAACTTATGGGAATTATCTCAATAGTTATTTCTATTAACAATCAATATCTATATCCTTGCAATTGTTTATGATAGCTAAGTTGGGTGAACATCACAAACTTAAACCTCACATTTCTTGGAGGACCCATATATGACAAGTTATACATATAGTATAAAGCATATAATATATAATATATAAAAAATATAAGATATAATATGTAATATAAAATATGCAATATACAATATACAATATATATATATAATGCATAATATATAAAAATTATGTATTTTACATTCTTATACTATACTTAATATACATATTATATATAAAGATATCATAAGCAGTACTTCCCATCAACCGAATCTCTTCCATCGTTGCAGATCTCCGTTCCTGCGCGGCCTGTGTTTTGATCACCTCTGAGAACTCCAAGGCCTCCATGATCGAGTCGAAGACGGAGCGGAACGATGCGAAGTTCACCAACATCTTGGGCGCCTAATCAATGGCCATTTCAGGATCCTAAATGGGGGGTACCTACCATATATAAGGCCCAAATTTCAGGGAATGTCCCCAGAAAATATGGCCAAAAATATGGTACAGTACCTCCATTTTAGGATCCTGAAATTTCCATTGACCTAAGGCGCGACGACGGGCGTTTTACGTTTGTGGTGGAAAAAGGAGTTGGCATGTCATGGCTATAAACATATATACTGGGGTTTCCTAAAAGTCATGATCAAATGCGAGTACACCAAAATGGATGATTTATAATGGAAAATCGACTAAAATGGACGATTTGGAGGTAACCCCATTTCAGGAAACCTCTACATATATGATGTATAATATGAATGTGTGTGTAGATGTGGAATCAACATGAGTCAACCAAGATGACGGTTGAATCAACCAAGATTGCTCAAGCAAAGGCATAAGTACAAGTGTATCACCAACTAAACTATACTGAAAAGACGCTATGATCAACCGTTGAATGTATCAGACTGGGCTAGTTTACAAACGGGTTGCTGGACTTGGACAAACAAAAAGCTAAGTACAAATAACAACCAAACCTAAAAAAGTTTATGGTGATCAACAGTGATTAATAGTGGTTAATAGTGGTTAATAGTGATTAATAGTGGTTTATAGTGATTAATAGTGGTTTATAGTACAAAATCACAGTTTCTTCACCGGGCAACAGGACCTGAGGATTGGATTTGGAGTCAGCGCTCTAGTTGCAGGCACAGTCCATGTATGCGAAAGGTGATATGGCACATATATGCACAAGGGTAAACGTCTACCGAAGCATTCATATAATGTGAAATATCTATGAAAATATATACCTATGAACATGCAATTTGTTTATATATGAACAAATGTACCCAGGCATTCATATACTAAATAGGCTCTATAGGACTAGTATGGATTGACAAAGCTCGGCAAAGTGAAGGGATGATGTTGGTGAACATGAAATCTACCTATAGCGATATAACCAAAAGGTAGTTCAAAATGATTAATATTGGGTTATGTTATATAGCATATGAAATGATTAATATGATTAATTCAGAAATTATAAAAATAATATTATGGTTATTATAATATGGTTGAAATGATTAATGTGATTAATGTTATCTAAACATTGTTTTTTCTAAAAAACATCATCGATAAAAAATTATGCATTATATTATACATTAATCCTTTTCAAGAGGATTTCCTGACATGGGGGTACCCCGAAAAAAATCATCCCATTTATAGATGGATTTTCCTTAACCTGAACCATCCAGCTATTGGGTATCCCCATGGCTATGGAAACCCCCTTACAGGATAGGGCCCCCAGTCGATAGCGTGAACCGTTGGTTTATAAGTGGCTTAACAATGGTTTATGGTGGATATAACTATAGTTATAGCGTTCAGTTGGTTTATAAGTGGCTTAACACTGGTTTATGGTAGCTGGTAGATATTTCACACTAGTTAATGGGGATTATTTCAGGGTTTATAAACCAACTAACATCACTGTGGGGCCCCATCCTGTACCAAAACAGGCGCAGCAGTGCCTTGCCATGTCGTTCAACTGCGTCGCGAAGAGACGTGTAGACCTCAGTCACAAAAGAGCCGGTCGACTGCCCCGTCGAAAACTACGCGTGAAACGGCTTGGGGATGGATACAAGATGAATAATATATATATATATATGTGACACAGTAAAATCAATATGCTTTAAAACTAACGAAAAAATACACTATAATGGTAAATTACAATATAATATGATATAGTGTAATATGATATGATATAATCAAAATAAAATATAATAATACATAGAATATAGAGTACAGCCAGTACAGTCTCTAATATGATGTGGCCATGGTGAAGAGACCATGACATGATAACGTTGCTAGGTGTGGAGGGGATGACCAATGAAACAAACAAATCCTACAATGTGAGGCCCCCAAGATAGCTAAGTTGGTGCACATAACTCCAATATCTATGGTCTATGGTACTTATAACTGTAGTATTCATGGGGTTTATAAACCAACTTATAACTGGGGGGGCCTCACATTGTACAAAAACTAGACATCACCAAAATAACATTAAACATAACCAAAACAACATTAAAATACACAAGTCTAGCATAGTCAACGGCTAAAGACAAACAAATACCTGCCTGTGATTCAACATAGCTATGGAAAATTGACAGTTTAGTTTGATGATTTACCTATGAAACAAAAATAGTACATGGTGATTTTTGCGTAGCAAACTGTTGAATTACCAGCAGGTACTTGAAAAAATGTCCCATCCTATCTCCATCATACCACCATTCCCTTTTGGTTAAATCCCGATTAAAGTCAACAAATTCCCATTGTTGATAATTAAATCTTATTAAACTTCCATCCTAACCCATTACATCCAAATTAATTCCAATAAAATCCCACTAAATCCCCATGAAAATCTGATCAAATCCCACTAAATCCATCTAAATCCATCTAAATCACCTATTGAATCCCATGAAAGTCCCCCTAAATCCCCATGAACATCCCATTTTTCGTGTAGGCACGGGGATCAGCACGTCGCTGGAGCCGAAGAGGAACTTGGCGAAGGTCGCCTCCCCCGTGGGGTTCACCACGGCGGCGACGCTGGGCGTCGTGCGGCCGCACAAGGTGTCGAAGTCTAACATCCTGCGGTGGGACGATGTGGGATGACTGGGGTGATGTGTGGGATGACTATAAATGGCCATTTTTAATTACAAAAAACCATAGGAAAACCATAGGAAAATGATGGTTTAATGGGATTTAATGGGATTTAATGGGATTTAATGGGATTTAATAGGATTGATTTACTCAATGGATTGGTTTAAGGGAAAATCTACAGGAAACCAGGGTTTTACCATCAAATTCTGAGGGCTTTCCTTTAAATTTTCCCATCATCCAATTCTATGATTATTTGAATTATTATGGGATGATGTCGAGGATTTACCCTCTGGTAAACTTTCACATAGCTATGGAAAATCACTATACATGACACTTTTTAAAGGGAAAACTCACTATAAATGGCAAGTTTCATAGGTAAACCATAGGAAAACCATAGGAAAATGGTGGTTTAATGGGATTTAATGGGATATGTAATGGCACTTATTTAATAGGATGTTATGGCTTGGTTGGTACCAATAGCTATGGAATATAGTGGTTTATTGGGATTTAATGGGATATATAATGGGATATAATGGGATATATAATGGAAGTGTAATGGGAAAATCTATACCGCTGGTAAACTAATATAGCTATGGAAAATCACAATCTTTAATGGGAAAATTCACTATTTCTATGGCCATTTTCAAGAGCTATGTTAAATTACCACAGGGTATTTAGGATCTGGTTGGTGGTTTTAACCATCTTGAAAAATATGAAAGTAAGTTGGGAAGGATTATTCCCATATATGATGGAAAATAAAAAATGTTTGAAACCACCAACCAGGGATCTGTTTGGGATAGGCTTGAGATGTTCAAGGGATAAACTGATGGGATTTTCATGGACTTTAATGGAATCTGATGGGATTTTAATGGGATTAGATTGGGATTTTAATGAACTTTGATGGGTTTAATGAGAAAATTCATGAAATTTTCATGGGAATCGAATGGGATGTTCATGGGAGTTCACAATGTTTTTTTTCGTGAGATTTAATGAGATCATAATGACATTTCTATAACTCACCAACTGATTTTGTGGAGCCGTCCGATAGTGACATGGCAATATGGCAACATCATGGAAATATCATGGGAATATGAATGGAACATTAATAGGAATATTAATAGGAAATCCCATGATATATATATATATATATACACATGTATATATATATATATATATTCCCATGATATTCCCATGATCATTATGGAATGGACAAGAAATTATATTAATTCCTACTAGAAACACCCTATTAATGACTCATCCAACATCCTGCAATCATGGTTCAAGTGTGGGGAGATGATCTAAATCGAAAAAAAACATGGTGATTTCTCGAAAATATCAATGTGTATCAGTTGGTTGAAAAAACCCTTTGAATACTATCGTTATATCCCCTTTTTTAACCCTATAGTGAACCAGTTAAGCGTCCTTTTTAGGAAAATACATGGCCCGGCTTGGCTGTTTTTTAATCTACCTATTGGTTGTTTTTTTTTAATCTACCTATTGGTTGTTGAATGGAGGGAACCTTCTACTGAACATTCACCACCCGCGTCCCAAAAAATTGAAAGCCACTTGGGGATCATCATCACAGACACAAACATGAAACGTAACTGAAGCTATGAAAAATGGATAGAACATGGAGGATATAAGTGATTGAAACCGGAACAATGATAAAAATGTATCAACAACCAACTCGACCAGGACTTGAAAGGAGGATCCACTTCAAGACTGCACGTGGGTCAAATTTTCAGAATTCGCACTGCCCATCTGTCATCAAACATGGGTTGGAAAATCCGGAACTATGGCTGGAGGTTTCGTTCGCTGGTAAAATCATGGACCAAAGTGGTGGATTTACAGCCAGCCACCTTACCGGAGGCTACTCAACACGTTTGAAAGGTGCGCAAGGGCAAAACGGCAGCCAACCAGTCCTCTGCACTGCCTTTTCTTGCATTCCGTAGACCTTTGCTGCAAGACTCAAGAATCAAAACTTTGGGACTTTGGAACATGATGAATCTTTCCTACATTCAAAGATGGTCTATCCATATGTAAATATATGTAAAAAAATACGTATATTTATATATATATATATATATAACATAATTTTCCAATGGAATGGATCCGTCATGGGATATATACAACATGATTTGATCAATCCAAATGGGAAATTGATGTCACTTCACTGCCCTGGTTTTTTCTCCGGGCCTTCCGGTGTGATGGAGCTCCCGTCTGAAGTTTTCAGATTCACATAGATTACCATTTGGGGGTTCCACTTGGCTTTTTGTTGAGCCTTGGTTCCCCCAACGAATAACAAGAATAAGAATAATAAAACCTGAGCCTGAACCAGGGAGCAGCCAGAGTTGGGACGCAATCAGCACTAGTTCAGGATTTTGTTTGGCACGATGGGGATTTAAGAAGCTATTTAAAGGACAAGAGACAGGGTTGCTTCCAAGACTCCAAATACTAGCAGGATGGTAATTTTTGTAGGTAAATGAAAAAAAACTCAACCATTTTCCCTCCTGGTGCCTGCAGTATTGTTTACCTATAGTAGATTGGAGCAACCCTCATCAATCAAGGGGCATCTATTCACGACTTCAACATTCTCCAAGGAACGAAAGCTTGTGTTTCGACGGAAAATTCCATCAAAGGCTGACTTTCTCCTCGCAGTTTTTTCTGTGGATGATCACCATCCGGCTTCACCTGCCACGGATAGGTTGATGAAGGGAATGTTTGCTGGAAACCAGAGGGTAAAAGTACCACAAAATGCGGAGGTGTAATCTGTAACCTGTTATACAAAAATGACCCTCGGTCTATCCAAATGTTTTTTGGCAAAATCTACTGAATTCCATTTGGTTTTCTTGGCAAAACATCAATAAACATCATGTTGCATGTTCAATTTTCTCATGTTCACTTCATCCTCCCCCTCACCACTCTGAAAACTCACCGCTCGTTCGCTCCCAGATTGGCACCGCTGGAATCTTCACGTTGGGTTCGGCGAGAGGTTTGAGTCCACCGGCCGCGCTGGTTGTCAAAGCATCGCGGACAATGGAGGTCAAATGGGCCTGGGCAACGGATGACCATTTGATGCACAGCGCAGCTCGGTTTGGCTTGGTAAAATATATAGGAAAGCCATAGGAACATAATGGGAAAATGCACTATAAACGGAGGTTTAATGGAGGTAAACCAACAATGTGTTGAAGATTTCTTAAGTCATGGATCCCCAGTCGTCACCATGGCTTTACCAGTCGTCACGGTCATGACTGGATGACTTGGGGTGAAGGGGGGTTCCATTTGGGCAACCTCCATATACTTGTTTGGTCGGTGGTTTACCTACCCCAGTGATTTATAGTGGTTTATAGATCTTTATAGTGGTTTACAAGTGGTTCATAGTGGTTGATAATGGTTAACTGGTTGCTGGCATACCTACCCCTCTGAAAAATATGATTTCGTCAGTTGGGATGGTGACATTCCCAACTGAATGGAAAAATAAAAGTCATGTTCCAAACCACCAATCACTTATAAATCTCATAATGGGTCCGACTGGTCAACCTCGATGAAAAATATTTGAAATACCAGTATGGTGACCAGTTTTTTGATCAATAGATATTGACTACCAGTATGGTGACCAGTTTTTTGAATCCAGTACTACTGTGGATCTTTGCGAAACCCTGCATCACCTTGTATGATTGAAACCCTATAATTATTGGTATAAACCACTTATCAACTGGAGATTCGGATTTCGCAACCATCCACATGCAGTTAAACAACTTCCAGCAAAAAAACCAATGTTTCTTGGTGAAATCACCATTTTCCTATGGTTTTCTATGGTTTCAAACCAGGATCAATCTCATGGTGGTCCAACAAATGGTTTCAAAAAATCGTAAAAATCCGCCTGGGGATGAGCTAAGACAGTACTTGTTAGTCACCAGTCGGTTTCCCTGGTGAACATAATTCCAATAAGTAGGGTTTATGTTAGTTATAGCAATGTTTATGTATATGTCATATATATATACAATAAAATATATATATATATATATATTATATATTTATATTTAGCTGCAGTAAATAGGATGTATAAACTACAGTCCAAGCACTGTATAAGAATTCCTTGTATAAGAAAATGAGGGGCTGGTTTTTTTTGCCGCATATATGTTTCATGGAATATAAATGCAAATGGAAGGTAAGAAAGTAAAGGACCCTGGTATTTTTAGGGCTAAAAAAAATAGATGTATGTGAAGGAGCCCCTTTGCGCCCCTGCTCAATTCTCTTAACCATGAATTGGCTGTAGAGGAGACGTCACAGGGTAAAGATTCAACTCAATACATAACTAAGAAATCCAGTCCCTCAATTTCTTAATCATGTAAGGGTTGGTAAGAGCTTTCTGCAGAGGAGACTGGGTAACTGCTCCTTTGCGCCCAGGAGCCACTGGGAAGTGGCGCAAGGATGGCGGAGTCAAACTCACGAAAGGAGCTGCGCAGAGGCAACCCCGCTCTTACATCTTCAAATCTGACTGCTTGTGAAATACTACATTAAGAAATTGCTAAGAAATTGAGGGACCCTCGGCCGAATAATTGTACATATACACTGACATACATGGGGCCTTTCCGATAAGAAATTGAGGGACCCTGGCCATCGGCAACCAACATTCTTATATAACGCTCGCGCTGTAATCTATACTGTAACTGTCCACCTTCGTGTTTTACTTTTGTCTTCACTCTGCTGGCTCAATCTCAACTTGATCGCCATGAAAATTCTGCAAACAAATGATATATTTTGGTAAATGGCAAAAACACTGTTCATTTATATAATGGGTCAAAATTGCTGAACTACTTACTACAAGTTTAAGTTTGCTATACCTCATCCAACTTCTCAACTGCCGATGTCTATTTCAGAGAAAACAACACAACAAAATGCTCATAGATCAGCGGTGAACACATTTCTTTGACTACCCTCTCATCAAACATGGTTTGCTGAAAAATCCACCATTGAGTTCGATGATGTTACCATTGAAATGCCCATGAACCATCATTTACCCATCTACTTGGGGGGTTCCATGGGTTTCCCAGCTTGCCATGGGTTTCAGGACCGACAACCGACGACCGACCTCCCCTGCCACCCCACCTCCGGACCATAGACCCTTGCAGGAAGGCCCATTTCCTCCGATCTGCGAAGCGGCAAAGCACACAAATGGTCACTGACTATCAATGTTTTACTACAAGATGGTGCACACAAAAAATAGCTAAGTTGGTTTATAACTTAGAGAAGCAGTAGCAGGGTCTATGGCATAGTCTACGGATACATATATATATATGTATATGTATATATGTATATGTATATATATATGTATATATATATATATGTATATAACCCCCCGTGATTGATACCCAGTATGTTTTGCAGAGCATTTTGTATACTTTCCAGACTACTAAATGCTCTGCAAAACATAAATTGCTGAAATGCATCGGTTTCAGAGGTCATTCTGTCCTACAAAAGGTATATCAACAATATATCAACCAGCGTTTGTTGTCCCGTGTTTGGGGAGGGTTGTTTGGGCAAATTTACGGGCGATGTCCCCAGCCATTATAGTGCCCGTAAATGATACCCTTAGGTCTATCCCCCTAATATACCATCAAAGGGAGATGTGCTTTATAGTTGCTAGGCACTGAGCGGTTCGCTCCCTCCCAATGGTGGTTTTAATATCCCCCTAAATTATTAAAGTTTATAATTATACGATTAAATTATTACAACTC
>Ga0126342_10005625_pt1 | contig 21945 bp, 22 predicted proteins | sample Cyp1metagenome_FD_92528 | JGI IMG/M metagenome (GOLD analysis project Ga0126342, IMG submission 92528) | Coral microbial communities from Lord Howe Island, Old Settlement Bay, Australia - Cyphastrea 1 metagenome | ecosystem: Host-associated > Invertebrates > Cnidaria > Coral ... | reverse complement strand
ATGGTTACAGCCTGGGTGCATTGCAGGATTGCAAGAACAATATCAGCCACGGATTGACAAAGCGGTTGGGTGGAATGTGTGGCAAGAACAACTCACGGGATTGGTGGCGAACCCTCAACCGTGGGCCAGTCCCTGAGCTCATATAACCCAAACATTTTTTGTGGTTGTCCAGTTCGAAAGGATACAGTATATAATAACAATAGGTATTGTCATACTACAACATCCTTTAATACCTTATTACACATGCTGGCATGCATGTTTCCTGAGCTATGAACAGTGTATACCATAAATCTAAAAATAATCATGATACAAATAATATATTATAATATAATATTTATATAAATATATATTATATTAGAGCAGATTATATATTATAATTATGGTCTTCTAAACAAATTTATCATATAGGCTGGGTGTTTTTTTCCGTCCTTTGGCAATCAATCAAGGTAATCGAAAGCATCAAGCTTCCCACAAAGTTTACTGATCTTGCCACTGGGAAGGAGAAGTTCATCCTCGAAGACTGGCCAATGATGATGCCGCATGCCATAGCTGACTTTCTTTTTGAACATGGTGGTCTGGAAGTACCAGAAGCTTTTCGGCGTGAATACTGGGAATTCAATGCCCGTCATGGGGAACCCTGGGCAGTTGGAGTGGACCCAACAGCCATGCCATTAGGCATCTATGGCGATAGTGCCAAAGTGCAAACAAAGTTTGGTGTCACAAATCTCATCGGCATATATTTCAACATTGTGCTCTGGAAGCCGCAATCCGTTCGTGCTAGCAGGTTCCTGGTCACGGTGATACCGGAGCACAAGACTTGGAAACATTTCACTTTGACTGTGATCTTGCGGTGGGTCACATGGTCTCTCAATGCGCTGATGGCTGGAAGACACCCTCAAACCGACCCCTATGGAGAGGCTCTACCCTACAGAATGGCCCAGATCGCTGGCAAAGCCTTCAAATACAAGGGTGTTGTGACGGAAATACGTGGAGACTGGGCTTGGCACAAGAAGGTGTTCAGGTTTTGGAAATGCTCATGGACAGGCATAAAAATTTGCCACTGGTGCAGGGCTTTGTCATCCTCTTCCGATCCGGCGGATTTGTATTAGAAGTTCGAGGGGGGCTCTTGGAATGGCAACAACTTCTCTGCAGGTGAATTTCTGGAAGAAAGGATTCCACCCACTGGCATATGATTCTCATCAGAATTTGCAAATATGTTTAACTAATCTGATATGTTTTTGATTGGTGTTGTGCATTGCCAATTGATCCTCCAATGACAAGTTTTTCCATGATCCATGCATTGCTTTCCCCTTTTTGGTTCCCTGTTGGCTCCAGGTCCCTTCGTTGGATTGTCAAATTTCCATCCAATGCAGATTCGCTGGTGCTTAATGCACGTTCTGAACTTGGGGTTACTGTACGTCGTGAACGGCAGTGGGATGACACTGGATTGAACCCCATGTGCACAGTTTTGATATGTTTTTTCAGTGATAGGTGCTGTTGTCGGCTGCATTAGATTCAAGGTTGTGGCCTAGAATGTTGTGTACTAATCAACTTAATCTGTGGGGCCTGTCCAGGAACTTGCTGCTGCAATGTGGCTATTTTGGAACTGACGATGTGTCGATGACCATCAAAATGTCGAGGGCATACCAGAGGTTCAGAGCCTGGACTGCTGAGAACCACATTCATTGTTCTCAACCGCCGTTTGCAGAGAAGATGGAGACTTGGTTGAATGGCAAAGCGTGATGGGTTTGGGGTCCCCAAAGGGCCACTGACCCTGTACAACCATGGGATAGTTTTAAGGCCCAAAGGGTCAAGACATGTGACATATTTCCTTGCCTGACGGCATTCATCTTGATCTGAATCAGACCAGCTAGCAAATGTTCCTCATCGCTTCCTCGAACTAAGTTGTTCAAGACCTTCACCACTCAAATCCTCTTCACAGCGAAAGCCTACAATGGCCGAGTCATCCTGGAATGGCTCTCCCATGAAGTCTACACTGCTTGCAACATCCCCGAGTTTGCTGAGTGCGATCGACGATTTCATACCATTGCTGCTGCTTTGATACTGGAACTGATAAACCGATATATGCTGGAGGCTGTGTTTTTTTGAAGTATGATGGGACATATGCCATAAGTGAGTACTGTATGGTAAATAATGATCTGGACAACCACCTTGGAAAGCTGTGTTATTTCGAGGTGTAAAAGCCTGTCACACCTTTCCCACACAATGGGTTTGGCCATCCCCTCCTGCCGAGGAAACGCATTGCACGATTCCTAGGCAAAGTCGAGCGAGCTGGCCGGTATTTGAAGCTCAGCATGATTTTGGTGATTGATACATTACTTAAGCCTAGCCTAGAGCTATTGCAAACAAGTACGATAGTCATAGTTATTGCGTGCGTGACAACACTGATGCTGCTCAAAAATAAAACAAATGATCACTCTATTGGGGTCACATATAACATGTGTCAGGACTGCCAACGAATCCAAAGAGATCTTTGAAGAAGGCTACGCTTTCTTGAAGCTGTACAAGAGCTTGACTGGAATGTCTTTGAGGCTGGATGATGTGTTCTCAAAGGGCAACTCCCAAAAGTTTCAAACAGCCAGGTTGGGAATCCAGGAGTGGTTTCTGAAACCAAAATGTCATGCCTCCTGGCTTGCAAATAGATGGACTATTCAATGGTCAGCATACCAGTGAAATTTGCCTGGATTGATCACGCGGCTAGTTTGTTGAATTTTGATTTGCTTTCCAATTCCACCAAAGCTGAGATTTTCGGATCTGTCGGTTCCAATTCCAACTCACGTGGATCTATGATTTTGGTACTTAGGCCTTTTGGCATATCCTGGTCTGTGCCCGGGACAAACGAGCCTGGACAAAAAAATGGTTGACAATATGCAGAAATCTTACGATATAATTCATACAAACCCTAGGGCTCCAACCACCATTCAAACACAGGGCGTATTATAGCTAGTGGTACTGTATTACAGTATTATACAGTAATTTACCCTTTTCCTGGACCACCATGGCCAGACCGAATGCAGCTGAGGAAGCAACCCACGTCACTTCCATGGATTTGTGGACGAGGATGGCATGGCTTGGATAAAAAGCGGCTTGCCCTAATCGATCTATATGCATGATCTAATTTCGATATCTATCGATAGCTGTAACGCTGTTCTATAACTCTCAGAAGTTTGTGCAAATTGTATGCACGGTGTGAGTCTGATTGTTTTATATGCATGGAATTCAATTTGATAGATCATCATGTTGATCGATTGATGTGATATACCATGGAAAGATCATATCTTAATCTTATAAGATATTTTTTGTTTTTCGTCATTCACTCGCATAAAACTCTGACTAGTACAAGTTGTGAACGTTATATACCTGGGGCTCCAACCACTTATATTACAAAATAGTATAGACCGGCGCTGTGATCTAGTACACTCAAGATCTGAGGCTGCTATTTGCGAGCGCATCCAAAAAACGCAATCCAATGGATCATGCGATGTGGGCGTTTAAGGCTGGTGGATTCGCAAACTATTTTGAAACAACTGCAGTACTAGTACTGATTTGAGAAACTGGTTCACCACCTGCTTTGTGTGTTTCATGCCTTGGGTGACTAGCAGACCGAAATATATGCAGGATCTGGTCGTCACACCTGAAAATCAAGAAGTCACTTGGCAACAAGCCTGAGTCACATATATGTTGTGGTGCCATCACTTGAGTTTGCCCAGGCTGACTTGAAAACGTTTTGTAGTTGAAACATGCTAAAACACAATCTCTCGATCGTGGTGTTACTATCTTTTAACTTGTCGCAATTCTTGGTGATCTTAGGTTCAACCAGTATGTGGCTACCAGATTAAGCCAGAAGCGTGGATGACCGAGCAAGCATGGGAATCAAAAATGTCAGACCTCTGGGAGGGGGCTGGACCCCAAAACGAACAAAGGTGGTTCTACTAACGCCCTTTGTTTGAATGGTGGTTGGAGCCCTAGGGTATATATAAATATACATATATATATATATATATTTGTATATATATATGGTAACTCCCAAAAAAAGTCTAGCGTTTTAAGGTTCATTTACTTGGTCATGTATGGCACCCCCAGACCAAGTAAATGAACCTTAAAACGGTAGACTTTTTTTTTGGGGGTACCATATATATATATATATACACATTACACAATAGTGTCCCACTACTCTTTCTTTCATGACAAAAAAAATACATCATCCGATGTCATTGGACTAATGGGGACTTCGAAAACGCTACGTGACGATTTTGAAAGTGCATCAATAACAGTACAGTAATGTGTTTTTTTTTCCAAGGTCATAAACCACCCATTTCTGGGAATGGTTTACATATATCACCTATAAAAATGATGACTGGGCGGATGGTGCGTTTATGGCATTGTTTGACCCACACTGGCTCCATAGCATGGTTGATTCCCTCCCCAGATGGCCACGTTGAGGCTTTGACTCGGGATGGCTGGGAGCTGAGATTCTGGGAGGTCCATGGCATGGGGGACCTCGATAGTATGTTATACAGTAGAAATACCCCAAAACCCAAACAGATAGACAAGGTTCAATTATGTTCAATTTATCACAATGATATGTATCCCATGACGGATCCGACTGGTGCTGCTATATTAATGGTGCTCCATGGATCCCATCAATATACCCCCAAATAATATTAGCATTAATATACCAGCACCATGGATCCGTCATGGGTATGATATGTGGATTTCACTGCTCCATATCTTTTGGTCAGCCTTACGGCAGCGCCGAGAAATTTAAGCGGTGACCGTTGTGGCTGGGCTGTTTCCCCAAGGTCGTGTCCTCTTGGTTTGCAACGAGGAGGATGAACAGGTCATTGGGGGAAAATTGGAGGACCGCCAAGCCTCCGGTTGATTTGAGTTTTGGGACCTCCGTGTTTGGATAGCTGCATACTAAAAAAAACACCAACATAACTCGTGGGTTTTGTTCAGATTCCCGGAACGCCTATACCTCGCATATTTCACAGCTTTTGATTGGGTTTGTCTGAACATGGAAATCCCCAATTTCATGGGATTGTCATCATTTTTGGAGTTTTGATTTCGATTGCATGATTCATTGGGTTTGCCTGATGCCAGAGTCAGCACCAAGCTTACTTGAGAAGGCGCCCACCACAAGCGAGTGAGATTGGAGGGGTGCCTGAAACAACTCTTGTTACTGTAGCTATAACTGACTCCCGCTGCCAGGTTGTATTACGAACAATTCTGTCATATCCCTAGTGTCCATTGGTACGACATCATTGAACATCGCATATCTGGGTAAACTATAGTGACCTCACTGTGACCTCACTGGAATTTTGCTTGGGGAATAATCCCCAAGTGGCCTTAATTCAGTTTGGTGACATATTGATACATATTGTAATTTACCCAGATACCTGAGTATATAATATATGATACCTTCCCCCTTAGCGGGTTGTATGCCGTTGCTGGTTGCATTCCCAGCCACCCCCAACGGTTGATGGTTGATGTGAGGAGGTGATGGAAGCGCAGAATTGGAAGGTGCAGGGGTTGATCGGTTGATTTGAGGAAGTCCTACCGGGAAAAGCATCACAAACCACTGGGCAACCAGCGAAAAAGTGTTGAGCATATAATGATCAATCACCATATTTTAGTGGGAGTTGACTTTTCTATTGGGGGAGTAATGTACGGGATTACTATAGCTTTTTCCGAAGTATATTTCTTGTCCCTTTTTGTTGTTCTTGGGACAAAATGTGAGGCGAAAAAGGTGGCAAGGTGAGATTCGGCCCAGCCAAGTTTGTCATTTATTGGTCTTCAAAAACCTTGAAACAAATGGATTCAGAGATTCAGATTCTTAGATAACAGAGAGGTAAACCATCATTTTTTTCAGATATACCATCTGGTTATGTTTGCCATGGAAAATCACAATGCTATTAATAAGTAAACCATCTATTTCTATGGGCCATTTTCCATGGCGATGTTAAATAACAAGAGGGTATAACATGTGGATAAGGTAGCTCTGCGTCCCCGACGTTTTTTTTCAGAGCACAGATGATGACCTGCAAGCCAGGCTTCGTACCACTATGTCGCGTAGTCGCGTAGGGTAAGTAAGTCTTGAAATGGTTGGACAGCAAGAACACATGGTTTGACAATAGGGGATACTATGAAAATAGCGATATCCCAAACAATAGCCATTTTAAATATTGTTTGACAAACTGTTTGAAAATAGGGGATACTATACACAAATAGCCATTTTAATACGGAAATTGAAGGTAATCCATTTGATGTTATAGCAACTTTAGAAATTGTTTGAACAACTTGAAAATAGGGAATACTATACACAAACCCACAAATAGCCATTTTGAATCAGTTTAATAAGGAAATGGATGGTAATCCATAAAAAGTACTTTCACCCTATTTTCAGGTCCAAAGCCATCTGACCATAGAACGTTCTCTGTCCACTGCTAGTCACTAGACCTGTAGGGCTGTTGACTATCGGGAAGGGATTGGACATGATTCGTCTTCCAATCCAAACCATGTGCAGGGATGGCCCCCCAGAAAATCCTATCAGCAGTTCCGGGATGCGCAAGTTGAAGCAGCATTTTTTATCATAAAACATCATAAAACATAAAATAAACTTATTAAATAAACCATCCTAAAACATCATATCCCTATCATCCCATGGATGTTTTCCATCCCGTCTTGTCAACTGGCCATCGTTTTGGGATCAACGGTCACGTCCCGCGTTCGGCCCGCGTTCGAGGAGATGGAGGAGTCTGGAGATCTTCCTCCAGACCCGGAGAAGGATGTTGGGGGACCAACCGGACGGAGGGGACGGAGCCAGCTGCTTCAAAGAGCCGGATCTTGGGGAAGATCCATGGGACTTAATGGGATTTAATGGGATCGAATGGGATCTAATTGGGATTTAATTGGGATTTAATTGGGATTTACCCTCTGGTTATGACTAACATAGCCATGGAAGCCATGGCCCATAGAAATAGATGATTTTCCCATTAATACCTCCATTTATGGTTGGGATTAATGGGATTTAATTGGGATCAATGGGATCATGGTTAGCCTTGAAAAATTGGTGATGATCAGAATCAATCAGAATCAATGAACTGGTGAAGCTGAGGAAATGGCTCAAGTCCTGCAGCAGGGAAAACTGAGGCACGGGAAGCTGCAAGGTGGTGCTCCACTTGGGATGAACATCCATTTACCAGCTATTTTGATGTTCACCAGGGGTACCAGGGTTTTGACCCATAGCCATATAATTATCATGACAATACCTCTGATAAATCCCAGTAGTTGAAGTTTGAGTGTAATTGAGTGTATACCCTCTGGTAAACTAACATAGCTATGGACAATCACCATGTTTAATAGGTAAACACAGGTAAACCATCTATAAATGGGCCATTTTCCATGGCTATGTTAAATAACCAGATGGTACATATATATATATAATTATATATACATACATATATATCTTTTAAAGGCCAGGAATTGAAGGGAATTGAAGTTATAAACAGATTTACCCATCTTCGGTGTGTGGGTGGCTGGTGAAGCAGTTTTTACGTCCATCTCACTTGGGTTCAGCCAACCACCAACCAATCCCAGAAATCGGCAGTTCATCAACCCACATGTTTGGCGCTTCAACCCCGACAATGCTCTCTTTCGTTGTTTTTAGGCAGTGGTGGGACAGCGCACAAAAGTGAAGTTCCGGTTTTTCCCAACTTGTTTTGTTGTCTTCTCCCTGTGCACAAGGGCACTAAAAGGACCAAAAAGGCAGATTTTTTGAAATAAAGTACCATTGATTACGGAGTCAAAGTTCATGACACTTCCACCATAGTACTTCCCAACTTTTCCAACCGCGCCAGATTGGTCCGCGTGCAGCGGGATGAATGCGGCTTGACCATTGGTGTTTGCGCCGGCACCTACAAACCCAAGGCGGTTGGGGCCTCGGAGTTCAGATGTCAATGGCAAACTGTTTTCTATGAAAAACATGTTTGACATGATGACTATATAAACTTACCAACAAAAATCATGAACACATGTGGTCTTACCATGAAAGACGTAAACATGTTTAAGCACATTCAACCAATGAATCAATGGCTTCGGGCTTAGGGTGTGGTTTTATGGCAATTTTATATAATGTTAATAATTACGGAGAATCGATAACTACATACTCCAATGTTAATCCAGTCCATATTATGAGGATTGCGTATAGTAAACTTTGGGGAACTTGCAGCAACTAAAAATAGGGACAACACCAATAATCGATGAAGAACTATGCTGGTTGGTGGTTTGGATCATTTTTTATTTTTCCATATATTGGGAAGAATCATCCCAACTGACTAATATATTTTTTTTTCAGAGGGGTAGGTATACCACCAACCAGTATGTTTAGTATGTACCTTTATGACGGTTGGAGATAAAGTCCGACAACTAGGCAGTATCCAAGTCTGGTTGGTGACACGCCGAATGCCGTGCGCGGAATGCACCATTTTTGCCATTACAAGGCCACCATTTGAGAAGTTCACAATGGAACCGATGGGCCAACGTAGGTCTGACCTATGTTAGTTCTAAGATGTTCATCCAGTGTCTGAAAACAGGCTATCCTGCCACGAATCATCCTTTCTCTTCGCTGGGTAAACCCATCACGTTCCCCAATTTCACATGGATACGTTGGATATTGTTGGATCATATTTTGTGGGTAAACCATGATAACCCATGACCCGTATCAATGTTTAGGATCAATATGGATCACTATTCATTGCCGTGTTGTGACAACCTCGAAGCATAACAACAAGCTGGATCAAGCTGGTGCCCCTGTTTGCTGGTTTATGAGTTGAGTAGGTTCACTTGGGTTCATGCAGTATTTTAAGGGTAGAACATATGGGTCTGTCTGAAAATGTGGTACACCTCATTTTATGGCAGTTTTAACAGGAACATACAGGAACAAATCATCCGTGACCATCATTTTGTTTGGGTTTTTCCCAAGATTTTCAGACAAACCAATATAATCCAATAGGGGATTTATAACCACTGGGGGATTTATATTGGATTATTTTTTTTAGGGGGATTAATATTGGATTATATAATCACCAAGATTTTATAAACCAATACATCTATCCATAGGGGGATTTATAACCACCGGGTCAACTACCGACCTTTTCACGGTCGAGGTCAAGAAGGCCTCAGCGGCCAAGAAGGCCAAAGAGGCCAAAACTGCTGGGCCTCGCCGGGGAAGGCCTGGCGGCGCCGTGTCAAAGGCTGGAGAAACACTGCAAAAAGAACAAAAAAAAGTGGACTATACCCATTGATATATATATATATATATTATATTTATAATATTGTAGTGTATGATATTAATTATGTTACATTTTCTAATATTGCATTTTATTCTTATGTTCATATTATTTTATATATGTGTATGTATTCGAAGAATTGTTAAATCAATGTACGTACAATGTGCTGTACCCGTTCGACTTAAGTTGGTGAACATAACTCTAATATTTTATACAGGTTTATGGATGTTTCATCTATTATCATCTATTAATGGTACATCTATTACATCTATTATGGATGTTTCATCTATTACATATGTTATAAATAGAGTTTATGGATCCTATTAAGTTGGTTGGTACATCTATCATCTATTTATTAATGGGAACCAATGGTCCAACGGACTTCGTGCACTTCGTGCCAGATCCCGCGACCGTGGCGCGGCGAGTGGCGTCCGCCGTTAAGGTTTCGGTTTCGGGGTTTTCAAACATGGCGGATGTCAGGAGAAATCTGGATTTAAGATGATTCAAACAGCAAAGTGGTGAATTAAACAAACATAAAAATGACTTAACTGGTACACAAATATTGAGTCGGCTGTTGGTTGAATTTACTCAGGACCAAGTATGGGAAATCAATAATCAAAATGATGATACCATGGGATGTGATGGAATAGAAACTCACAAACATGGCATAGACGAAGGAGATGTTCACCTTCCCTCAGCCAGCCAACCGACCCTGTTAATTTTTGGGGCGACTACCTCTAATTTTGGACGATTCTCAGAGCCTATCGTAGTTGAGAACCGCAAATTGTTTTTGAATTTCTAAGAAGTGATAGACCCAAATGACGGTGCAGCGGATATTCACCGTTTGCAAAATGGGATGTTTCAATCACATCACGTGATGAGGCAAAACCATGTTACATCCAACGGTGTCCGAGAAAAACGTAGAAAAACATTGGTTGAGGATGTTTGGGGTCTAAAATAGACACCACATGATAAACTACGGATCTACAGTATGGTTTCCAGTGTTATCCAGTTATAGTCGACTCATCCTAATCGGAAACGCAGGCAGAAACCACCAAAAGGCAGAGGGGCTGTCTTACTAGGCTGCACAGGATCAAGTTAGGATACGGATACAGAAATTACTCGTCCGCGGATGAGGATGCCATCAATGAATCATACTATATACCATCTGGTTATTTAACATAGCCATGGAACATCACCATTTTTAATAGGTAAACCATCTATAAATGGGCCATCTATACCATGGCTATGTTAGTCATAACCAGAGGGTAATTGTTGGGTTGCAACCATGGTGAAAGGATCCAATGATCTTCGGGATATCCCCTTGACGGGTTGGCACCAGCCACTTCGCCAGAATCTGCCAATGTCAACGATCTCCTTTATATAAAAGGTCAACTTTTTCCGCTTACCGATATCACCGATATCAGAAATCATCAGAAATCCCACATGCTCAGTGGCATCAAGGGCAGTATAAGAATGGCCATGGATTGGTTCACTTTCCGTGAGGCAACGCGGCTATTTTCCGCTGGCGCTTGGGCAAAAAGATGCCAAAAAAATCAGTGCTCGCATCCGGGTCGGATCTATGATGATTGGATGGGTCTCCGAAGAGAAACGGATCGAAACGGTGGCCATGTCAAAGGTGGACCATTGTGATAAACCATGGGATTCGGGAGCTGTCAGTGTTTGATGAATGCCACCTTTTGGTGAAGTATGCTAGGGGAGCGATCTTTTCAACGATTGATTATAGATCCAAGAGGGACATTGTCCAATGTAGATTACCCCATACTGAATAGAAGGTGCAGTTTTGAATCCACGAGGTTCGGGTTTGAACTAAGATGTGCCGGAACTCGATCTGCTTTGAATGGGTGTAATATGGCTATGGATCAATACCTATACATACCATTTTTAGTGGGATGAACATCCATAAATCCCAGCTATGACTTGGGGTTCACTAGGTGCCAGGGTTTTGACCCATCCCCATATGCTGTAATGCGAATTTCGTGAAATATCACTCATGTCCCTAGGTGGACTTCATGGGAAGCTTCTGGGGTGTTTCTCTTACAGATGTATGGGTCAAGATGTTAAGACCCATTCCAGAGATTTTACCCTCTGGTGAACGTTTACATAGCAATGGAAAGATCCACCATTTTTTTCATGGGAAAATCCACTATTTCTATGGCCAGTTTCCATTGCTATGTTAGTTCACCAGAGATTTTATCCTATTGTTACGGCAAGACATACTATGGTTTGCCCGCAAGGTTAGAATGGAATTCAAATATGATCCTTCGACATGCTCAAAAACCTGCGCAGGGCGAGTGTTTTGGTATTTTCCAGACGACGAACCGTAAACCCTAAAACCCTAAACTCTGAAAACTCTGAATCCGAAAGCAGAAAACATTGCGTATACTGTAAGTATTTTCTGCAATTTCTCTTCTCATGTTCGACGACAGGGAATCCTCAATGTTGCAGTCCGGGCAAACCACGGGGTCTGTGCGTATTGTTAGTATTATATATAATTTATTATATAATCATCTAACAATATATATATATCACTACTTACTATTATACCGTAATTATACCCAAGTTATTTGGGTACCCAATAAATTGACCCATACCGGCCTAGAAAGCCATCTGTTCGTGTCCAATCATCTCACCCGTTTGGACACCAATCCGTCGGCACTGGTTGAACACCCGTCTGAACCCGATGGATGGATGAATAAAAAGATAGATCGATAGATATCGATAGATACGTACATTGTTGGACAGTTAGATAGTTGGATATTTGAGTGTTAGATATACACAAATACTTGACTTTTTGCCCAAAACTTCCGCATGAACAACTTGCAAACATATATATATATATATTAATATATAACATACATTGACATACATGTATATATCTGGTGATTCAAGTTTTCACTTGCACTTGCAAGGAGTTCCACCCTCCGCCCACATGTCTGTGTGGCCGTGCCTTTTGGTTCCATAAAGAAAGGGCTCCATTGATCTCCTGGCGCTGGACTGGGGGGGGAATGGAGGCATAGGGAACAACATGACAAAGGGAGGGGCATTTCCACCTGGATTGGATTACTAGAGCCCAAATCCAACTTAACCTTCATTCAAGTTGGGAAGAAATGTGGGTAGGGCTAGCGGCTAGGGATCAAAAAATAAGGATGGACCACCACATTGTAAAACTCGCAAATTACGGATATAGCCGATATAGCATGATATCGCCAGTACGGGTCAAAACCAGGGTCCTGTCATACCACAAAAATGGAATCAACATCTGAAGTTCCCCACAGCCTTACCCGATCTTGCTTCATGGCCAACAGGTGACTCCAGCCGTGTGAGCATCTATCAATTGGGCAATCTATTTTTGAGGAAAAGCGGTTCCTTGCTGATCCATGTTAATTTTGCGTCAAGGTTGGGGAAATGGTTTTAACACTTGAATTTACCGCAATATATGTAGAACTCAAATCTACATACGTTACCTGAAACGAGTTATATATAAGAACCACGATTTGCTTGGTTGTGAGAACCAGTTGATAGTCACATACCAAGTGTTGTATATATATATACTATACAACCCACCAAACACCCATATATAGACAATTAGACACAAGTAGAATATACTGTAGGTAAGGTAAAGTACCAACGTTTCGGAGTAATAGACTACATATTTGTTGTACACATCCATGTCTGGGAAGATTTTGCCCATTTGATATCATTTTGATCCCATTTGTATGTTGATTGTTGTGTATTGTTGTGGTTTACCTTTTTTTGGGGGGGGAGGGATAGTCGGATTCGCAAGCTTTTATGGATCCATGTCTGGGAATATCTTATATTTTTTGGTAATCCTTAAGATGAATAGACAAAAGATTGAAATCCCAGGATTAGGGATGAACATGGACCAGGTTTTTATGGGCCAAGTATCGTATGCTGATTGCAGGACTCGCGCGCCTCGAGTGAAAAAAACATGGCCTTCTTTTGGTCTCAGTGGGCTTTCTCAGGAATTCTGTGTTTAGGTGTCATGGCGTCTTAATGAAGAATGTGACGTGAAACTCAGCATTGCTGGTGAACGTTCCCAACTTCTCTGGGTCCATGAAAAGATGTTCTGTTCCAAGTGTTTTTGAGATGTATCATGATATAGAGCCCTTAAATTGCCAACATTTTCTGACTTACATATATATTTAATATTTTAGATGTTGCCAGAATGGGCGATTCATAGTTACATATTTTTGTGGTGCATCTCCCGATGTATGTGATAATCCTATATTGTCCCTTTTTTAGGGTTCAGTCACCCACTCACGAACCACCTAGCTAATTGTGGCAACATCTAATCCCCAAATCCATCCAAATGCCTTAACTCTAGTCTTATTGGAAAAACAACTACATTTCCATCAGTTTCTTGGTACAAATTTCTAAATCCCCGTACATCATATTGTTGTTTATATTAATTCCCAATATATCTCATATCTCCACGTATTTAAGCTGGATCGTAGTGGTGTTCTGACATTTCTGGATACATCCCCAAATCCACCGGAATTCTCAAATGTTTCATAGTTTTATTGGATAAATCCAGATAAATTTCCTATTTTTAACATATTTTTTTCACATGTTGGTAGTGATAGGTAGTTCAGGTCGCCTAAATCCACCATGTTTCGCAGCTCACTTAGCTGAATACTTCAGGTCGCCGGAGGCCGCGACCGAGGTGGCCGATTTGCCAGATCCAGGGGCTGAAGAGGAGGCCCGCCATATCCAGGGATATACTCCCTCCGGCCGGAAAATCCCCCTAAATGGAGGTTTTTCGTTGGAAAAGCCATCGAATGAGGGGTTTTCCAGCCCATGTTTGATTACCAAAGGGTAAGCAAGAAATCAAGCAGGGAATGTTCTGATGTTCTTTCTTTTAAGGTTCAAGCAAACCCAAACTGGGTATGGATCAGCATAAATCTGTTGTCCAAAAAAAAAAGTATAAAGTGTAAGCCATACCCAACTCGATTTGGCTGGCAAAAAAGAAATGACTTTTTGGTAAGGCACTTAATCCCCTCAACCATGAGACTTCCGCAGAAGGTAGGTAGTTGCATCATGTTGCATCCATAGGGCCCCTAACCCAGGAGAAGCAGCTACAGGAAGCTGCACTCAAGAGGCTGCCGGCGCAGGGCTTTGCATTAAAAGAACTCACAAAAAAGAACTCACAAACAACATTAAGAAAAAAGCATGCATAGGCATAAATCAAGCCATTTTCTGGGGGTCATATATTCAATGTGGTAGATTGGTTATTGCAGCACATAGAGAGGGAAGCAAGCGTTCAGAAAGGCAGGAGGTCAGAGTTTAACTTAGGGATTGGGGTGGATCGTCTGCTTTTTTTCGGTGATGTATGAGTCGGACTTGGACGCTCCCAAACTTGATTTATCAGATAACTTTCTCTTTTTCGAAGTCCAGGTCCGAGAGCAGGAAACTGATGCAATGGAGATTCTGAAGGAATGCAATGGGTCCCCAAAAGCCTGATTTTCTCCCTGGAACATCATGAGTTTTGGTCAATTGACGAAACAGGCACCCATGTTTTTGTCGTTCCCAGCTTTGTCTCAGAATTGCAACATTGTCTGAAGATTATCAGAAGCATTAAAAAAAGCCATCAACCACAAAATATCTGAAACATTCTGAAACTATCAAAACAAAAAAGTCTGCATCAATTTGAAACTACCCTCTGGTAATTTGTTACATAACTATGGAACATCACCATTTTTTTATGGCAAAATTCACGAAATACATGGTGGATCTTTCCATAGTTATGTAACAAATTACCAGAGGGTATATCTATTAAATCACCATTAAATCCCATTAAAACCCATGGAAAATCACCATTAAACCACCATAGAAAGTCATTCTCAGCATCTCCCACGGCTCCATGGCTACCACGGCTCAACGACCATCGCGTTGTCCTTTTTTCATCGCAGGCCCGGGATGATGGCGCTGGCGGCGGAGGAGGACCGATTCGTCTTTTTATTTTTTTGGAGGGGGAGATGCTATGTATCTATATATAATATTACTGTATATAAAATTATATACATAATATGTATAATATATAAAAATACATATATACACACATATATATATATATATACATACAATGCTGTGTCGTTTGGTTGGTGGTTTCAAATATCCAACAGAAAACTCAGATTCAGAAGCATGAGATGGTGCTTAGTAATGGTGAACGATAGTCAATATGTAATTTTATTCATTATAGTTGGTACTATAGTGGTTAATAATGGTCAATAGTGGCTAATACTGGTTAATACTGGTTACCCTCCAGTGTCCTCAAACATGGTGGGCCGCTGGGAAATCCCGTGGCCTAGTCATGGATGTTTTTTCCTGATTCTTGCTGGGGAATGCATCATGTTTGATTACCAGAGGCGCCCCGACACCATGGCCCACCTCTGCTTTGAAGCAACACCTATTTTTTGCAGGTGGTATGAGCCACTATCAGAACTATCAGGTTGTAGGCATTTTTTTTAATGGCTCAACATGAATAGCATGGCCCAACAATCGCATGGCCATTCTTGGACTGTTGGATTCTTCATGGGATGCTGCCAGGGCCGAGCAAAGAAGTTTGTAGATGACCAGTAAATTCGCCCACTATTACTAATCAGTGGTGATTAGTGGTACTAACCATTAATTATCCCACTATTTTCACCAGTATTAGCCGTTGTTACCCATTATTCACCACTAGTAATTAACCACTACAGTACCAACCAATTAAACAACCTATTAACTATTACTCACCACTACCAATCACTATGAACCACTATGAACCACTATTATCCATTATTAACCACTATCAACCACAATTAACCATTATTAACCACTATGATCCACTATGAACCACTATTGTCCACTATTAACCACCAAACCCACCATCATTGTGAGGAGCAGGAAACTACAGTGCAGCCTGGAGCCCTTGGGATACCGTCTGCGGACGATCTGGGGGATCCTGAATACCGTATAGACATAGACGATATAGACGGAGAGTTATATGCATTATGACATATTATAGTCATTGTACATATATAGTGTATACATTATGACATTTATAGTGTATATATATATAATCTTATATCTTTTATATTATATTATATATACATACTATAAATTTACATTGGCATTATTCTTTACAATTGCACAATAATATATATATATACATATATATATCTTTACGCAGAGATGAGTGCTTTGGCTTGATCGGAGCTGCCGGGTTGGGATTCTTTACGACCATTCTACGGAGGAAGAGTAAGACCACTGCTACATTTTGCTGTATGTCCACACATGTGAAAAAACAATATATATATATATACGTATATATTTATAATATTTTAAAATTATATATATATATATATTTAATATACATAACATTATATATATATCATTATATGTATATATAATTACATATATATATATAATTATATATATAGCCCATGAATATTCCCATGAACATTCCCATATTTTTTGGCCCTATTTGATTCTTTAAGGTGGCCACCAGTGAAGCCGTTGCCACCTGTCAGGGTCTCAGATGAGTTGAGCAGCTGTGATCGGTTGCCCTTGATGATTACTTCGACTTCAATGGGATTTATCCACAGAAAATAAACTTCAATAAACCAACACTATGATATCTATGATGCTTTCATGGTATCAATTATATATGTATCTATATATATATATATATATGTAGAAGGTTTTATGTGGCTTTGAGTATCAAATCGAGAAAGAATTGACACATGATGCTTGGTTGATTGGTTCGGGGGTTTATACTATCCAATATCTTGTTTTTTTTCCAATCCATGAACTGGGAAATCCGTTCTTAACCAACCGGTATCTTTAGGGACGACATTTCCACTTTTGAACACTGCCAAATCTATGCCGCCAGTCCAATGCTGGGGATTCAACCACTGGAACTGGAGAAATGTCGACAATATTAATGGTTTATAATTATCAATGAATGATATATATATATATTATATCAATGGTTTATATCACCATTATCAATGAAACCAACTATAAAATCTTATTTCAACCAACCAAGATGGTGATAAAATATGATAAAATTGGAGATCATTCTTTCGATAGATCTCGGGATAAATCTCGGGATAGATCTCGGGATACGGGATACCTTTCCCGCTCCAACTAACCAATCAGCCCTGCCATGAGTTGGATTCTGAGTGATTGTAGCAATCTGAATTGTTCAACTGTGGTCAAAGCATGTCAACCAACCTATTTTTGTCAAGTTACAATTAGATGAATATATAAGCTACATGTATAGCGAGGCTCCTAGAATTGCTTTGTATGAGTTGTTTTTCTTATTCCCTGATTTTGGTGAAATCTATACAATTCATAGGATTCCGGAAAATCTACTATAAGAGTTCGAGTTTTTCGGGAAAATCTACTAAGAGTTGTTTTTTCTTCTACTACAGGATGGTGCCCCCCCATTATAAGCTTGTTTATAACCCCCAAGAATACTACTTAGTTCATCTTAGTTCGTTATATCTACCATAAACCATAGTTAAGCCATGTTAAGCCACTTATATCTCAACTTAGCTATCTGGGGGCCCCATCCCGTAGGACCAGACGGTTTTTCTCGCTTTTTTTGTCCGTCCGAGGCTGAAGGTGATAAGAAGAACGGCCCGGAAGCCCTGCCGGCTATGCCGATGGTTCATGGAAAATCCATGGGAATTGACCAGGTTCATCAACCATGAAAATTGGTGTCTTCACCAAGAGAATATCTCATTCTGAACCATGAAAATTTGCCAAAGTCACCGGAATTAACCATGAATTGGTGGGAATTCATCATGAACAGTGGGGACTATGCGGCATATTTAACCAATGAATTTTGGCTATTTTGGTGTCTCTGGAAATAGCGTGTATACCCCCAAAAATGACCAGATTCATGCGGAAAATGATGGTAAAGTGTGGGATTTTGAGGTAGCCTACTACACACAAAACACATATCCTCTTTGAAACGTTGGTGAAGATCGATATCGACGATTATTCCATTTCAAGTGGGGCCTATGGCTTTTCTGTTTACCCAGATGAAGTGTCTGGTAAATTTCGACAAAGAGACCGGAATCAACCAAAAAATCTGCCTGTTTTGTTTGGGGGAATGTAAAAAAGATGGTGAAAATCATGGATTTCTGACCTTTCCGAAATGGCTCAAGTGAAATGTGTGGGATCCACCCAATGCCGCCAGCATTCCGTTCACCATCCATGACCGGGTCATATAAACGTAACCCCAGAACGGGCTATGCCCAGTAATAGTCAGGGGTATAGCCAATATTAGCATCATGAAATGAAGCATCTATTTTCAGTGAGAAGAATAAATTATTATGATCTCAATGGATATCATAGGATATTATTTCATAAAGCAGAATGGTTATAATACACCATAATACACCACTATCATAAATCATCCCCATGTAGTCCTAGTCATCCTCAGGTCGGACCCGGGGGGGTCGAGACCGTAGGAGGCCAGCAGCGATGGTCGATGTCTCTCAAAGATCTTTTAGGGATTCCCAACATTTCATCGAGTGGCGTCTATGGTACAGAAATGTTTTACGAACACATGGATGTGGGTCAAAATGGAAGACCTAGGGGACCACAGATGTTAGTCTAGTTTAATATTAACAATCCAATTATTGGGGTACCTAATTTTGACCCTTACCCACATAGGAAAAGTACGATTTCATGGACTATTTCATGGCAGAATCGGATGGGGTTTTAAGAGTCTTAAACTCCCAAAATTGGATGGTTTCATTCGGAACAAAGCATGAAATCTGATCCCAAACCGATGCACAGCTGCACAGCATTCTGAACCAGCCCTATTTCTAGGCATACAGGGTAGTTTTGACTTTCGACCATTTGTTATCGATACTATCGACATCTAGGGTGGCAAGCGTTGCAAACTTTGATCGCTCCGTTATAGCAGCCTAATTCCTCACAGTCTTCAGCTCGAATTTGTTATCGATTTTCCCTTGAATCAAACATGGCTGGCAGGGAAATTTCCTGTAAATGCTGGTTCACACAGAAAAAATATCTAAAAAAAAGAACAAATATATAATATACAGTGTATATATATATACATATACATATATATACATACATATATATATAGCTGTTTTTTCCCCTTGCCATGTTTGATCTGGAGGGTCATGGAAACTTGACATTCCCGTCAGCTCCATTTAGCGCGGTACACGCCTCTGGATGCTGACATAGGTCGTAAAGGAATCAATTTTACCTTTGATGCAAAGCCAGTAGGGAAAATAACAACGCTCAAAAATAACACACATCCCAAACACACGCTAGTTCCAGTGGGAAAGCTATATTCCAAACCTGAATTGTCCATTGTTTTGGATGTCCATACCACCTGTCAAAGGGCACCGAAGACATACCCTTCTCAAATCGAACCTGGAATCCGAAGTGAATTCTGAAGTTGGTTCTTTTGTAAACAAATGCAACTACTTGGTTGTTGGATCGGGCTTCCCTTCGTGTCTTCTTTTTGCACCTCCTTGTCACTCCGTCGCCAAAAATTGCAGGAGGGCTGGGGATAAGCCGGAAGGGGCCAAGGACTTTGGGCCGGGGCCAGGGTGGAGGTGCAGTTTCCATAAGTTGGGATATGGCCTTGGTGTAAATATATCCACTGGAACTGCACCCCTTTTCTATGTTGAGACTCCATAGACAACTGTTCTTTCATTTGTAGCTCCACAGTGCTGGAGAAAGGCAGATTTAAGGCAGAAAACCGCGTCTAGCTTGGGACCGGATATTGCAGGTTCTACTGCAACACATCATGGGCGGAGTACCTCTAAGCTATGGAACATCTACCATGCGAAACATGTTTTTCTATTGCCATTGTTGTTCTTTTTCTCTCTGAATATGTGGAACAATCTCTTTCACCAATGGCTTAAATGTGTGTTTTGCTTTCATTGTGTCAACAGAAACAGGGGAAACTCTGGCAGATCTTGTTGGGTCAAACTTGTCATCTCTCTGCGATAATCCTCTGTGACGTCACAGGACTCTCGGCCAGAGTACCCCAAGAAAGAGGGGCTTGGAGCTTAGCATTTTACAGCGCTGATGGAAAGACACAAAATTGTTGTGTTTTCCATGGAATTTACGAAGTCAAATGATCAGCAATTATACATCATTGTACTATATTTGTATTTCAATGTATTTCATATAGAAGGACTAATAGATACTCTACAATAGGATATATGTTTATATTGTGTATAACGGGATGTATAGATATATAATACTAGTATATAATATGATATGATATAATGTAATATGATATAATGTAATATAATATAATACAAAATAATATAATATCATATAATATAATATTAAATCTATGTGACTATGTGTATACATACATCCATACATGCATGCATGCATGCATGCATACATACGTACATACATACATACATGCATGCATACATACATGCATGCATGCATGGAGCATAGAACAGAATCAGCATTTCTGGTGAGGATTGCCTTTCGGATCATTAACTTTGGACTTGGAAGATCGTTGGTTTTCTTTCAGAACATCAGCTGGAACGTTGGATCTTCCGCTTCCAGGTAGTGGGGCCCAAATTGGACAGAACCATGCCACTGTTTCCGGAAATCTCTATAGCCCTCAAGTCCATTTGAATCCACGTGTCGGCTGGTACATCTCCTTTAAAACATAATCTTAAGATATAATGAAACCACCATGTTGGCCAAAACAAATCGTCCACAACCCTTGAAGATCCACCATTTTCTTCAATTTCCCCAGAATAATCTTCAAAAATCCCTTCAAATTGCCCTTTTGGCAGATTCCAAGTCCAGATTCCAATCCCTTCTTTTTCCAAAAAAAAACATCGAAAACTCCAGGATGGGCTGAGGTGGCTCCCAAAGGCCGAGTACGAGGCCAAGAAAAGAGAGGAAGAGATGATGCGCAGCTCGGCTCCCGTTCCATGGGTAAAAATCATCAGAAACCGATTTGTTTGGGATCCATTGGGGGTATTTCATCTTGGGGACCGGGTATACTCCATGGATGATGAGTAGGTTTACATAGGTTTACCACATTTTACCGATTTAGCTCTAAATTGGATCCTGATTCGATGGAGCTGCAGTTTTTGCATGCAGAGATATGGCGGTGGAACATGGTGGAACATGGTGGAACATGGTGGAACATGGTGGAACATGGTGGAACATGGTGGAACATGGTGAAACATTGACCAGCTCTTTTTGAAAATGAATGATTTTACCTCCATCAAATATAGTTTGAAATATGTTTTTTAATTTAAAATGAAAGTTTTTTGTTTTACCATTTATAGTTTGAACCGTGGGAATTTTAACAGGAGATTTAAGGGTATTTGATTGATGAATGGATTGTGTGTCTCTTCAAAGGTCTTCAAAGGTGAGTTGCTACCCCCAGTTCATAGGGAAACATGATGCAAATGGGTGATTTGCCTCAATTCATGAAACATGAGGATTTATATATAGTTATCAAAACTATATATATATATACACATGATTGTCGATCTAAAGGTCCATGTAGAGATTGTCCACTACAAAGGCCGCCAGGGTTCCAACATGAGACCCCGGGCAAGTTGTT
>Ga0126342_10005624_pt1 | contig 21946 bp, 26 predicted proteins | sample Cyp1metagenome_FD_92528 | JGI IMG/M metagenome (GOLD analysis project Ga0126342, IMG submission 92528) | Coral microbial communities from Lord Howe Island, Old Settlement Bay, Australia - Cyphastrea 1 metagenome | ecosystem: Host-associated > Invertebrates > Cnidaria > Coral ... | reverse complement strand
GAATATATGAATTGGCAAGCGCCGTTTTCTACAGGCCTTATGTTCTTGTCGATGTCATATTGATGTTGTTTTATGGCCTTCTTATTCGTTTCTAGGCCGATGTCAAATCGATCGACAAACGATCGCAACATGATCTTAAAACAACGTCGAAATCCTACATCAAAATGACACACTACAAAATCCACACTTGAAACCCTGGCCATGCCAGAATCAAAACCGCTAAGCCGCTAAGCAACGAACACTGAGAATAAATAGAAATTCTGGAAGAATTTGACTTTTCCAGTACAGAAACCAAAAGAAACATCAGCAAAGACAGATGACCTAGTGAAAACGACATCAAAATGCACAGATGCTATAACCGCTTTTGTGCGCTCAATTTACTTACGATTGATTTGTGATCGATTTGCATCAAAGCGTCTGATGGTTTCCATGTAGTTTCCACCAAAAAAAAGTCTCGAACATGTTCCCTGTATCTACACCTGGTGCTTGTATGGCGTCTTCTTTGATGGAGTTTCCATGCAGGTTCCATGGAGACTTGATGTAGGTTTCATGGAGTTGTCATGTAGGTTCCGTTGTTTCTTGTGTCTAAATGTGATGGTTGCATGGCGCCTTGCAACTGATGCAGTTTTCATGGAGGTTCCATGCAGGTTCCATGGAGAATTGATGTAGATTTCACGCAGTTTCCATGTGCGTTTTGAAGGTGTTGCCTCTATCTACATATCATTTGTTGGTTTTATCATGTACTCTGACTGATGCAGGTTCCATGGAGGTTCCATGGAGGTTCCATGCAGGTTGCAGGGAGTTGTCGTGGAGGTTACACACCTTTGAAGCCAACCCATTGGGAACCTTGAAAAAGGCGCTCCGTTCCCAAACCATATCAAAACCCAATCAAAACCAAATCCAAAACCATATCTAAACCATAAGCCAAACCAGATCAAAAACATAACAAAGCCATATCGAAATCATAACCCCAAATTCAAAAGCGTATCTAATTCATATCTTCAAATCGCATCAAGATTGGTTCAAAACCAGAAGATAAATCCTGAGTTTGGCTGCCTAGAGGGATTCCGGGGGATATTATGCAAAGTTTGTGCGGGTTTTCGCCGGCAATCATTGTCAGGCCAGTATTGGATGACTTAACTTGTGGACGAGGATTTCTAGGGCGCTTGGACGTGTGGTTGCCTCAGAACAGAAATAAAGTCACTGGATTGCACCAACTTGCCCAGTCGATCCTGCTGGAAACGGTTTGAATTGAATCTGTGAATGGACACATGCCTAACAACTACTTGGCATATCACACTTCACCCCTGAGCCAACTGAAGGCTCTTTGGTGCCCAAGTCAAAGTTCAGCTGCTGCTTGCCCGGCTTCTGAAACCACAGGTTATGAAAACAAGCTCGCTCAGCTGAAGCCATGTTGTCTGGGACAAGAGCTATGCCAAGACGCTCGGATGGTGGACTACATGATGGACACCGTGAAGGAAAGGATCAGGGTCAAGGACATGGTGGCGATCATGGCCAAGGGCAAGTATCAAATGCGTTCTGGAGCCAAGAAGTCCAGCCTGAACAGCAAGGCCAGCTGGACTGCCAGAAGGGACACCAACCAAGGGAGAACTTGACCTGGAAGATGATGAGTTGAGGGACAACAGGTGAATCTGGGAACCGCTGGAGAACCAAGGAGGATCTCAGGGTGATGCAGTTGGGTCGCAATCAGTGCGTGTGAGGGCTGGATGGCCTGCGGGTGTTGCGACGAGGGGAACTTCAAGGAGTTCGAGCGGTGGATTTCTACGGGGCTCCAGGCTGCAGTACTGCCGGAGACCGATCTTGTGGAAGGTGGAACCAATGCAAGGCGAAGAGAAGCCAGCACCGGAGTACTTGATGGACGTCAAGGCCATGGTGGACAAGTACGGGGTTTTGGATAATCAGCATGATGGATTTCGAGACCACGATGGAAGAGGGCGGGGTCCTGCCCAAGCCCAAGGCCTCGGAACGGGACTACTTGATGGACTTCAAGCCCGTGACAGCACAGTTCGAGGTTCCGAACAAGTTCAAGGACCTGGACAACACCTACCTCCAGCAAAAGTTCAACGTTCAGGTGAAGAAGGATGTGATGAGTTGGAGCGAGCCATATAGAGAAGCTATTGGTTGAGGATCTGATGCGACAAGTGGCAAGGCTGCAGAAGGAAAATGAAACTTTGAAGCAGCAGGGAACGCGTGCACCTGAAGGAGGACGACATGCCAAGAAAGGGCAACCTGAGAGGGTGGCAATGACACCAGAAGCCACACCACCAGCGACAAGGAGACCACACCGGGTGGAACAGTGGCGCCACCGGAAGCTCCACCAATGATGCGAAGAGTGCCGGATCTTCCTTCATGGGGTTGTCAAGGCGCTTGGGGACCCCTCATGGGACCACCAAGGAGCTTGGAGAAGGAAGGATGGGACTTGGAGGTCATGCAGAATTGATCACTGCTGACAACGACGCAGTTTTGTGGCTCCGGATGCTCAAGTAGGTGAAGTTGACCAAGGAGAACAGCAGGGCAACGACGATGGTGGAACAGCCGCAAGATCCTCTGGACTACCGACCAGATGATGAGGAGTTGCACAATGGCTGTGGGGAGTGCAATGGCAGGAGAAGCTACAGGTGGTGGGGGACTGCAGCCTCACAACGGTCAAGCTACGACCTTGCTCACCGCTGGATGGAAGATGCAAGGCCAACCAGAGAAGTCGACAAAAGAATCCAGTTCTCCAACGAACTTGCCACCTGCGCGACGGGACTCAAAGGGCGTCTCAGGATGGTAAGTCAACGCCGTGAAGGGCCTGACCTTCAAGGAGCAGAAGGAGATCATGGAGTGGAAAGAGCACTTTCGTTCCGATCATCTACCTTTCCGCAAGGACTGTGAGGTACGTCTTCAAGCAGCAGGAGCAGATCGGTACAGGAGGAGACTTCAGTGATCCAGAAGCATTGCCGGAAGATGCAGTATTGGACCCACTTGCCGATTGGCACCGTGTACGTCGATCACGACCTGTTCCGGCAGTGAGTCGCAGGGAAATGCCAGAGTCGAGCGTGAGGTCAGGGAGCTGCAGCAGAGGATAGCAGTGCTGACGGCTTCCAAAGCGCCTTCTCATTTTTGGCCCCTATAGCACTTCGACATTTTGGAGAACAAGACTACGCCGGCAGACCCTGGGCATTGCTACGCCAGAACTCTTGCCGTTTGGGATGAACGTGACGATCGAGCAGAAGCTTTGGCATGCAAAAGGTCAGGTTGTGTGGCCCAGCAGCAGGCATGGCAACTACGTCGCTGGGATACTAGGTCCAGAGCGATGAGACGGGCAATAAGTTCTTCAGGTCGACAGTGGGCAAAAGAATTGACACCACCAAGGGTCAATGTACCCCCACTTGGAGACCAATGCTGTGTTGGAGGAGGTTGATGAGGGAAGACCTGCCTTGGGGATTCAAGACCCAGCACCACCATATCCTGCGAAAAGGTGGAGACCGCATGGTAAGTTTAAGTTCCCGGAACTACGACCTCACCATCGCAAACTCTTCAAGATCGATGCATCAGGTGGAGATCAAGTTCAACTGCGAGGTGATGAAGAACACCAACAAGCACAATGTGAGGAAACAGTTCAGCGTATGATTGACAGCCAGCGCAAGGAGCTCACCAGGTGGGCGCGAGGTGTCATCATCCGCATCGAGGATGAGACGGTGTGCCCACAAGAAGTGGAAGTGGCATTGAACTTGAAAGAAGAGTTGACACCATTGGGGAGAACTTGGTTCAGATGGCCAGAATGAGGAAGTTGGAGGTGGAAGCCAAACAGCAAGTTCTACACGATGGATGAAATTCGTTGGAGCTTGGAGGAGTGGAAACCAGTCTTCGAGGAGGAAGTCAACACCCTCAAGGTGAAAGCCGTGGAGGCGATCAACAAGGACCAGTCCCAACAACTTCTTCGAGGTGACAAGGAGGCGGAATGCTTACCGATGAAGGCTATAGCTACGTTGAACCTCCTGCAAGGAATAAAGGAAGAGTCGTGGTCTGCGGAGATTATGCTGTAGTGAGGGAGAATGGCGAGTTGGCCAATGCTCCGTGGATGCGATTCATTGGCGATTCGCATTATGGTGGCGAAGTCAGTGGAGCAGAAATGGACCACGTCTTCAAGCCCCTCTACGCATTCAGATGACAAGGGTGACAGTTGGCGAGCCCCCTTCGCTACTCAAAGCCACTGGTGAAGCCTGATGAAACATGGGTCATCAGACACGCCGTCTTTGGAGTGATCGAGTCATCTGGAGACTGGGGTCACCACGGAGATGAGCAACTACCGCAACTTCGATGGCGACATGCTGGACAAGAGTTCGCCCTCAAGGAGACCAAGGAAAGGCATGTATGGGCAGTACGCCAAGTGGGTGCGCCAGAGACGGAGGAGAGCTATGGCTTCGTACTGGTGTACGTGGACGACATGCTGCTCTTGGGGGACCGAACAAGTCAAAGCTGTGTTTCTTTGGCATGGAGCTGAGACGGTACAAGCAAGGCGTGTTCCTGAGTCGAACGGGCTACTTGGTGGAGACGCTGAAGTGCCATGGTGTTCAAGGAGCGGAAGCATTCACTATATAGGCGAGGATGAGGAGCCAAGTTTGAGACGTTGGTGGGAGAGCTACTATGGGCCAGTACAGGACACGTCCTGATGTGGCAGTTAGCTCCCGGACGGCCACGCCACGTGCACTCCCTGTGAAATGAAAGCACATGCTCAAGTACATGAATGGGACGGCAGACTATGGCCTCAACAACCAACCAAGGGGACGGACTATGGGGGATGGTCAGCTACCGACACCGGGCGTTGCTGTGGGACAGCGACCGGCAAGCTTTTGTCACGCAGAGTACTGCAGAGGGCGCACACCATCGAGACAATTTGCAACCAGTCCACAAGCTCCTCTACGGTGACAACCGCGCAGCCCTCGCAGCCACAGGGTCAGAACACACCACTTGCACATCAGAGCGAATGCGTTGAGAGAAGCAGTCAGGAGGCCGGAGCTGAGATGGCAGGCGCGCCATACGCCTGGCGCCAAGCTTCTGGCTGATGGCCTCACAAAATCCCCAGTGGGCGCAGCGTTCAATGCTTTGTCACAAGCGACAAAACCAAAGATACCGACTGCATGGTCAAGAATGTCAAGGTGCTGGACGAGTTCGACCCTTTCAAGAATGACAAGGTTTTTTACGAGCTCCACCCTCCAAAGAATGCCAAGACCTCTGCGGAGAATGCAGCGCTAAAGAACCCCAACATTCAGGACAAGTTTGAGGTGACGCAGAACGACATTAAGATCCACTCTGCCGATGACAAGGTTCTTGACTTTGACAAGACTACCCATTGGCCGAGACCTATCCCGATGGAGAAGCACCTCCCCATGGACAAGCTGAAAGCCAGCCTGGGGGGAGTCAGTGGAGTAATGAAGACTGGCGAATCCTTAAAGCGCAGGGACTATGTGGCGTGCTTCTTCTACTGAGGGGTCAGGTGAAATCAGAGCTATCGCTGCTAATTGCAGTTGCCCTTGTGCCAAAGAAAAGATCCAGAGTGGGATCGCAAGAACAATCAAGAGTTATGGAAGGCCAACAAGAAAAAGGTAGGATGGATGGAATGGAACAAAAGCCACTGGCCAGCAAGATCTCAAACGATTGCAACAAGACCAAGCAAGGAAGATGGAGCAACCCCCAAAAAGGCTGAAGAGGCACAGCCACCCAAAAGGGAACAAGACCAAAGGTCACCCAACAAAACTTTCCGGGTTGGGGGAGTAGCAGATGCCCCTAAATATTTTCCCATGGATCGAGTGCGTCCAAGTGCAAGCAATGGGGTGGAGTCGTCAAGGCCGCAGGAGCCGATTTGGGCAAATCAACGGAGCAATCAGTGCATGAGACTGGACAGGTGCAATCAATGCCTGAGGACAATGCGCCGATGGTGAATCAAGATGGGTCATGGACGGGCTGCACGCTGTTTCTTCAACGAATAGTTGAAAGACTTCATTGACCTGAAAGTCAGAGTCAAAACAGTGCACCCAGCCTGATGTGACTCAGTTGGATGATGATAATGATGATGAAGTTATAGTTATGGAAGTTTTGAGATGGTGGATGATGCAGAAGGTTCTGAGGTTCAACAACAGCCGCATGACCGGTATGGACCACAGCGGCCACATTGTAATATCTGCAGCTCTGGCCCAAGACTGGGATCGTCGTTGGCTTTGGCTTCGACACGATTGGCCATGGACGTGGAAGAGCAGAGCGAGAACAGAAGGGTCCTCAATGGGATCCGCAACATGAAGCAGCTGATGGTGAGGACCGAGGTGAACCACCAGAAGCCGCCGACGAAAGTTTGAGCATTATATGGAGAGAATCCTACGGGGCCCCGAGTCAGAGATGGCGGGGGTGACATGATGTGTTGTGGTGAAGTTCCTGCTGGAGTTCCTTGGTATGCCCGCAACACGACGAGGCAGAAGAAGGCAGCCGGTCCAATGGGGGAGTATGTTGCAACGGTGTCGAGCACTACAATTTAACGGTGCCGAGCACTACGACGATGCCGCGCCCTACTGGCCTGACACGCACTACAACAATGCCGAGCCCTACTGGGCCGGAAGCCGCTAAAACTGTGCCGAGCTCTATGGTGCCAGCTTCGACGGGCTACGAGTTCTTGTGCGGATCCAGGATAGTGAAGGACAGGTGTGCAGGCAGTTGTTGCAAAGGCAGCCCCTCTGACCTCCCTGGATCCGAACCGCGGCTACACGGACCAACATGGAATTGCAGGCCCATGGATGCCCATCGGGCCACCTCCACCTCCCTTGGCAACTTCGAGAAAACATGGAGCTTCAGCAAGACCGAGCTCTACAGCGGCAGCATCGGGGGCGTCTTCATCCACTGTGAAGTCACTTCAAGACCTATGGTGGAGGATCGCTCTGAGGTGGTGGAGATCTCGGACAAAGGTTCGGTTTTGGACCGTGCAGGAGCACCGTCACAGCCCCTTGGAGCGAGCAGCGGTGCTACGCCGGGAGCTATGCCAACAACACCACAGGCGACAATACCTTGCCTATTGGCTGTGGTCCCCAGTTCTACTACAAGGAATGGCAGCTCGAGGCATGATGTCTGCAGCCAACAACAACAGGCCGCCGGTCAAGCTCAGATGGATGCAGCCATGCGGCAGCAACAGTGGGCCACCCAATTGCAGAACCAGCACGCGCCAGGCAGGTTTCCAATCCTGCTGCGCCGGCCGCGGGGCGGCCAGGAGTTGGCTACTCCACCAAGCTGACGATGAGGCCACCACCACCGAAGCCAACAGTGGCGACGGAGGAAGCACTACGCGAAATACCAACTCCATTCCCCATCAGCAAGGGCCCCGGGAGCTACGGCAGGGACTTCTCCAGCAGCAGGATCGACGCCAGGCCGAGCTCTACAAGTGCCAAGAGGGATCCATACTCCAAGCTGGGCCTTTGGTGAAAAGGAGCTCTATGGTCCAGCAGTGCACTATGCCACAACCCAGCGCTTCGAAAAACGGCGCGGACAGCAGTCATGCGTCCATTGGTGGTGAACCCAGACAGTATAGGATGTCACCGGAAGAAGGGGAGCCTTGAAGGGCCACCCAAAGGTTCCTCGCTGAGAGTTGGAAGCGATGGATCGACAAGCTTATGGACTGCTGGCCACCGAGCCTGGAACAGTGACGGCCGAGATTTGCGAGCCTCGGACAAGAGCGAGGAGGGGTCTGGCCCGCACAGCTCGGACGAGACAGGTGGCGATGGAGGAGGCTTGGGGGTCATGGCCTAAAACTGCAGCTGGCAGTCCATCATCTGCCCAAGATGCAGTAATCAAGTTTTTGGATCCACATTTCACCCCTAAGCCCAACCGAAGGCTCTTTTGTGCCCAAGGAAATATTCAGCTGCTGAAATTGGTGGCTAGCTTTGACTGGGACTTGATGCGGTCTTTCAGAGACTTGTTTAGCATGCGCATTCAGGCCTTCTGGCGGTATTGTAGCCGCTGCTTTATCATACAAGGCGTGTCATATTTGTTGCTTGATCCATGGCTATAGGTGACAAGGCTATTGAATCGCACTGCCTTGGAGACCAAGAAGATCCTGGTAGGATTTAGATTTTTGTCTGGCACAAGCACATGCACGCAGTAGCCTCCCCCGACCTGAGCCATAATTTACATTTGTTCGTATTTTGTTCTTTTCGTGCACCCCTTTTCTGCGCAAGTTCTTTACCCATTAATAATTTTCCTAGTCAACTAACCCAATGGGTTTTCTGCATTTCTCTTTTTTGACACAAGTGCATTTTGCCCCACATTTCTGCGTGGGGTTCTGAATTATGTGCTGCATCCCTTCCCGTCCACCTCCTCCTCGTCCTCCTCCTTCCGCCGCCCCGCCTGTGTCAAACTTTCCGCCATGAAACTTATTTCCAACAAACTTGTCTCTATCAAACATACCTCTATCAAACTTAACTAAATTTAGCCTGCCTTTCTCTGTCTTACCTCTACCCGCATTCTCTTCGTCCAACTTATCTCTACCAAACTTACGTCCGTCAAATCAGTCTATCAAACCTTCCTGTGCCACACGTTTCTTTATCAAACTTATCCCTTTATATCCCCTTGAAACTTACCTCTATCACTTTTTCTTTGCGACAATTACCTTATCAAGTTTACTTCTACCAAACTTCGCTCAACCAAGCTTATTTCTCAAACCTACCTCCCTCAAATTATCTTTGCCGCTCCGCCTGACTTTTTTCTATTAAAATTCACCCGTTTCAAACTTACGTCCATCCAACTTATCTCTATCAAACTTTAGCTGTCAAACTCATCTCCACCCAGATCTTATCTACCAACTTACCTCCGTCCAAACTCTCTCCGTCCAACTTTTCTCTATCAAAGTTAGTTCTATTTAGTTTCTCTGGATCCAACTTGCGTGTCGTCTCTTTCGTGTTAATCTTACCCTGTATTTTCCTTCTATGCTTTTTCCTTTTCAGTCTGTCGCAGCCCAGCAAATCTTTTGCCCGGTCCTGGGAACACATCTTCAAAGAAGAGTTTAGGCAATCGAGGTTAAATAATTCACTTTTCTGGCCTTCAGCCTCTCACTTCTCCTGTTCAACTTTTGTCTATCTATCAACTGAATTGTCTTGACTTTATCCCTTTCAAACTAAACTCAGTTGACATCTATCAAACTTATCTCGATCCAGATGGGAATTTTTTGTTTGGCATGTGAAGGATTTAGTGCGTTTCTGTTGGGTCTGGCCCACATTCACTTCGACTCATTCTCTCCAATTTTATTCCACCATCCCTTCCCCATGTTCATCTCCGTATCCTGGATTGCCTCACTTGCTACCCTTGCCCTTTTCCTTCCACCTTACCCCTGAGCTTTCGTTACTTGTCAATAAGCGAATTCTGCTTTCACACAAATTTCCACAAAAGCAACTGAGTAGGACGTCAAACTGTTCCTGCCACTGCGGACAGGCCTACTTCACCCTCAGAATGCAGCAGGAGACCTTTGATGTAGAGCGGGAGTATGTCGTCCTTTGCCACGGAATCTCTGGCTGTGACTTGGGACCTGCGGCATGAAGCATCTTGCAAACTCTTGCACCTTTGGACACAATATGTGGGGTAGAGCATTGCAGGGCAGATCAAGAATGAATTGAAGGCCGGGTGCCTGAGGATCAGCTGTTCTTCGCAATTTGCAGCTATAATTTGTACAGTAAGTCAGTAAGTAATGTATACAATATAATGTAATAGTTAAGTGGAAGTCAGTGATAGTGTAATATGTCTCTCGCCAAATGTGTTGATTCTGCCCTTGAATGCCATGGTTTCCATTCGCCATGGCAGAGGTCACTGCACCAATCCGAGCCGTACCTGGTTTTGGCAGCTGGGTGTCTGCAGATGGTTGGACTGACAAACTTTGGGGTTTTAGCACAATAGAAACTAAGGAAGGCAATTTGAAGTCGATTTGAAGTAAATGTAGATTTGTTGCAACCCTGGCACTGCTTTTCAGTTCCGACACTGCTTTTCAGTTCCTGAACTTCTGCGGCACGTTGAGCTTGACATGACAGGTCTGCCAGCAGAAAGCCATTTGCTTCCCTGTGCATGGCTTCGAGGCAATGAATCCGGTGGTGAACAAACTGTGTACGGGTGATGCAGAGATGAAATACAGATGTATTGAAGCTATTTGAAGCTCAGGACCGCATGGTGCTTTTACGCTGCTGCTAGTCATGTCCTTGGATTCTAGGTCCTCTAGGTCCGACTCTAGGTGTTAGGAAAAAGGCCCAGGCTCAGGCTCGCAATTTCATATTTGCAAGATTCACACAGCACTGGAGATGTGCTGACGCCTGCGCATGGTTGAACATGCAAGGTATCAATTGTCACTGGCCGCAAGCATCAAATCCGAGTTCATCTTGCGCAGCACGGGCATCCAGTTGTGAATGACGGCAGGCAGCAGCGAACTTGGGTTTGCAAAATTGGCTGCGCCTCAAGTGTTTTAACAACAATTTGAATCGCATCAAAAGTGGAATGGTGGAACATGATTGAAAGTCAAGCCAATGGTTCAAGTTGTTTTTGCTTGTCGAACTCAAGAGGATTTGCTTGATGTGAAGAAAACCTGCGGTTCGCACTTTCGGTTCCCTTGCTGCGGATATGAAGACTTACATATGCCTGTATACGGCCCACCATGCGCCCTCATCACCACAGGGAGGCTGTTTGTCCAGAAGGCACCGTTTGTCCATATCCCGAGACAGCAGTTGCTGGTTGCATATGCTCCGACGTGTTTCGCAGATTTGTTTTGCAGCGCTTCCTGTGTGATCGTATGGTTGCGAGCCGTGCAGAAACAGAATCTCCACCGTTCATGCTCTCATTCATTGACAGTCAGAGGCTTTGTCGATCATTCCAAAATCCTACTCCTTCATCATCCTGTCAAGTCATGGAAGCAGTCTCAAAAAGGCTGACAAAATCCCTCCATCAATCATTTGAAGACTGGATTGACTTCTCCACTGATGGGGCAGCCTCCTGCGCTACAGATAGGCAGATAGGCTCTCAGATAGGCTATTTTGTTCGCTTTGGTCTCCTGTCGGTTGAAACTTGGACTTTTCTGGATCCAGCAAATTGTGACAGACTGTAGTGCGCTGTTACGTGACTACACAGCACAAAAACATACTATATACAAACATGGGCACACACACATACATTGTCTGCCCTACACACACACACTGCCCTGCTCATGTGAGAAAACACGTGTAAACACACTGAGCTGCACTGCGCTGGCACCTTTCTCGAGTACTGCATTTCAACGTCTTGATGATGTTGAACAAAGTTCTGAGGACGAAGCAAAAACGCGTGGCAATATTCAAATGCACCCTGTCTTATTCGAGCTGTACCCCGTCCCACACCGGCTGTGGGCTTGAACTTCCCCGGTCTCGCAGGCAGACGGATTTTACATATGCATTTTCAACAGAATTGTGTTTGATCCTTCTTTCAGCTGGATCTCAGCAAGAATGAAAGACCTATACACCTTGAAGAATGAAAGTACTTTACCCCCTTGAGCGTGCAAGCACAACTCAGAGAGTTTCAATGCTGAAGGAAAATCTGCATTGTTGAGCTCACTAACTCCATTGGGTTGCCCGATTCACAGCCAAACTTATTCTTGGTGACTCAGAGCAACAGCAAAGAGTGCGGGCAGCGATAATGCACTATAGAGCTCTTTTGGCGGGCACATGTTCACCGCCGCATGGGAATGACTAGAAACCACTTGGCATGCATAGAGTCATCCACCTATTCATCCAATCGTCTCAGCAGAAGCTTCCTTTGTCCTCCTTGGGGTGTATCCCTTTGGCGCTTGTGGCTTGTCGGGGAGTCGGGGAGTATAGCGTTGGACAGAGGATCAGACTCTGGTTTCCCACGATTTTCCCACCTCCAAACTTGAGATGGACCTGGGCCCCTGTCGAGTGCTTTCAATCTCAGGGCGGGTTCTGTCAGGTATTCATCGCAAAACGTGTCAGACAACCAGTGGTGTCCGCGTCAGTTCCTGTTCCGTTTGTGCCTCAGATACTACACACAGGTGCGTTGCTGGTATTCACTGAATGCCTTTCATGCGAGGCTATCGGCTGGCTATGCCTTGGCCTGACAAAGGAATGTTAGAGGCAGCTGCAATATGCTGCAATGATTTTCTTTTTTTCTGGGAAGAACCACGAGCTGCTTGCAAAGCTTGCAAACTGCACTTCCCTATTGAGATATTCCGAGGTTGGCCTTGCAGTAAATGATTAGCACTTCGGGGGTGAGACGCAAACAATGGGGACTAGGCCGTGACTAAAGCGAGGAAAACATTGAAAGAAAGCACATCTTTTGGTAGAAGTGGAAAATCAATGACTCGAGGTTCACAAATTGATGCGGCGAGGAGCCAGAAGCTCACCTTGCCAACTAAGTCTTGGGATGCAAACAGCAAAAAACATGTTGCGAAGGCCACCTCCATTCTGCCTCCTGATCTGCGGAAGGCGGGCGAAACTGCAGGAATTGGCTTGAAAACTTCCTGAACACTTCTTGGTGGATGTACTCTCAGTGTACTCTCATTGTTGGCCTGAGGTTTTGACCAGCTTGGAAGCTGTAGAAGCATCGGGTCTGCCTTCATCCGATGTCCTGCAGCATTGGGTCCGCCTCTCGAAGCTTCACGAAGCACGAATAGCACGAGTGAAGATGCTGTGGCTGTGGCCACTGTGGTCACTGTGGCGGTGGCCAAGGTCTCTGCAGCACAGCCTCTGTCTTTTAGCACCTGGCGTCAAAACTTGCGACAAAACAAACCTGCTCCTGCTCCAGCAGCCTCCAGTGATTTTCTGATCTCCAAACACACACGCCAAATCTTTGCTTGTGGTATTCAAGCTGGCAGGCTTTGTCGCAAAATACTCTTCTTCGGGTGTCAACAAAAAAAATATAATATAATATAATGTAATGCCCTAATTAAGCATGCACTGCACACAGAGTCAGAGAGTGAGAGAGAGAGAGAGAACGATTTTCTCGCACATGCTGGCCTTGCTTCGGAATTCGCAAGGGTCAAAGCCTGCAAAGTAGAGCCACTGCATCCTCTGCGAGTTATAAAGATCAAGCTGTCCGAAGATGTCTGAAGGCCTCCTCGGGCTTTAGGTCGTCCGCTGTCCATGCATGTCAAAGAGCCTTCAAAGGCCGTCTGGCTTCGAAGGTTGCCGTTTTGGTGAAGCTTCGCTTCCTGGGCGAAAGCCTGCGGCAAAGACCAGATGCTTTGAGGAAGTAGTCCCTGTTCCACCCAAGACAGGGAAGCCCCATGCTCCGCGGGGTCGGCACGATCGATTGCGGGGTGGCCACCTCAAAGGCATGACTGCAAGGGACAACTTGCGTGAGTTGATTCAGGGGAGCGATCCCAAACTAGGACGATGGAGCAAAAACAAGGCAGTTTACACAGAGCTTCTACAAGTGATGCAGACTTGCTCTATTCCTAAATTGATCTCAACTCTGAGCCAAGCACAGGCAGCTGGGGCATACAACTGGCCGGAGTTTGCAAAAGCGTCTGGGAGATTAAAAGAGTTGGAAGAAATTCGTCACAACATGGAGGAAGCTTGTGGGTCGGTCTGTATAGATGATATGGAAAGACTCATATGCCGGGCTTCAGCTGTGGGAATTTGCCGGAAATCGCTGAGAGCAGAAAGAGAGCAAAGTGAGCAAAGCATTGAGCCGGAGTTCCAGCATCTCGTCTCTGCCCTGGAGAAGCGAATGCACAAGCTTCGAATCCTGCGAGAAGATCTTAGAATATGCGCTCAATCTTTAGATATGGAGTTGATCTCCAATACTTTGAAAGTTGCCGAAGAGTTTGGAGCTGGGTGGGAAGATGTTCGTGATGCGCGGGCAGGGACCTAAGTTGACCTCAGTGGTGCTTTGTCGAACTTTTCCGACAAATCTGGGAGACTGCCAAGGTCCGCCTGCGGATGCTACAGAGCTCTCTTGCAGAGATGACTCGAGCTCAGCCGAGACTCCACCGACAATTTCTCTATCGGCTGAACAATTCTATACTCTTGTTACTCTTCTTGTGCAGTGTTCAGGTTTTCTCCTCGCTTCTGACCCTTCAGAGCATTATGGCTAGCTGTGAGTTCCTTTTGTATGGACCTTCTGAAGCCTTCTTTGCCTTGCATCAACAAGCATATGGTTGATAGACAAAATCTTAGACAGCCCTAGTTGCCCCCGAGACACAGCACTCAACCCCCAAGAACTACCAACGAAAAACTGGATTCCCATCCTCATTGCCCCAAAGCAGTACAACGTGTTGTTCGGATTTTCTAGATGTTTGCTTGTGAGTTGTTGAACTCTACAGTATGCATCAGAAAGCCCATATACTGTATATAATATTAATATATCATATATGGGAGTTGTTCCATATTGTTTGTTTGCGCAGCCAAAGACTGCCATGGTTCAGTGTGTACTGCATATGTTGCGCTCAAGTGCTGTTCGGATGATTCGGATGGGGCTTCTTTCAGCCTTGGTGATGTTGGTGGTACGGCTAATGCAGGCTTTGAGTCGCAGGCGGAGTTTGAAAAACTCAGTCAGCCCATTGCGTGTGCAAAATGGTACATGCCTTCAGACCCTACATGAGCCGTTGGTATTGAGAGTGCCAGTGGGAACCTGTGTTGAGAGCTGGACAGATGATTATTTGCAAGAGCGGCTGAAAAGTACGAAAATTTCAGTGCATGTCTCTGACACGCCTTTCTTGAACTTTGAGAAGAAAAACTTTTCCTACCAGGTTCTTCAATTCAATGAGTTTCTCGATCGCGTCCAACAAGGTACAGGGCCACGGTTTTTGTATTATCGATCTCAGAACTCTGACAGGAAGAAACCCTCCAACTTGGAAGCGATAAATCAGGATGGTTCTACTGCCATTCTGGGCAAGGACTTCAAGCTGCCTTCTGATTTGCTCGCGCCGTACCAAGTGCATTCAACAGTTCTGAGGATAGCCAGCACAGGCTTGTGCATGTGGCTGCACTACGACGTTTGCGATAACTTTCTGTGTTGCATACGAGGGCGGAAGAGGGTCCTACTTTTTCATCCAGATGACATCGGTTTGCTATACATTTCTGGTTCTTCATCAGCTTTAGGGAGCCGCCTCCTGAAAGCTGATCTGTCAGAGCTGTGGGAGGAGTTTCCATTGGCAAAGGTGGCTTGGAGCAGGCGCCGGGAAGTGGAGCTCAGTGCAGGTGACGTGCTGTTTCTACCAGCATTTTGGCCTCATTGCACAGAGGCGTTACCCCACGTGGATAGAGCAAGTATCAGCGTAAACACCTTTGTTTTGCAGCGAGAGACAATGTCTTTGCATGATCCCAAAGATGTTTGGGCAAATCGGGAGCTCCTTTCTGCGCAAGATGCAATCAAAGCTTTCGAAGAGAAAGTCCTTCCTTCGTTGGCAAAGCTTCCACAAGTGCCTAGGTCCTTCTATTGCAGAAAACTGGCTTCGCAACTGGAAGCCATGAGTCAACCCTCAGACAGTGGACAGGTGACAGAGGCTAAGATTTGATTTGTTTACTTCAGATGCGCTGTCAATGGGTAGCCGGTGAAAAGCCACCTAGTGACCTAGTGTCTCCACTTGCCAAAAGATACATGCTGAGACAAGCTGATTCCCAGTCCTAAACAGCTCCTGAAGAACTTGATGTTTCCTGGCATTTGATTGTACCAATGCGTACCAATATAATTCAAACACACGTGAAACCATCAAACCGTGAAAGCGTACTGATGAGTCAGAAAGGTGTTGCAGAGAAACTTCCAACACCTGTAACATTTGCCCCCTGCAGCATTCACCTTTGTCGCGCTGAACCTTTTGCTGTGCTGTTTTTGTAGAACGCCTTGTCTAGCGATTCCGGCGGTTCTGTACAAGGCTTCAAAGAAGCTTTGGCAATTCGGAAGTTGATCAGAGACTAAGGACTGAGCTTCTCGGCAGTGTGAGCGAAGCTGAAAACTGTCACCTCAAGGAGATGCCTCGAGATGTGTTGTGCTGGCGTGTCGTGTGTCATTCATGATTTCCCGCGTTTTTTTTTTAACGCAGGAAAAAATCCACGAGGCCAGAAGTTTGTGAAGACTTTGATAGAAGATGATAGTTTTGTATCATCCTCAATTTTGCTCCCATAGTCTCAACCTGTGTGGTGAGGCTTTGATGAGTTTCGATCACATTGAAGAGGATGCACCTCCGCCACTTGGTGGGCCGGGCAGATATTGTAACATATTGTAACTTTCCAGTGCGTTTTCCGGTCATGATTGTATTGTACTTGTACATGTACTAGACTATATTATATTGATCTATAATGTACTCATGTCGTTGAAAGGGTCCTTTAACTTTTCCACACTTTAGCCAGGTTGGGTATTGAACGCCCTCCGCGTTCAGTACAATCGCATTAGGCAAGAATTCGAGAGTCTCCTTCTGATACAGCACAACACATCACATCAATGATCAAACTTAGTCAGGATATGTCAGTATCAGACTTTCTGCAGGCTGGAAGGGGTTGCTGGTCTTCGGGATCGCTTAACGCGGGAGATCCTGGCGGCAGTCCAACACTAAGACAGCCATGACAGCCAGAAATGCAAACTCAAATGACCCAAGGTGACCCAATTGACGAATATCGGTTTTGGGGATTTGTTTGAAAGCATCGACGTTCACAATTCCGCAGGGAAAAGATGCAAACCTAGAGCTTTTGCGGGCTGCAGTGGCAGAGGCAGCTGCGACATTGAGATCATACGTAAGCAACTGACTCGTAAGTTGTACGTGTTGCTTTCCTGTCTTTCAGCATATTTGAGACCCATCCAGGCTGACACTCAATTCTATTCGATGGATTCTTCGAAGCAAAAGCCTCATTCATCTCAAAGATTTTTCAACTCATTTCACAGATTCTGCTCTGTCAGACTTGAAATCGACGCGTTGCATGGCATGAGACAATGAATGCCACGAAGTACTTCAGGTTGCCAGATGCTTTACATGCCACGCGCTGGGATGAATTGGAGCACGGCAGAAGGCAGGTGACAGACAACCAGAAAGAAGCCACCTTGAACTTGAAGTACCTATTTTCGCCGCTGATTCTGGATGCGAACGCAAGATGATTCCTGCCACAGAAACCTGCGAGGTGCTTGGTGCAACTCGTAGAAATTGAGGCCAATGTGACTTAGACTTAGACACTTGTCTTTCTGTTTTTCAGCAGCAGGTCCAAGCTTCTTCTCCAGCTTTATTTAGAATTGTCCAACATTGGGGAATTTTTCAGAGTGTTTTCAGTTCAGCATTTCTTTGGTCTTCACAAGCGTTGGCCTGCAGCTACCCCAAATCTTGGCCTCTCTTTTTGTAACAAGCTTTCTAAATATGGCTGTGAGCGCTCTGTGTGAGGCGGAACTGGAACTTGTGGTGACTCCAAGCACAATACCTCCATCTCCAGCTGCCATCATCGCTGCAATTGCACGTTGCGGGCTCAATCCCACCGTGGATCCGAGAAACAATTCGGGAGTGAAAGAGAGTCATTCAAGTTGCTTGGCGACAAAGACCGCCTGCATCCAAGTTCCTGGTTGATCAAGAGCTTACTTGTGGTCAAAGACTTTTAGATACTTTTGGTGACTTTTGGTGACTTTTGGTAAAATGGTCCTGACCTAGCGCAGAGCATTTTGAGAGTATGGTATAAACAATGTATAAGCCTTGTAAAATGGTGTGACGGACACTTGGTGCAGTTGGTGCAAGAGTGTTTAGTGTAACAGGGTGTTAATGGATCGTGCCATGCAAGACTTCTTAAGGATGCATCAAATTGTGAGCGTTGTTGCTGTTCCTCAAAATGCCCTTCTTGTGGAGCCCTTTATTCAAAAGACTAAAGTCCGATTCAGAAACTTCACTGTATTCAGGAACAACGCTTCAGAAACTGGACGTCGGATTCAGAAACTGGATGCCGGATTCAGAAACTAGACGTTGGACTCAGAAACTTTTGTCCTCATAATCAGGAACTACTTCGTCGTATTCAGACACCATTGCGTCGTATTCACAAACTACTGCGTCGTATTCAGAAACTATGGCGTCGTATTCACAAACTACTGCGTCATATTCAGAAACTATGGCGTTGTATTCACAAACTACTGTGTCGAATTCAGAAACTACTGCGTGGTATTCAGAAACTACTGCGTCGAATTCAGAAACTACTGCGTGGTATTCAGAAACTACTGCGTCGAATTCAGAAACTACTGCGTGGTATTCAGAAACTGTTGTGTTCATTTGTGTTCTAGTCAGCTTTATATAGGCTTGATTCACGTTTTGGTCAAGGGTTTGTTTAGGTTTAGTTTAGGGTTTCCTTAGGTCTTTAGGGATGGTTTGGTCTAGATCTTCTTTGGTGTTGGTTTCGGGTTTAAGCGGATGGAGAGTATATATGAGCAGATTATGAGCCTAGGGCCCAAAAGTTTTCCAGGCGTGAAGGCTTTGAAGTGTGTATCCCAAGAAATCTGTTCTGGATATGATTTTAAGCAGCATCAAGCGGCCCTGAGCCTCCGATTTCAAAAGAGTTTGTATCCAAACAGCCTTTTTTTGGATCTTAGACTTTGGACACACCTACTGTAAGGAGGCCGATGTTGAGCACATGTTGAGGCTGTGTTCACTCTACTTTGGTGTTATTTTATGATATTTTATGCACTTTCGCGAGTATACCTCCACTTTGAGCCAATTCTGAGCATATTATGACCTTATAGTAACTTTTTCCTCCCTTCAAAGCCAAAAAGTTTTTTTTCTCCGTTTGTTTGGCATTCCAAGTTTTCGATGTGAAATCGAGGGACAGAAGCGGTGTCAAATTTTGACGAAACAAGCTAGGCACCTGAGTTTATGGGGGGAAAACACCTTGTGAGCCTAGCGGCGCAAATCGCAAAACAGATGTAAACCAAAAAATATGTCCCGCCAAGTAGCAAAATCCAGGCAGAAGTTGAACCCGATGTAGGCTCCTCAATGTGGAAGTTCAGGCTTGTGGAGCAGTTTGAGCGAAAAACAACGTCTTCTAGAGCAACGAGCATGCAACCCCCTCCAATTTGACACGCATGGGTAGATACAGGCTTCGGCGCCGTTTGCCCGCGGATTTCAGGTTTGTCACTGAAAATTTGAACACAGCATTGCAGTAGACATCAGACTGCAGTGCAGTCTCGACTATAGCAGGGTGGCTTTGGGTGGATGAGTTGCACCTCAGCAATCTTTAACGTGGAGTCATGCGCGTGGATTGTGGACCTAGGTGTCAATAGCATGAAGAGCTCCACTTTTCTTGGAACTTTTGACAAAGCGCGTTTTTCTGGTGAAAGTATTCATCTGTAGCATCTGCAATGCTTCGGAAAGCAAGCTGTTTGTTCTTGTTGTGAACTGACTTTCAATACTCTTTCAATGTTGCCAGTAGTGTGCAGTGCCTTTCTTCGACGAATGAGCATTGCTCTCCCAAAGAAAGGTTGAACGCCGCTCATGAACACATAAGGATTGAAGCCGTGGCACCAGGTACAGACTATATGCTCTGACAGGAATTAAAAGTACAACAAAAATATGAAAAAATACAACCTTAAAATGCAATTGTTTAAAAAAAAACAACTTGAAAAATACAACTTTCATTTTCCTTTTTTTGGAAGCACATTCCATTCCAACTGCGTCAGTAACTTGGGTCCTGTGGACACAGCTGACTTAAATAGTTTTTTTTTTTTTAAAGAAAATGTTTTTGTTCTGTTCCGCATGTTGCAGTGTTTCTTTGAAAAGACAGCAGCTATTCTTGCGGGCTGGGGAAGCCCACTGGTCAGGAACAGCTTTATCCATTGCCTTGGTTCCTTTTTTTTCAGATATGCTCCAAGTTAGGAACGTCAGAACACACAAAAAGGTTGCATTTAGGTGTTGTATTTTTTTTGTATTTTTTTTTGTAATTTTAATGTTTTACAGAAAGATAGATTCTACCTGACCGCCTCGACTTCAACATAAGGAAATATCAAATTCGGCTCCACAGAGCAAGTGCAAGAACACATTCTCAGTCTCTCAGTTTACTGAATCCCGTTTTCCGTTTGCTGGACGCAAGACACTGGTCCCTTCACTTTGTCGTTGTGAGGTGCAGATGCTGCTGGTTGTTCGACCTGGACTCTGCGTTCTGCAGTGCGGTACTTGTAATTTTTTAAATTGGTTATACTTCATCTAAATCAAAACATCAGAGAAGATTGACTTTGAAATACTCCACCGCGTTGCTTTGTGTTGCACAGGCATCCACACGGTTGCGGCAAGTACAGTCTCTCGAGGCTTCGTAAATCTTCGATCAGTAGCACAGCACCTGAACAAAGCAGAATGAAGCAAAGACACTTTTCACCTGGTCCGACTTGACCTCTGACACTTCTGAAACTATCTGAAACCTGACCTCTTTTATATATGTTTCGCTTCGAGGCCAGTATTCTGAAGGCAGTTGCAGCTGGGTCAGAAGACCTTTTGCGCGAAGCGATGATAAATGCCCAATGTGCAGGTGCGACTCAGTGTAACTCGGCGCGGCGAGTTCAGTGTGAAACGAATTCCATCAGTAGGAGTTCCCGTGTTCTTGTATTAGGCTCTCTCATCAGCCTTTGAAAACAAAAAGTTACAAGATGTTACAAGTGTCAAGGGATAGGGGGTCAGCCGGTCAGCCACAGTACCAGGTGAGTTTTGACTTCAACAATCTTCGACTATATAAGAATACCTAAAAGCTGCGTTTGAGTTTGGATTGAAAGTGCTCTTTGTGCCTCTCCGCCTTGCATCTCTCATCTGCCAAGCATCGCAGGCTTTGTTGCCTGGCCACTTTTGAATGCTGCTACTGAACTCTTCAGAGGTTGGGCTGTTGCTTCTTGCCATGTGAGGAAAACCATTTGACTTGTTCTTTTTATGGCTCCGGATAGGTTTCAAAGAAACTGCAGGGCAAGAAGAATGCGCAGCATCCTCAATCCTCCCAGATGGAATTTGACCGGGTCATTCCATCTCTGAGCTTCCCAGATTTTACAGCCTTTTTTTTGCTGTCAGAAGGCAGTGCACGAAGGGAATCGTTTTACAACAACACCGATCTTCCCTTTCTTTTTGGAACTGGTCACGCCATGACACGCCACTCCGAACATTGCATTCAACAGTTGATGGCTTCATTGGCCCGGAGGCACTACTTTGGCAGAGTTTCATTTCAACAACTGCTCAGAGGTTTGTCCAGTTCAGTTGCAATTTCATGCATTTTCCATGTTTGGATTCATTGGGATGTGTAAATTAAGTCCTTGCTAGAGAGGTTATTGGCGGAGCTTGCAGAGGGTGAACCCTTTGGAGGTGTGATGTGCTTTGTGCCATACAGATTGAACAATGACAGACTGACAGACCACATCGGCCGAGAGGCTGTGCAGGTGAAGTTGCAGATGTGGAGGCGAGATGCTAACTAGGTATGGCGAGCTGGACAGGATAAGGACGTGGTATGCGTGTTATGCATTTTATGCACTGCCAATTCTTCCCATTCTGATGCCATTCTGCTATATATTCTTTATAATCATCTTCTTCCCATTATGTCGTTCTGCCCCTTCTGCCTTGCTTCAAGGTGGCCTTCGTTGGGATCCGACTTGAAAGTGAGTGCCCCGTGCCTTGGCAATGATCATCCCAGGATTCATCCACATGCTATCAGAACTCAGTCGAGAGGAAATGCTGCCGATGGAGATGTTGCTTGAGATGTTTGAGAAGGCGCACAACCGAATCAGCAAAAACCACAGTCGAACCATATTGCTCGTACTCTTCTCATGCTATGTTCACACCAATTAACATGTCAAAACTTAGATAATCTGCATGTATCTGTATAGTCTAAGGAAGTTTCGTAGAGAAAATCCGACTTACGGATGGTTTTCCAGAAGTCTTTGAGTCCAGTTTTGAGATCCCGGAGTTAGCTACAAAATTCATTTTTAAAATGAATTTCTTTTATAAAAAACTATG
>Ga0126342_10005623_pt1 | contig 21947 bp, 17 predicted proteins | sample Cyp1metagenome_FD_92528 | JGI IMG/M metagenome (GOLD analysis project Ga0126342, IMG submission 92528) | Coral microbial communities from Lord Howe Island, Old Settlement Bay, Australia - Cyphastrea 1 metagenome | ecosystem: Host-associated > Invertebrates > Cnidaria > Coral ... | reverse complement strand
GTGGTCGCTGATTGCCCTTGGAAACAAAGCAGTGCCCACCGCAAGGGGAAACAAAACATGGCTCTGGTCAAGGTTCTGCCGTCTCAGCCGCACCTCTGGAAGGACTTGACCCATCACGGCTATCATAACATATTATAACATATGAGTCAAAATCATCTCAATGATCTAGTTGACCATTACTATTGGAACTATATCATCAACATCATCTCACTTACGCTACGTCCCGGGCTGCTCCACCATGGCCGCGGTGCACTGCGACGCCTCGCCGGGCTGGGGCCGCAACGTGACCTTCGCGCTGTCGCCGAGCGCGGAACGCAGCGAACGCAGCGAGGTTCGACCCGTATGGGGACCCGTGGGACTGGCGGAAGATGGTTGGGAAAGTCTGGGATATGGGTATGGTATACTAATGGTATAATGGAATATTAATGGTTTATACTATGGTTAATGGAATATTAGTGGTTTACTAATGGTATAATGTCCCATTAACAACACTTGGTTATATGGGTATGGATCAATACCTATTAATACCATTACTTTAGTGGGATGAACATCCATTTTAACCCAGCTATTTTGATGTGAACAGAAGGGGTACAAGGTTTTGACACACTGCCATATCGATACTGGACAATGCTAGGTCAATCTTGGATGGGTAATCTAATATTATATAGTGTTTTGGTATCAAGGAGTTTATTTGTTTGGTATCTAAGATTGGCTATGGATACTGGAGAAAATCTGGAGAGGTCTTGCAACCTATCACTACCATGGAATCATATTCACTATCATTCACTGTCATTCACTATCATTCACTATCTGCAGATCCATGCGAAGTTGTCTTTCTCTGGGATACTGTACTTATATTGCAAACATGAATAGGAAGTACACACTTAAATCTAGTTTTCTTGCCGGGATGAACGATCCAGATATTATGATTATGGCTAGATATGGCTTACGGGTCAAAATTTGGGAAACGGGCTCCATAGGCTACCACAGATGTTCGTCTTTTTTGGAAACATTAAATTTGGAAACTACTGTATTCGATTGTGGGGTCCCAAAAAATGAACTCATCCCAATATTGAATCCATTGCAGAATATGTTTTCTTCTCTTGTTGGATGCTATCGGATTCGAGCCAGTGGAAAACACGGATGACCCGCTTTGTGTTTTGTTTCATGGAAAATGCGCGATTCATCATGCATGCACATGGAAAATGGGGATTTATCTATTATACTACAATATCTATGTAGTTATCCAGTGGAAAAATGTGGAAAATGGATATGTTTTTTGTTTATTCCATGGAATCGCGAAGTCTTCATGAATTAAACACAGTTATCTATTGTACATGTTCATTTCTCCGTTGAGGATCCAGTTGTTTAACCATTGGAAAAAGGGATTTTCTTCATATTCATTGAGAACGGGAACTCATCCCTTTTGAGGGATTTGAGTGCAGAATCAATGGTTTTCCGGTTTACCCGTTCACAACATTTCACAACTGAAAGTTACAATTTGAATTTCGTGTGACGTAGTGAGTTCATCAGGAAGAATCGGGACTGTTCACAAGAAATGACGACATCCAGGATTTCGCCGGATTTCAGCAACAAATTTCACGGGTATTTTCAGCCGAAAATCAACGCCTCAAGCATATTTGGTGCGGTCAAAATCGCCCAAGGAATGGACTGTTCAGCTCTAAGTCTAGAGAATCAGGCTAATCTACATCTGTGAAGTGTCCAATTGATATCTATTAATATGATTGATCAATTAATCTACATCTGTGAAGCTATATATGTTAATTGATATGTGTTAATCATCCACGAAATTCTTGATACCCGATGACCCACGGCGCTCAGCCACGAAGTATGGCACCGCCGGGAGCCTCTAGGAATCGCCGGAGCGCTCCCCGAAGACGCGCTCAGAGTGTTGGGAAGCTTTTCTGGTTCAGGCAAAAGCTGCTCAGGCGGGGGCAGAACTCTTGGAACCACGGGAAAACATGGAAACACCAGATATAGAGGTTTCCATAAATGGGGGATACCCCCAAAAATGGATGGTTTATTTCATGGAAACTCCTATCTATAAATGGATGACTGGGGGTACCTCCATTTCTGGAAACCTCTATATCTATGGCATCTATGGGGACTATGGGGATCAATTTTTCGTGGGATGAAACGGATGAACTTCCTTTACCAGCTATTCCCAGGGTTGGGTGCCCGGGTTTTGACCATAGCCATATGATGGACGAGAAAGTTATGTTTTGCCAATCAAATTAGTTTTATTAATCATGTTCTACAGTTGTAAAATGTGATATACGTAAGTATCTAATCATATCCAATCAGTACAATCATTGAAAGTCTCAATCAAATCAGTTTCCTAGGCGTTTTTTTTGGGATTGTTAGGTCATGTTAGGTCTGTTTGTTTCAAATTTTCCTGAGACTTCATCCGTCGAGGCCACCCAGTGCTTTGTCTTTTCTCATCGCCGATTGGATTGCTGCTCGGCGCCCGTGGGGACTTCCCGTGGGGAGCAGTGGGACAGTCCGTGGGACCTATGACATTTAAAGAACCGGCCAAAATTTTCTGTGCTCAAACCATTGTTTGTAGATGTTTGTTGGGGACAGTTCGGGGTAATGAGCCAAAGCCTGTTGCAATCCCGTTGAACTTGTTGAACCGCTGGGCAGGGCTCAAACAAACGGCCTGCCGTTGAGTCCGATATCGAGACCACCCAGGTGTGGCGTCCAGTGCGCTCATCAACTACCTTCAGGAGGAGTGTGAAGCACGTTTTGCAGATCTCTCCTTCCTGAAGAAATGGTACAAGGTCAGGACTCAGCCAGACCTTTTCGGTTTTCGCCACCGGATCCCGGAGGGACTGATCATCCCGGAGGTTTTTTCTGGTGACACGGAAAACCCCTGGTTTTTTGTTTGGATGTTTTCACCGTGAAGGCTGAATGGGGCGCTTCACGGCTAGGACGAATTCAAACCACTTCGGCTTCGGCATGTAAAAAAATGTTTGGAATCTATGTGCTGAGTCCATTGAGATCCTCTTTTTTAAAAACCGAATCTCATGAACACTTGGAATCTGATGAGATTTTGGAGATGGGACAATGGGATATCATGGAAATCAGAAATTCATCGTTAAATTCTCCCAAAATGGACAGGTCCCACAGGAGGATTTCATGAAATATCCATGAGAAATTCCATCATCTTGAAGGTCTTAGAGTCATCACATCCCCACGGCAGGTGGACGCCGAAGCCGCAATGGCTCTCCAACAAGGAGAATTCAAATGGTGGTGGGGCACGAGGTGTTGGTGATGGTTGATGGTTGCTGCTAAGTTAACGTCAAAAAACATTACCATATGTGATATATTATAGATTTTCATGATTTATCGTTGTTGTTTTTTACCATCAGATGTTTTTGGGTCAAGCACGTTGAGAACCTTGGAAACAGGAAGACATCCTATGCATGTGGTCATGTCAAGCAAGTTGAAGTCGCCAAGTCTCCTAGAAACTGATCACAATTTGCGTTTCAGGCGTTTTAGCCATTCCAATAATTCGAGGGGCTGGCCAGATTCAGTATCCGTAGATCTCCCCATAAAAGGCCACCCAACTGTTCGTTTTCTTTTCGCTAGTTCGTATGATTTCATCATGTGATTGGGTTCCAAAAATTGAATGGAACAGTTGCCAGAAGCCCCTAGATTTTGGGATAAAATCCATGATTTCTGGTTGAGGTTTTCCGTTCGGAAAACCAAACCTGACTTGTCAGGTTTGAGGAAGCTGAGATCTCTTTCGTTAGACGGCAATGTGGTGGATACTGAACTTTGGTGCCAAGCACTTCAGGCCGGGGCGGTTTTGTTTAACATATAGCTATGGGTCTGAGCAGATGGTGATTCTCCATGGATTTCCCAATTTTTTTCCACTTCGCCAAGTCTTAGCCAGTCTTAGCAGGTCACCTGGCCACCAGATGGTAACCTCTGGTAAACTAACATAACTATGGAAAATCACCATTTTTAATGGGAAAACTCACTATAAATGGCCATTTTCAATAGCTATGTTAGTTTACCAGAGGGTAACTATATTGCCATTCTTTTTTTGCCCCCACCCTTCGGTGCCCTTCGGTGCCCTTGGGTCCTGGCCGGTCACCACGAGGCACATCCGGGTCTACAGCATTTGTCGTTGCAGAAGACACATCTGGACGACATGGACGCCACACGCTTGGCGGAGGCCAAGGGTCTTTGTTTGGGGAAGGTGAGGCCCCCCGTTGTTGATAGCAGCAAAAATGATGATATATGATGATTGAATGGGATTTAGATAGCTAAGTTGACACACATAAGTTGGTTCACTCGGCGTATGGTCAATAGAACTATAGTGAATGGGGGGTAGTACACCAACATGCATCGCTTGGGGGGGCCTTTTTGCATTTATTTTTTCCTATTTTCTGGATGCTTTTGTGGCTGGAGAATCTAGTTACGCAGAAATCCCTTAAGTTAAATCCCCATCAAAACCCACATTAGGTTGATAGAAATCCCTTAAGTTAAATCCCCATGAAAAGCCACTAAGTTGAGGTTTTTTTCTCCCCATCCCCTGGGGTCCCCTGGGGTCCCCTTGACATCCCCTTGACCCATGAAATTCCTGCGGAAGGTGCTTCGAAGTCAGTCCTTACTCTTCTCCTTGGATCTGAGCAGCAACGAAATCTCGGATCTGGGTGCCTCTGCGTTGCTGAAGGCCTTGGAGGAGAACTTTGTGCTACTGGAGCCTTGGGAAAATTCCCTGGGAACTGTGTGGCTGGGATTCTGGTGAAAAGATGTGAAAAGTTGGAAAAAATTGATGTTTGACACTAATTTTCCAACTGGTTTTCCAAATTGATGTTTCCAAATTGATGTTCGTTGTTTTGGAAACTGCTTTGACACAAGGAATGACACTGTCTTGTAATTACACATCTGTTGCAGGTAGCGCGTGTCAACATATTTTTTTGAATTGCACGTGAGGAAGATTACGGTGTTCGTCTTTCAGATATCGTATTTGTTTGATATGATTTCAGATACCATCACACATATTGAGGCGATGTAATTGGTGGATGTTCATATGATTTCATATGATTTCGCATCTTGAGTTGTGGAGTGAATCTGGCAACTTGTTGGGAGAATTGCCTGCTTTTGAGCTGTTCGTAGTCTCTTGGACGTTGAGCTTGCCTCTTGAGATTCGGTCTCAAACATGTGGGATGTTTCCATGATATTGTTAGCCCAATCAGCTAATATCTGGCTTCGACAGTTGCCAACCAGTCTGCCAGTGAGCCATAGCAAAACAACTCATTGCTACACGTCACACTTCACACATCTTGACACTATACAACTACAATCAAATTCACCATCATCTTTTCCATCACAAGCGACCGGTTTTTCAAGTGGCAAGTCACCCATCATCGAATCTGTCCCATGCCACGTGCTAAGGAGCTCTGTTTGGAAGGGACCGACACCAGTGAAGAGATGCGGAACTCGGTGAACCTGCTGCTGGAGAGGAATCGTTGCAAGTGGGGAGCCCTGATGGGGATATCATCCCCAACGGGACGGGGCTAAATATCATCCACCTGGTAAACATACAAAAAACTGTGGAACATAACCATGCTATTAATGGGTAAATCGGTAAATCAACTATTTCTATGCCCATTTTCCAGTTCGCGAACTGTTTGTTTACCAGAGGGTATACTATACATCTATAGAAGTTGAGGCCCCAAAGGATAGCTACGTTTTTTTTGGCACACAACTTGCCAGTCACTACGGTTGATGGGGGATCCTCACCTTGTAGATACTCTCTGGTAATTGAACATAGCTGTGGAAAATCACAAGTTTTAATGGGTAATGTTAAATTCCCATAAGGTAAATCCCATTATATGTTGTATTGAATTCCCATTGTATCCCATTATATTTCCTCTTAAATCCCATTAAATGTGTATATTATATATAATATATATATATACATATTTATAATATATAATAATATATATATAGCATATATATATAATTATATTATATATAGTAATATAATATATCCCATACCTAAAGGGTCAGATTACCCCAACACCAACGATCTCCAACGGTCTCCAACCGGTTTTTTCGGATCGCCGAGGTACCACGGTCGCCGCCCCATCTCCGAATTGCTGCGAAGCTTGCGGCGCGCGCAGGCTGAAGCGGTGACCTGCCAGGTGTGGAAGCTGCCGTGATGTCATCATGAAAATGGGGGATTTTAGCCATGAAAAATGTGGATCTTTTATCATGAAAACTCGGGATTTTACCATTAAAAGATGATATTTTACCACGAAACATGTGGATGTTACCATAAAGAGTGGGGGTTTAATCATGAAAAATCGGAGATTTAATGGGAGTTGAAGGGGATAGAATGGTATATATATATTTTTTTTCAACCAAGTACAAGTGTTTGGGTATGTCTGAAAATGGAATGTAACCTCCAAATGACTATCTGAAGGGAAAATGATGATTGACCAGCAGATGGGGTACAGCAGCCCATTTTCAGACAACGCCATATATTTTACATTATTTTTCCATGGTTACCCTCTGGTAGTTTAACATAGCTATTGAAATGGTGAGTTTTCCAATGAAAAATGCTGGATCTTTCCAATATTTTCCATCGTTTTTTGTATGTAGAAACCAGAGGTTAGGAGTGGGGGACCCTATCCCCTTAACAGCGGCTGAACCCCCGAAAAACATCGCTGTGACCTGGTCAGTTTTGTCCTTTATAACGGTGTTTCACGGAAACCGCCGAAGGTGCAGATGTCCCAAGATGTGGACGAAATTGCAAGCCAAGTTGCTGGGCCGATGCGGCGAAGTTTTTTTCCGCGATCCTGGATCGCTCTTAGGGGTCTTTCTGGTCATGGGAAATCCTAGATATATGGGATGAAACATGGGATGAAACATGGGATGAAACATGGGAATGTAATTAATGGGGCTTACACTGGTAATTTAACATGGCTATGGAAAATCACAATGAATAGATAAGGAACATCTATGTTGAATTACCGGAGGGTAGTTCAAGGTCGACGCGAGATGGCACCTGAAAACGGTGTTCGAAAGAGGATGTTTATAGAACTGTGGGATTCTTATGATTCGATGGTGCATGTGGGAGGTGCGATTAAGAATGAGATCTTGTTGGCGACATATGGATTATGGATTGGAGCCGAAGTGGTGGTGATGTTGAAATGAGCACTGGAGCGCTGTTCAACATATTTCAAAAAATCCCACAATATCCCTATTAGATCACTATAATCCCCTATATAATCATATATATATATAATCTCTATATATTGGCTAGTATAATCTCCTATAATCATCACCCAACAGGGGTATCTTGCCGCAACTTCAAGGTCCCAAGCTGTGCCACCAGTCGTAGGACGAGCCCTAGGCCCTCGCGGCCAGGCGGGGATGGTTAAGTTTTGCCATATCCGCCACATTGTCCCATAGATTTGTATGATATTTAGATATGATATATGATATATTATGATATATATATATGATATTAGTATCATAGATTTGTTTTTTCGATATTTAGATAATATTTTTTTCCCTCCCGTGACTTGAAGCGTTCGACGCTGCGACGGAGCAAGGTTCAAATTCAAAATGCCTGACGGTCTTAGCCGTCATGTCCAATCCGACCATCAAAAGTTACATCCCTCATGCCTTTACATCGTGCAAGAAACTCAGATGGTGGATCTTGGCAGGTATCACCGCACTCAATGCTGGTGATGTCTGTACAGAGACCGGCTGCAATCGCTTTACAGAGTGCTGGAGGATATTCTTTAAGCGGAGCAGTCCGGTAATTGCCGCTAGAGTCTTTGCCAATCGAACAGCCCTGTGGAAGATTGCCCGACAGACGGTGTCTATTCAAGTCAATTTCCAGTGTCGCGATGCCCAAAACAAGGAACGAAGTGGGCTTCGGCGAAGGGGCACCGAACAAGCCCTGGGAGAGCGAGATCAGTCTCATTCGCGGCAATGTCAGTAGCAGCTGCAAAATTGGTAGACGCCAGATGCTTACATAGTCTGGGCGTTCTGGGTCTTTCGGGTGCTCCAGAAGCCCAGCACCATTGCAAGTGGCAAGTGTTGCCATGCATTCAAAGGCAAAACCAAGCAACAGCCAGCATGACCTGGCGAAGCTCGCCCAACCGCAGTGATGGCAGGCCCCACGGAGCTTCTGGGATACGTATGACTCTAGGTCCATGTGCTTCACCTAGGTCGATGTTGCGGGCTTTGCTCCATGTGTTGCACGGAGGGCCCCCAATGAAAGCAATAACATGACCATGATGAATGTGTGAAAGCCAGTAGTCGCGGATTTCAACCTTTGAAATATCCCCGAACTTGGAGTCAATGACAATGTCAACCGAGGCAGTCACAATGATATGATCAGGAAATTGTTCTGCAAATGAGGTCATGTACCATTCAATGTCACCTCGTCTGCGTCTTCCAGCGTATGCATGCAATACAATTTTGTAACGGCAGACTGGGCGAGGTATGGCAGGGATCAAAGCACGTTCTGCAATGGGCCCTGTGGCAAGGTCTGCAAACCAATTTTCCCATTCATCCAGGCGCACCTTGGACAGTGAATTTGGTTGCTTCGCTGCGACAAGGAATGGCCACTGTTCCACATCAAGCAGGGAATGAATGCATGCAATGACTTGGTCAAAACCTAGACACAAAGGCTCTGCATCAGCAGGTGTGAATGTTTCCAGAAACTCAGACAAAGTACTGCAGCATGTGGTCCAACTGATCGGGTGTCGTTGGATCACTGTTTGCAAGGCATTCAGTGGATCAACATCCGGTTCCAACTCAGCTAGACATATGTAGATGTCCTCCAGAACTTGAATGTCATAGGCAACAAAATCCTGACGATTACCGTCTGGCAAGCGCGGCCCTGATCCATGCAAGAAAGGAATGGCCCCATCTGTTGCTTCATGAAGGGCTCTGTCAACAATCGATCCGGTCCCGGGGGTGGTTGCGCATTGCAACTTTCTGCCGACAAGACTCTGTCTGCAAACATGAGCATGTCTTAGGTGGGCCAGAACTTTTGCACGAGTGTGATACTCTCGCAAACAATTGGGACATGAGGTGCCGTCGAAAAGCCTCCGTGCCGGTGCCTGGAATCCATGGCGTCGGAACATGTGGGCACTTTCACCAGCCCTTGTGGCATGGGCTGTCCTACAATGCAAGCAACCAAAGGTTTTGTTCCCTGTAGTGGACGTGCTGAAAGGCTGTGGAAGGGCAGGAGCCCATCCATGTTGATGGATTATATGTGCAACCCTCTGATGCATCTGAACCGCAATTTCTTCATTCTCTCTTTGCAAACATGCATGGGTAGCACCTTTCTTGATGAGCTTTTTCCAGTAGCCTCCATGATGCAGGATTAAGTCACTCCATGCAGGAAAATGCAGTGCAGGATCAGGCAAACTGGTGTTGTTAAACAGTTGACACCAAAGCCAACGAAAGTCATCTTCAATCAGGGAGACCCATGTCTGATCTTCTTGCAATAGGCCCCAATGTGCAGCATGGCCACAACGGTACAACGTGCCAAAGTAACGCAAGCGACAACATCTGAGAAGCTCAGTAGGAGATGGCAGCCCTGCAGCAATGATGACTGCATCGTCCGTGAGGTGCTCTGAAAATCGGCTACCCAAAAGACGTTTGTAGAGTTTGATGATGCCAGTGTGTATCTGGTCACGGCACTGTTGGGTGTCAAACGTCCATGATTCGAAACCGTACACAAGTTTGCTGAGTACAAGTGTGGCAAAAATTTCCTGGCGCTTCTTCCACGGGATCTGTTGGTTGCGGTACAGCACTCTCCTGTGATGCGTGAATGCTTGGTGTGCAATGCCAAGGCGGCGCGTGATCTCGACACTCGTGACCGTCTTGTGATGAATGATCCCTCCTAAATGAAGGTATCTGCTCACAACTGAAATGCAGTGGGTCTGATTCTCACATACAACAGGAAAACCACAATTTTGTGAGTAGAATCGCCTTCTGAGTGCTCTTGATCCAGATCCACGAAAACACAACATGACTTCTGTTTTCCCTTTCTTGAGGTTCGGTTGCATGTGGGTTTCATGGCAAAGGTCAATCAGAATGCTCAAAGCCGTACCAGTTTTGGCCAACAATGCTGAGTTCGACTGAGCACAGAGACAGACGCTCAGGTCGTCCATCCACGTTGGACCGATAAATGGTTTGGCAGTGGCATCATCAGGAAGGCTCCCAAAAAGATGTGGATGTTCAATGTTGGGAACAAAGGTGAGAACACCTGCTGCAATCAATTTGGATTCGAACTTTCTGAGCAATTTGGCCCAAAGCAGTCCGAAAACGACATCCGCATAACTGTCTCCTGGACGTGACCCTTGCTCTGTTCTGACGATGTCAGTTTGGTCACCAATGGTGAACCAAGTGTCAGTGTGCAGTGCTTGCATGAATCGTTGGACATGCAAAGGTGCACCTGCTTGTGCAAGGGCGGAAGGTTCACTGATCTGCTGGGCAAATTCATGCAATGTCTCCGAAGAGTATCCCAAGTGGTGCGCGATGTAGGCCAAGTGTTCATCATCAAATTCACCACCTACAGCCAGCACTCTAACGACCCGATAAAAGGCTTCAGTGAGATCAAGGAATACAACCGATGCTGGGAAATTCTGTCGCTGTTGCCATCTCAAAAACGCCCGGGTCATGTGAAGTGGAACGCCAACTGGCATGTGGGGCCTACCCCCGAGCTGTTGTGATTGCATGAAACGAGCGTACAGCGAATTGTGTTTCTGCCGCAATGCCCGGTGGATGGTCTTACCTAAATGGCTTGAAACCAAGAGTGACCGATGCGATGAACACTCAGTGGGATCACCTTTGTGTTTCCATGCGATCGCTAATCTGCCACCTTTATGTTCGATGGCTTCTTGGCCAAAGAGGCAGGTTTTGAGCAAGATGGAGTACGACAATCTCGCAAGGTCACGGGCTTTGAAGCGGCACAATTCTGGCGGGATGCCATCCATGCCAACAGCTTTCCCAATCGAAACCCTTCTGAACGCATTTTCTAAGTCAACAAGACTGGGCAGTTCATGGATCGGGACATGGAGGGTGTCAATTTGCAAAAACTTGGCAAGGTTTCCAAGCCATGTTTGCCTGAACTCTGCATGGGTGAGTCTCTGACCACTTTCCATGTGTTGGAAGAATTGGATCCATCTGTTTTGGGCCTCTGCAGGTGTGGCACAAACGTTGCCGTCAATGTCCTTGACCAGAGGTAGACAAGCCCGTTTAACCTTCTTGGGATTGGTCGATCCAAGGTGTGGCTTAAGGCTGTGTAAGATCTCCCCAGCTGGGGCAGTATCCGGCAGCGCTGTGATGTCATCCTGCAAGGCCTGAGCTTTGGATTTCCTGAGGTGTTTGCGCAGGTGTCGTGCCAATACAACGTATTTACACTGCAATTTGATTTGGATACAAAGATTGGTACATGCATATGCCTGATGTTTGCCAATGATATCATCTGCTGTGTCTGGCATCTTCCAGAGCTGAAAGAAGAGACGGAGCCGTGTCAATGAGCGATGGTAGGCAGCGCCATGGAGACGCCTTTTCAGGGCAAGCTTTCTGGCACGAAGGTCCCAAATGTCCCCAGCTAAACATCGCTTCTTGGGAATCGATTGTGAAATTGGACAAGCTGTGCAAACCTGCTGGAGCAGGTGTTTGTTGAGGTCTTGCACCTGTGTTTCAATGTCGGTCGACCAAGGCACAGATTTAATCTCATGGCATGCAATGTGTGGACTATTGGAGCCAATAGCACTTCGTTGAAAGGATGCACCCTTGTTTTGTTTGTGCTGGATTTCCATTTTTTCCTGCCAACACAATTGAAGGCCAACTGCGCGGTGATCATCCTGAGCATTTCCGTGGTCAAACTCATGAAGAACACAAGAATGGGCACAGGAGGAACTCCAACTTTGTGGGACTGCAACATAATCAATTCGATGTTGGTGCATTCCATCAGGCGAAGTCCATGTCGCAGTGGGACCATCGTGCAGGCAGCTGGTGCAGGGCAAATACAATCCGTGAACATGCAGAAAGTCAATGAAAAAGGCAGTATTGGCCGAGCACGAGTCGTCCTGATCAAATACCACGGGTGGCCGTTGAGGTCCACTTTTTGCATTTGCATCAATTAAAAGAATAAGTGGGATGTCTCTGCAGTGTGTCTGTACGATGTCTTGTGTTTCTTCCCACCAAGTCTTTCGTTCACAAAGAGGTCGACCACTTTGCGGGGCATGCATGGAAAGAACATGACAGTTGAGTTGAGGATTCTCAATACGGACAAGCAATCTACGTGGATCAGCATGGACTACCTGAACCTGTGATTTCCTCAAAAACTGAGATTTGCCACCTGCACAACTGATCGGCTGCGCCAGATTGATCCAGATCTCGATGCCATGTTGTCCATTGTGCGATCCGCCTGCCAGTCGCAAAACATCATCAACAGTGCTCATGCCCGCAGGGCTGCGAGCTTCTTGCAAGCCAATAATGTTGAGCTTGAAGGATCTCATTTGTTCTCGGAGGTACTGGAGTTTGCCGGCAAAGCCATCTGGGCCAACAAAAAGCGATCCAACATTGAAAGTAGCAAGACTCAACGCAAATTGGGCCGATGTTGTTGAGGTTGGAGAGGCAATGCTTTCAGGCTTTGGCATGGTGGGTGGCAATTTCGGAGGAGCAATATCAAAACCATTTCCAATTAAGTCCGGCAGTCCTGCATCACGGTGAACAGCCATCCAAAGGAAAGGAAGAAACTTGGCCCACTTGTGCATGTCAATTTGCTGTCTTTGAAGCTTATGGCCGTGAGATGCTTCGGTCTTAGCAAGATGATCTGCAAGTTCATTCCATGGATCCCCAGCGTGTCCAGCAACATGCTCGACAATCAAACCGTCGTGGCTCAAACCGGCTTCCAACGCCTGAAAAACGCTGCGCAATAACACAAAAGTGCAGTGATTGTCATGGCAGTTGGCACTTCCTGAGGCCTGTCCTGCGGTGATATTGGAATCAGTCCTAAACACTGTAGGAATGTTTGAGTTGAGTCCCAATCGCCAGACACCAGACCAGAAAAGACCCTCTCGTTCAGCGAACTCGGACCCAATAGCATCAGTGCCAAGAAAATGGGGCAACTCAGACTCGTACAGGACTGGTTGTGAGTGCCATCCGAGAAATGAAATCTTGGAGACATTTTCAGTGTCTCCATATTTCTCGCCGAGGACAACAAATGCCCAGGCATCCGGCGCATCAATTTCTTGTACCCACAACGGTGCTTTCCTGCGGTTGGATGGTTTGGAACTTCCATCTGTATAGATAATCAGACGGTCAAAGTCACCATATGTCGGCAGTGAGCCTTCAACGTCTGTCGACTGATCCAAAGCAGTACGAACAAACTCTGGCACCTGCAAGTGGGAATGCCATGTGCATAGTGTGGTGGCACCTGAGCGAAAGAAATCTTGCAGATCAAGCAAAGTTAAATCCCAGGCCAGGATGTGGTCAGTCAAAGCTGACTCCTGTGCAGGCGGGTGGAAAAACTGCTGATGTGGGATGACAGTCTGTCTCTTCGGCCAGGCAGTTGGGACTTTGCATTTCGTTGCTGGAACATCCAAGGCAGGCTCATTGTTGTGAAATTGGAGAAGTGTCAAATGACGCCTGGGTCTGCGTTTATCAATGACAACAGCACGTTCAAAACCAAGTGAATGGAGAAGAATCATGTGTTCCTGTTCGTCGAGATCATGATCATCTTTGTGCAAGATAATTTCCGATGGATCCTGGAATTTCAACGGAAAGTAAATATAATGCCAATCATGATCGGTTGCAGTCCATGCTTCAGGGAAAACATATGCAGACCCAGTTCCAGGCAAACAATAAACATGATGGTTGAAACCAAACTCCAAAAGTGCGCCTTGGATATCATGTTCAGAGTATTCATCGGGAACCATCACATGTGTCGGGAATCCAGGAGGAGTCCCCTGCAGAGTGTCAATGTGGAAAAGCCGAATAGGTACCTGATGGCTCAGTACAAGTTTGTCATGCAACGTCAATGAGTGCACAGGGCGCGGTGGGAGCTGCAAGGCAGCAGCTTCATCGCCTTGGTCTTGGACAGGCATGACCATAACAGGTCGTTCGACTCTAACAGTGATTTCATCTCCGGACCGCCCTGGCCATCGTTGATCAGGTTGGACAGGGTGACCATTGATCCATCCTTGAAATGGCACAGCATGGGCTTGTGTGTATCCACAGTGACGCATGATCACATCGAGTTGGATATGCTCCGAGGTCGTCACAGCAAGTCGGATGAGATGATTGTCTCTACGGCTGAGAAAAGAATCAAATACCGTTACGAGACTGGATACCCACTCAACTCTGGGTGCCTGTACCAGGATTACATGGGCAATGACATTAGGCTCAAGGATTGGCGGTGCAGGTTCAACAACATGCATTTCAAGTGCAACACCGGTGTCAATGAAATCCTGCCAAGTGGTGCGGACGCGCGTTTCCCAATCTTGAAACCGATCATCAAGGTGGACATGACGGCTCTGAGTGCAAATCGGCAGTCCACGGTGGTCAACAAACCAGGTGATGATCGGAGCTGATGGAGCTTCATTTTCCCAAGTGAATACTCTTGCATTCCAAATTAGGTACAGCTCATGAATCAGGTCATTGTTGTCAAAGACATTTCTACCAGGTTGAAACTCAGCCGCATGGACATTGAACTGGAAAGCAGGGCATGCATGTGCAGGCTGTGCATCATTGCTACCAGTGGCTGTGTGGGACGGCGAATGCACATGGGATGAATGTTGCATCATGACAATATCATCAAAGTACCCTGGAGGTTCCTCAGGCGTTTCATTCGGCAAGCGTGGCAATTGATGATTCCTAGGTTCAACTTGCACACGGATGCTGAAACCAGAGTTCACTTCAGTCGCAACGACAAGGTGCACAATGTTACGATCATGATAAACCGTGCATCGACGATCCTCGCAAAATGGCGCAATTTCGAGTGTGTCGATCACGTCCTGCTTGCGAATGTGCCTTGGCATAGAGAATGCGCCTTGGATAATGCCGTCATTCGTGTAACCTGCCAAGAGAGCAGTAAGGACACCAGCTGCCTGTCCAGGTGCTCTATTTTGTTCCAGGAGAATATGGCAAGCATACCCATAATGACGGTATTGCGGCGGTCGTGGCTTGATGATGTGCACTGAATAAGGAACATTCTGAACCATTTCATCCCTCCAAGTGTGCGTAAAGTCGTCAAGCCATGTGATCCAGTAATGATCGAGACGAATTGGCCTGGGCTGTCGACAAACTGTTCTCCTGAGATGATCAATGTACCACGACTGAACGTAGAGGAAATATTCACCCTCAAATGCTTCCTCTCGTGCGTGCTGGGAAAATATTTGTCCAAATTCCCAAAACCAGGATTCATCTCCATCATGGGCAGGTCGTGGAGGTCTTTCTGGTCGTCTGCGTACTGATGTCATCGGTACGTCGATATCACCTTCAAGATCAGCCTGCTTGAATGAGACAGTGTGCCCATTGGTCCTGCTATCATCGCGAACTTGTTGTCTAGAGGGACTAGAAATTTCTTCTCCAGATTGCATGATCTCTTCCGCAACACGTCCAGCAATAGGAGATTCAAAAACATTCGCGGCATCGTGAAAGATGCGGATGGCTCGTCCTACGTCCCAGGTGGCATCAGAGGGTGGAGGGATGACGATCCTGAAGTACATGCCATGCTCTGTTCGAAGCGGACCTCGCTCTTGTTGATTCCAAAGAATACGGTTGCGGTAAATCAAGCAGTCTGTCTGGTGCCACTCACAATAGGCATCCGTACGCGTGACTTGGAGCAGGTACTGTCTGACCACAGTGGGCAGGATTCTGTGGATCTGTCTGGATACTGGAGGCGCACTCGGATGAGTCCCACCACTATGCTGGTGATGCATCTCGATGTCGATGAGGACAAGCTTCTCTGTCGACCCAGGTGGAATGTCCAGGTAGTGTTGAAGAATAATAGATTCAACTCCGGGCACTTGATCATCAGGAAGACATTGCAACCGATGAAAAGCAATGAAATGGTCAGATGGTACTCCAACAATCCTGGCTGCATCCTGTAGCATTTGAAGGTGCGTGCGGCTTCTGACTAGGCCTGTGATTTGAACATGCCCCAGCCTGTGAATGGTTGCATGAGTTACATGTTCATCAGGACCAGTCGAGCTTGGTGAGGGATATGGTGAATCTGGCTGATCACGGATAACATCCTCACGATCTGGTGCATTCACTTCATTCGGGTGCCCAGGCGAATGCTCAGTGGATGGATGTGAGACAGCCGATGCAGAGGGCAATGCCGTGGCTGGAGCTGCAGTGGAGCTTGAAGAAGCACTTCGCACAACAACGATGAAGGAATCCCCATCTTGCATTTCATGAACAGACTCAAGTGTGAAAGGGATCCGATTCCAGCCGTTACGAATTGAACATGTGTTCAGATTGCACTCATGGAGATATTCCGCTTGTTGAATGATCTGATGCCCACTTGTGATTTCAGATAGCGATACAGCAACTGAATATGCAACCCTCTGTGCAGGATCATCCTTTTTGCAGATGGACACTAATCCTGCCCATCGCGGAGCATCTAATCCTTGTGAAAGAATAATGTCAAATAAAATGTCCTGGGCAACTCCAGTACGAGGAGGATTTGGCCTGACAATATCAAAAATGACCTGTTCTAACGGAAGGATGCGATCTCTCCAGGCAGAAATGATGTCATTGAACCAGTGTCGCCAGTGACCATTGATTTCAACAACCCGAAATTGGAAACACTGCGGAGCATGCAAATGATGGACAAACCAAGCACGCAGGAAGACACTCTCATGAATGCGAGGTCCAGTTACTTCTCCCTCAGCAAACAAGGCATCATACAAATTCTGCAGGGACTGAGGCGCTTCATGCAGAAAATGATTGGCATCTTCAGGATCATCATGTTCATCCGGTTGAGGCTGATTGGTATTGTACCATGTTGAAGGAACATTATGGTATTGGTCCGTCGTTCTGAGACATGATGGGTTACTAGTGCGCAACCTACATTCATGAGGAAATGAAACCTTTGAATGGCTGTCCTGGAGACCCTTATCCGTTTTCGGGGGTCGTCTGGACCATGGCTTTTCGGTCCAGGCGGTCAGCTCAAACGTATCCATTGTCGTGGAGAACATTGCAATTTCGTCTTCCAGTCCAACATAGATGGAAACATGTTCATGGAATCCAACTTTCCTAGAGGACAAAAGTTTTTCTGATGGACTGGATCGGATGCAGGGACGCAAACAACTGTGGAGCATGCACGAATTTTCCGTTCGGAGCTCTAACACATGTTTTTCTGATGGATCGGATCGGATGCAAGGACGCGAACAACTGTGGAGCATGCACGAATTTCCAATGGTTCGGAGCTCTAACACATCAGCATGTTGTATGTGTCCAGTTTGGTGATGATTGGAAATCTCACTCAAAACAAAACCCAATTGATCACTGTTTGGCATGGTCTTGGAAGGCAGTTCACAGTTGGCAGCTTCAATGAATTCATCAAATGAGTCGCATATGATACTCCAACCAAGTTTCCAAGCGGAAAAAACTGCATCAAAAGGATTGAGATAATTGTATTCAGATTGAATGGAGTGTTGCCAGTGGGAAAACCTGTGGATGTCAAAATCAGTGAGCTGATACTGGCTTGCTGCATGCATCACCGGCACGGATGCATAGGCCTCAACCATGTCAGCTACAGGCCAGGCGTCATGCACGTCATGGCTACGCACTAACGAAGCACCGCCATCTCTCAGTCCTTGACTGCTCCACCACCAGTTCCAGACCCACCAAATGGTTGCATAGAACGGGGCCTTTTTTTGTCCCGTTCGTCCTCTTCCATGGTGAGATCCTCTGCCTCCTGGGCTTCTGGCAACTGCTCGACATTCAGGGCGGCTGCGCAATTCTGTAGAATAGTCTGCAATTGACCCTGTAGATTCACCTCCTCGGAGTCGGCTTCTCCACCACCTTCCTCCTGTTCCACCGAGATCGGTGTGATTGGTGGCATGGCTGCCAACTGAGCTTGAGATGCAGTCGACGACAGAGCTTGAATAGCTGTTCTGGCAGCTTCGATGTCGGACTTGGCCTTCACTGCAACTTCTTGAAAAGCTGCCTGTTGTTTTTGATACTCCAACAGTTGTGCCTGCCACGTCGATGCTGCTTCGGTGATGTGTTTGATCCATCTGGCACGGTGTGACTTTCTCGCATCCATGGTCTCCTGCAATGTCTTTTGGGCCTTGCCCAATGACTTGGTTGCTGAGTGGATGTTTTTGGTCACCAATTTGCTGTTTTCCTTCTCGAGTTTTTCTATCTCTTTCTCGATCTTGTCGATCAATTCCTTTGTATCCGAAGGGATGTTGTTGCCCTCGGGGTAGGCCTGTTTCAAAGCAGTTACACACTCCTTCTTCTGAGCAAGTATGTCCGCATTGTTGGAACCTGAGGCAGCGGCTGAAAAGGGCGTTACACCCGTGGAGGCGCTGTCTCCGGTAGGCCAGGTAGGCATGGTAGGTGCAAGTGGTGCGAAGGGAGACTGGCTGACATCGCTTGTCCCTTTCTGCTCGCCACCACCTTTGCCCTTTTTGTTTTTTCCCTTCCCTTTTCCAGCACCCTTGCCTTTGCGGCCTCGGGGGCTTTGGGAGCCCTTGGTTGTCCGTGGGCTTTGCGATCTGCTTTGTGACCTGTCTTGTGGCCACTGCCAGGAGCGATCTGTTGCTTCCCATTCCTCCCATTGTTCCCAGTCGAATCTCTGCTGTGCGGGCCATGCATCCCGATATGCAGTGGCCTTGTAGGTCGGCTGCTTTGGCTCTGTGTTGTGGCGGTTGCCTGATGTCCAATGTGCGTGACAAACCACGCACTGTATCGCAACCTTCTTGTTGATTCTCTGGCAATGAGAGCATTTCCATGGATATAGATTGGATGAATCCATGTTGAGGTGCTTCTGGATGGTCTGAATGAAATTGGAGTCTCGACTGTGATGCCTTGCGAGCGTACACTTGATGCACAAAAGTGCCTGCTTGGACAGTGGAACTTTCCCAGTTCCGTGTAGATGCCAAGCAGCCCGTGCGGCAGCGCGTTTTCTGCGCTGCCTCCTCCTCTGTGTGCCACTGAGGAGAGTAATCTTGCAAGTTCACGAAGATCACAACCAAAATCAATAAGACCAGCAAAATTGAGCACATAAATGTATTGTATTGGCCAAGAGAAATAACACCAGGGCACGTCCAGTTCAGTGTCAGTTCCACAAGGCAGAAAAATTGACCAAATTGAAATGTAGGAACCTCCTCACGGTGCAGTTCCAGAAAAATCAAATGTGAGAGAAATGTTAGATAATATATATATATATATATATATTCTGGTTGGTGCTTTGATCCCCATATACTCTGCCAGTTTTAAGATGTTTCAACACTTTCGTTTTATCCACCAGGCACTGCCACGAGCCGCGGCGCTTTGACCGCGGCGGGCGACCTCTCGCGGGGCGAGGGGATCTTCGACGATCCGGAGTTGGAGGACGGGCAGAAAGGTGATGGATTTCATATGGGAAATCCTATGGAAATCCTATGGTATCCTTTTTTTATGGTATCTGTTAATATGGGACATCCTAAATTTTGGATTTACTACTGGGATATCCTCTAGTAATGAGAAATCCTATGGGATATATATATATATATATTATAAGGATTTAATGGGATTATGGAATTTGAATGGGAATATAATGGGATAAAAACCCTCCGGTGTTATCACACATGACGATGGGCAATCTCCCATTTATGTTTGATGTTTGATTTCCCCGTGAAGACCTCCATTGGTAGGGGATTCTCAATTGCTATGTTTGATTACAGGAAGGTAAGTTAGTTATTACTCCAGTTCCGAATAGGGTAGGATTAGTCCAGTTGAAAAATGGGGTGAACTGAGCCACTTTTTAACTGGGGTGAAAGCATTTTTGATGTTGGAGATATGAGATTTTACGAAGAAGTTGTGGCTATTTGCTTGCTAATGGGACAGGAATTGTATTTTAAGCCATATATAATTTACCATTTTCATGGGATTAAATTGGATTTACTGGGTATGTATACAATTAGACAGAACTAAGTTTTAGATTGACGGATTAATAATGAAAGTTGGGGTGGAACTCCAGGGTTGCTCCGACCAATTGCGTGTAAATGATAGCAACTTTCGGCTGGACTTGTTATTCTTTACCTATGTCATTTGCCCATGTTTGCCACTTGTTTAACTGAAATGTTGGTAGCATGAAATATAGCGGATGTATGGTGGAACTATGGCAGAAATATGGTGGACCTTACCGCCATGCGTCCACCAGAGTTGCTGGGTTGGTGATTCTTTCTCTGGTGAAGCCCACCAGAAATGTGGAAGGAACTGGGAAGCCGTTGTTGTTTTTTTAATATCTTGAGGGGCCCTCGAAAGGTCCCAAACATAGAGATTTGCTGGTGGTTCTTCATTCTGATGCAACCAAATTTGCAGACATTGGGAGACTTTAGATAGCTAGTGGTTTGATGCTGCTACTGCAGAAATCTCATGCCGCATGACACATGATGTCAATCTTGGACCTGGATTTTGGACCGACCTGTTTTTTCATGTTTTTTTCGATGCAGCATGACGCAACCAAGATTGATGCCCTGCCAGTGGACATTGCCTCAGGAGGAAGAAGAAGAACTGGAAGAGCCTACAGATGAGCAAGAGATGGCTGATGCAGTGTCTCGATCAAGTTGTCAGATGGGCTAAGTAGATCGCTGGGCTGGGCTGGATTTTTTTAGGTTTCACATTTCATATATGACTTCATAACGATTCGAATGGTTTATTTTCAACAGGAAATCTGTTTATATCATTTTATATCCAGACTATCCATAGATGTTTCTAAACAAATATATAAAATATACTATCCATAGATGTTTTATATATACTATCCATACATATATAGGAGATGTTTCTATGGATCTATACTTTTCGAAGAAAGAAATCTCCCTTAAACTCCACCAGCTGGCGCCATGCGAAGGTGTGGTTCGATGCGGACGACGGCCGGCGGCTGCTGGCAGAGCTCAATCTGCGCTGCGAGGCGGGCTGGCGCTACAGCGCCGCAGATCAGGAGGAGCGGTTGGGCCGATTTTTTTGGAAATCGACCGAGACGCCTGGAATGTTAGGATTGGGTGTGTCTGAAAATAGTGTACCCCTTTTTACCCAATGGTTTTGCTGATCATTATCCCTATTAAATGGCTATTTCATTGGGAATATACCCTATTTTCAGACAAACCCAAATATGGAAATGAATGGTGGAAAAGATTAGTATCATGAGTGTATGAAAATGATGTTATAATATGTTAATATGTTGTTATATGTGCTTCCCCAAAATGATTCAAAATGATGGGTATATAATTTCTGTATTTATATACTATACATAATTATAGTACTTATATGAACATATGAAATCATGAAATCACTTGAAACCGAGCAAAATCACGTGGTGGTATTCCAGTCTTGACCCAACCACCTGAGGGGCCCTGGCTTCAGGGCTTGGATGCCACGGGGTGGTGTCCCCACCTTGCAGGTGTAGTTTTAGCGAAGGAATCCTGATGATCCACCATTAAACATTATTGAATATGATCTATCATAGATACACTAGTAGAGTCTGTAGCATGGATACATCATGAATACATAGATACTACACATCTATATGTACGTGATTCTACGTGTATATATATATATACATATGTATGTATGTATGTATGTATGTATGTATGTATGTATGTATGTTATGTATGTTATGTATGTTATGTATGTTATGTATGTTATGTATGTTATGTATGTTATGTATGTTATGTATGTAATGTATGTAATGTATGTAATGT
>Ga0126342_10005622_pt1 | contig 21953 bp, 16 predicted proteins | sample Cyp1metagenome_FD_92528 | JGI IMG/M metagenome (GOLD analysis project Ga0126342, IMG submission 92528) | Coral microbial communities from Lord Howe Island, Old Settlement Bay, Australia - Cyphastrea 1 metagenome | ecosystem: Host-associated > Invertebrates > Cnidaria > Coral ... | reverse complement strand
GAGGAGGAGGACGAGGAGGAGGAGGAGGACAGCTAGCCGAGGAGGAGGAGGAGAACAACTCTGATAAAATCTAACAACCCTCACCTGGCAGGTGAGGAAAAACAAAGCTTTGGGAGATCTACTTTGGGATGTGGGAAGGGGAGAAGGCTCTCCAATGCATTGTGTTTTTTTTTGGCAGATAGCAGATAGCAGATGGTTGACCTCGCAATGAAGCAGTCAATGTAATAGGAAAAAAAGATAACAGAGGTAGGCCGTGGTGGAGGGGGTGAGAATATGTGTATATATGGGATAATCATCCCAACTGACTTTCATATTTTTCAGAGGGGTAGGTATACCACCAACCAGATATGATTAACAATTATTAACCATTATTAACCACCATTAATGGTCATTAACCACCATTAACATCCATTAACCACCAACCATGCACACAGATCAGACGATATCGACGGCTGCCAGGAGCACCACCTCTCCTTGGAGGAGAGCCTGCTGAGCGTGCGGGCCCGCGCCACGGCCGCCCAGCGCCGCAGCCAGGACGATGTGCCATGTGGCGGTCGTGGCGGTCGCAATGAAACATGGAGATTTTACCAACAAAAAAGGTGAGTGAACCATCAAGAACCTGATTTATCCAACAAAAATTGTGATTTGAGGAGTAAAATCAGTGATTTGACTGTCTAAAATCTTGATCTAAACAGCGAAAACGGTGATTTTGCCATCACACATTAACAAAACATGGGGATTTATCGAGCAAACATAATGGTGATTGAACGGATTTTGCCAACAAACCGATCCTTCAACTATGAACACATGGAATTTAACGAACACAAATTAGAATTGAAACATCATCATCATATATGTATATGTGTGTGTGTCTATGTATGTAATGTAATGTAATGTAATATAATATAATATAATGTAATGTAATGTAATGTAATGTAATTTAATGTTTGTATGTATGCATGCATGCATGCATGGATGTACGTATGTATATATATATATATATGCCAACCAAATATGGGTGTTTTTAACAACAAGAGACCATGGATTAGTTGGGGATACAAATATATATATATATATATATAATGGGATATGAAGCAGGATGCTGAAAACGGCTTCGTGCAGAAATGGGATCGAAGATTGAAGAAATCATTGGGTGGTGCCCTAAGACAGCTAAGACCAACTGGGGGGGCACCCATGGGCACCCTATTTTGGGACAAACCCAAGTGGATAGCCAATGGAGAAATTGGGTCTCTTCCGGTTACAAAAAACAGGATGGGTCGATGGCACTAACTGCAAGATAATTAGGAATAGAAACTAGAAATTCATAGAAATTCTAGATCATATGTTTGGAGTTGAACATGGAACCAGATAAACCCACTTAATCCAATACAGAAACGGTCAAGGATATAGAAAAACTGTTTGAACATCTTGCAAATGATTGTTATCTCATGACCCGTGATTTTGAATTTCCAGCATGTCTGTCTGAGGGTTACGATGATAAATGGATGGTCAATGTTTGGAAAGTGGATGGACGTAGGGTAGATCATGATTTGTCTCAACGCAAAGTGCTAAAAAGATACCCGCATCACGAGAATTCCGACTGTTTGGGGCCCTTCACAGGATCACCACCATCCCCAGCATAGGCTATTCCGCCAGCATAATCATCGTATATCATAGTACATTCACATTCAATCAGAATTACCATCTATCTTACATGATGTCACATCCCACTTTCGACCAATCCCAAGGCGTGTTGTTTCTATGATCATGGCATGATTTGTGCCAAGGCGTCCAAGATGATCCAAGCATCAATCCGTTGCTTCATTCAAAAAACATGCAGTGGATAAACAAATGACATTTTTCTCCCGGAAACTGTGATTGTTATTGAAGTTATCCTAAATTTGTTGGGAGGCTGTAAGATGCTCCTTAAAAAAAAAATAAAATATTGGTATCCATCCAGCAATCCCATAGCCTAGTTACCATTGACATCCATTTGCATGTGTACTGCGTACATATATGTATATATCTAATAATATAATATAATATAATACAATATAATATAATATAATATAATATAATTTAATGTAATATAATATAATATAATATATAATGTAATATAACATAATTTGATATGATCTAATATAATTAAATGTAATTTCATGCAATGTAATATAATATTATATGATATATGTTTATTAATCAATATATTAAATTCTATTCTATTGTAATATATTACATAATGATTACATAATATTATATTATATCATATATATATATACAAAAAGAGTCTGTATACAAATGGGGTGGATTGGATTTGTTTAGTTAAAGTTTAGTTTTGTTTGGTTTAGGTTATATATAGAGATATAGTATATTATATCAGATAAAGAGACTGAGATGGATTACCCTCCAGTACATTAAGATAGATCTGAGGATCAGATGGATAAGCTTGTGCCTGTGTTTATCTGTCAATTGTCACTTCCTCGCAGTGTCAGGGTGAGATTGAAGAGCTTAAGTCTGCGTGCGTGGAGAATTTCCACCTGGTTGATGCGGTCCTTTGATTGAACCAGCTTGGACCCGCGCAGAATCGGGCCCCATGGAGGATCTCACCTGGGTAATTTATGACGTTTACATGTTACCATCTGGTTATTTAACATAGCCATGGAAAATCACCATTTTTTAATAGGTAAACCATCTATTTTCATGGGCCATTTCCCATGGCTATGTTAAATAACCAGAGGGTACATAACCCCTTCAGTTTTCAGACACACCCAGATAGCTAAGTTGATTGATAACTAGGCCCTTTGCGTGCGGATGAAACGGAAGAAGTCAGCGGCGAGAACGAGCAACCATGAAGACTCTGAGATTCAAACAAGGGACAACTATATAATACAAATACACATGTGGGACTTTCACACAGATCTAAATACATAGGTTTACAACCAACAAAGACCAATAAGATTTGGTTTTATCAGCAAGAAAAATCAACATCAGAGGAATAAAATGTGAAAAATGATGCCAATGAATTATCAACCTGGATTTGGTAGTGGTGGGTCATTTTTTGGGGTGTCATTTGTATACTGTTCACCACCATATCATTGTTGGGTAAGTGACGGCAGTGCCAGTGCCATAGATTTTTTGTTGTTTCTTCTGAGGACAGGGACAAGAGATTGTCGTTTCCTGAATGCAAGGGAGGAGTGGAGATGCATGGACGGAAAGGGAATATATCCAGCGGGGCAACTCCAATTGAACAAATTGTTAATGGCAACAGAATGCTATCTGGAATATTCGCAAACATGTATATAATATACTCCCAACATGACTCAACCTTGCAGCTTTAAGCGCAAGGGATGAGTTAGTGCAGTTAGTATGAAATATGCTTCTATGTGTTGCTAAGCACACCAATTTATCGATCGGCTTGATCTCAATTTCTGTGCGTTGTTTCTCTCCATTTACTGGCGGCTAAAGCTCCACATTGTTAACTTGAATCTCTTTTGAGTAATGAAGTTTTTCCCTTGAGTCACTGAGCGTTGCTGTTTGGTTGCAGCCACTTTTATAAGAATCCATCATGTTTCATCAAATCGTTTAAAATACCCTGTTGGACATGTTTGATTCTAGGCCTTGTTCGGGGGCCGCACTTGAGATCTGGGCACCTTGTCAATTTGAAGCAACCAAACTCAGAGCCGTAGATTCATCGATTGGTTGACACTGTTGAATACCCTCCGGTAAGCAAGCATGGCAACTGAACATCCACTTTAATTGTTTGTTTTTATTATAGGAACATCAACTATCAATGGAGGATTTTTCATTATACAATGTTTGATTGCCAGAGGGATCCAGAGGGTATGTTTGACTATCTCCCCGATTTGTGGTCGAAATTTGGGGTTGTATGTGTGTGTATGTGTGGTACTCCGGTAGCCCCACAATCATTCCATGGGTTCCTTGATTCGCTTCGCAATCAAACGATTTGTGGCGAAAAAGCACGATACGTTTGGTGTTTTTGCAGTTCAACCGTCATTTTTTCCAATTTTCAAGTGACATCAATCACTGTTTTGGTTGCTCCGCAGCATTTATCTAGAGAAGCACGGCTCGTATAAAGCTGAGGTTGCTAGAGTTCCAACGCTTGTTGAAGATCATGGGTGAGAAGCACGGCTTTTGACGAGCTGCCGCTTCACGGGGCAAATAACCACCGCTGGCAACAGGGGTGGCTCATATTTGGGGAATGGACAGTTGATTGCAGGTGAAAGAGGTAATTCAGAAATGGTGAACATACATGACAAGCAAGTTTGTTGAATGTGTGGGAAGTATTTCTCACAGAGTCAGAGCATGAGAAGGGGATGTGTGGTCTGTAGTTGTTTCCTTCCATGGGTCCGACGTATATAATTCCAGAGGTTCAGGGAGAAGCCAGATAGATATCCCAATTGACTCCCAAATCGTGGGTCAAAATGATAAAATGCATCGACTAATGATCCACCTTTATAATTCAATTACAAAAACTCTGGGAAGTACCTGAGAACTGTGGTATACACATACTGTAATGTGTACATTAATATATATATAATTATATATATATGATGTATGTACAAAATATGACTGATTCTATACTGACATGATTGGTCTGTTCACCCTGGCACCCTGAAGTATTCACACCAAAAATAGCTTTAGTTACAACTGCATGTTCATCCATATGTTGACCCACATGGCTTATCAGTTGCGATAATTCGGGCCACAGTTCCACTGTTCATTCAGTGGTTGAACAAAAACCATAGCCATAGCTGGGCCCCATATTCCAACTTTACCATAGAATGCCATGGTAGTTATACCAGTTATACCCATAAGTTTTAACCCCCACAAAGCACCCCCCCCCAGTAGGGTTTGCCCAGGTCATCGCAACAAAGCGCGACGCAAAAAAAACGCTGGAGCTGGAGCAGACAAAAAAAGGGCGCAGCGTTCTGTAGATTGTGCTCAAATGTGCTCAATGGTTATCTAACATATATAGCTATAAACAATTACCATGTTTATCATAGGTACATCATATAGGTACTGTAAATAGAATAACTATCTAGTTTCTAACATACTATAGCTATCTATAGCTATGTTAAACACTTTTTCAATCATCTTTCCTGGGCCATGGCGTTGGCCATCCAAAATGGCGTCTGTCCTGCCGGAATTCTGTTAAACTGGTTAAAACATGTTAAAACCATTTGCCAGTGATATATAAATGATAAATGAGATATGCATGTATAATCATAATCATATATATATATAATTATATATACATTACATATGCACACACAAGTGCCATACCCAAAGGCTCCATGAGGGGAATGTTTTCCAGCATCTAGTCGGAGAGTCGCACGTTGGCCCAAATGTGGATAAGTAAAATGCATACATGAAGCCCATGAAAAAATCCCAGATGTTTGAGGGTGTCTTGACTTATTCACTTTGGTGGTTCACAGTAGTTTGCGAAGGTTTCAGCACCTCAGAACCTGATGGATCCATGGTGATTGGCCATGTGGGTGACGGTTGACTTACCTTCCAATTTAGGTGTTTATGGGGTTTTATAATAGGTTAAGAACCAATAATGTAGTATGTAGGGATTGAGAACATTTAATAACCATTGGTTGCTATAGGGGTTATACATGTGTAATCAGGTATATAAACTGCCTTTCATAGGGATTGGAAGACAATGTTCCTCAAGAATGGGCACTTCTCAGGGTCTATATCAATGATGTTAGTTGAGGGGATGGTAACCCATTGTATGAATACTATTCTGGTTACGTGTCTGCACCTATCTCATATGTTTAGCGGGTTGGTGGTTTCAAATATTTGAAATGTTCCATTCTGATTTGGAATGACGCCCCAAACTGTCCATTACAGGCGCAATCACCTCGTTTCCATGTCGAGTCGTTTCCCGGCGGCAGATGCAACTGGTGAACATTCCTAGGCAGACCTTGGATGAGTAGGTTGGTGTTTGTTTTGATCTAAACGAAGGAATTCCAGCTTTGTAGAAGTATATTTTTTTTTGGGGTCGGTAGCTTAGATTAGGCATGTTTCGGATATGCTCAGTTCTGAACAGTGAATACCATGATAAAGGACACTTCAGATTTAGATCCAAGGCTTGACCTGCAACCAGGCCATTACGTTAGCATCGAAGCAACCCTTTGGCCCACAATGCCAGGGGACAACTCTGTCGTACAAGTCAACTGTTTGAACTCTCCCAAAAAAAATACCGTAAATATCTGCAAATGGCTCATGAAAATCAATGCCAAAGAGGTGGTTTATGGCTTTGATATGAATAATCCCTCGCTCCTTGGTTACTTGGCTCGGTCGCCTCGATCATAGGATGGTCACACGAAGTCACCCGCAGTGTTTGCCATCAACTCAAAGTCAAAAGTGTCTTTTTCACTTTCTGGAGTATTTTTATATACTTCATCAGTCTGGATGGTACACATCAAATATCATGGGTAAATCTATACCAGAATCTACATATACCATTGATTTACCCTCTGGTTATGACTAACATGGCCATGGTATAGATGGCCCATGCAAATAGATGGTTTACCTGGGTTTACCTGGGTTTACCTGGGTTTACCTGGGTTTACCTGGGTTTACCTATTAAATCCTATTAATAGCATGGTGATTTTCCATGGCTATGTTAAATAACCAGAGGGTAAATCATTGATTTATATGGCTATGGATCAATACCTATGAAAATACCATTTTTAGGGGAATGACCATCCATAAATCCCAGCTATTTTCATGTGAACAAAAGGGGTACTATTGGTTTTGACACACTGCCATATATATATATATATATATATTATTACCCTCTGGTTATTTAGCATAGCCATGGAAAATCACTATTTTTTATAGGTAAACCATCTATTTTCATGGGCCATTTCCATGGCTATGTAAAAAATACTCCTGTCGCCCAAGAGTCCCATCTTGAAAACACTCAGGCCTTGCCACAGCTCCAGCCAGGAGAGATGGCCATGGTTTTTGTGACAATGGCAGTACAAAGATTATGATTTGCATCAAAAAAGGTTATTTAACCAAGAAAAACATGTGATTTAACCAAGAAAAGTTGTGATTTTATCAAGAAAAACATGTGATTTAACCAAGAAGAGTTGTGATTTAACCAAGGAAAATGTGATTTAACCACAAACAATGGTGATTTAACCAAGAACAATGGTGACTTAACCAACAAAAAATGTGTTTAATTGGATTTTACATGGTGATTTGTCCATCAAAAATGTTGACCCAACCAACAAACATGGTGGTATGATGGGAATCATTCGGTTGGGAATACAATGAAGAATAATCTGGATGAAGTGTAGTGGTACATTACACATATTATATATGCATACATATACATGTATAGTCCCTATTCCAACTAATGGTTACTAAGTGTTACAGTAATCCCTATATACTACAGGAATGGTTATTTACCCAACCCCATATAAGCATTGTGGAAGGGTTATGAAGCGACCCTTTGGTAAACAAACGTGGCAGAGGGAGTTTCACCTATTTAAATGAAAGCTATATATACTATGTTGATATATATATATATATGTATTGTATATTGTATATATATATATAGATATGTGACCTACACAGGTGTGGTTGATATCTATTTGTCTATAGATATTGAATTAAATACATATATATATATATAATATACACGCACAGAACCGGACGTTTGCCCTGAGCCCACACCTGTCACACAGAAAATGATGTTCTTTTTCAACGGACCCAGTTCCGGTCAGTCTGCGTGTGAAGGGTTGCTGCCGAGAGTCTCATTTTGAAACCAGGACCGTGGTGAGTTTTACATTATGTTACCCTCTGGTTATTTAACATAGCCATGGAAAATCACCATGCTATTAATAGGTAAACCCAGGTAAACCTTGGTAAACCATCTATAAATGGGCCATTTTCCATGGCTATGTTAAATAACCAGAGGGTATTATTTTACAAAAAGTAAACCCAATTATTATACGTTATACCCTTTTACATATTGTGGTAAAGCATTTTAGTCAGGTGGCAGATTTGGACCCTTGATATGTTGCTTTGCTTAGTAAACCCATTATTACATCCTTCTACCCATTGTGTTAGGGGGGTGGTGGATTTTTGCCACGTATTGTATTTATGCTATGACGCAGATCAAATCCGTTATGAAACCGTTCTACTGACATATATATATATTTATTTAATAGGGTGGCATTTATACCATGTATGATTGTGTTATTTGTACCCTGTGTTGATGAGAGATGTGAGAATTGTGGTAAAAGTAGTAGATTATGCAAAGTTGGGCAAATGTTTAATGTTAGGTTCTGCGGGTATGTATATATATATTTATACTTTATACATTATACATATTGATATATATATATATACACATGCATATGCAGATTCTATCATGCTAAACATCAATACATCACCTACTCCGTGTACATTAAACCATAGCATTCCGCTGCACCCGACCAGGAGACGAAATCGAAGGAGACCTCAGAAACTTCCTTCGTCCCGGATACCCCGTGGCTGGGACGGCGAGTGGTGGTACAATGGGGATATGATGGCAAGCAGTGGAACTTTAACCAAGAGGAAAGGTGTTTATTATGGGATTGAAACGGGATGTTTAAATGGGATCTACTGGGAATATCACCAACAGTATGGGGATATAGTGGGATTTATTTGGATGAATTGGTGATACAATGGGGATAAATATGTGTGTATATATATAAATACATTTTGGGATGGGATAGAATGGTGATGAATTGTGGGGATCATCCGCAATTGGCTTCAAGTTTCAGCTATTTTCAGCTTCGTAAATCAGTGAAATTCAGCCTCAGGTATAAAGAATGGTGATGTAATGAGATATTATATATATATATACATTACATAACCACTACTTTGACTATTGAAGTCTATCATAGAATCAGAAATGCAATTGCAGAGGGAATATGATGATTAACCAGTGGATTTGGTATAACCATCTTCAGACACACACATGTTTGAGACCCATTGTTCGGGAAGACTCAACCATGAAAATGGAATTTGAGACAGAAAAACTGTTAAACTAGGATGTTACACCCAAGAAAAGGTAGGTATCATGCGATCCACTGATATGGCTATATAGGTCAATATTTATATACCAAACATTACCAATTTGAGGGATGGACATCAAATGTGGAGGATGCAGCTTGGTGACTGGTCAAACTATGTGATATTCAAATCTGACTATATATATATATATATATCTCATATAACGTTGAGATATGATTAACATGTAAGTAGTATATAGTGATCTGTACTATAGTTACTATAGTTTTATAGTGATATGTATATATATATATAAACGCAGAAAAATAAAGATAGCCCCTGAGAATTGAACAAGTTAAACCATCGAGATTCCCTCACTGCCACCATAGCTTTGTGACTGATGACCGGAGGAATACCATCACATTACTGGAGGAATACACTATCCTACCATCAGCGATCTTTATTTGATGGTACTCCCAGCTAAGGTTGGCCACGTCTTTGAAGATGAGGTATGTGGTATGCCCCAAAACCAATGAATTGTATCAATATATATATATATATTCCCCCGACAGCATCCATAAAATGCGGGTGTGTGACGTCCCATTTCTCTCTTATCGAGACACATTGAGTAGATTTATATAAGTAGATAGGAAACTGTTCATAGTTTATCAAGCAGTTGCCATCAAAAAGCACATATTTACAAGTTTAAATATATATATAATATATTATATATATATATATACATATTATTTTTACAGATAAATGATATGGTATTGTTGTCTTTCTGTATAGTAGATTGACACATACACAGTAAATCCATTAAATCCACAGAAGGTTTTCGGCCCCCGACGGCCTCACTTAGCTATCCAGCTATCGTGGGTGGCCGAAAAACCCTGCATTAGTGGTTGCTCAACTCAGTAAATCCAGCAGAATCAGCTTTTCTAGTTGTATTCCCCCAAGCAACCCTAGTTGGTTGGTGGTTTGGAACATGTTTTATTTTTCCATGTATTGGGAAGAATCATCCTAACTGGGGTGAAACCACCAACCAGCTAGTATGAATAGTAATATATTTATACTAATATTTAAATATTAACTTCATCAAATCCATAAAAGTTGACATTTACCTTGGTTAACTAACTGGGGGCCTCATGTTGCTTTGAATCTCCAACAATCCCTTAGAATGTCCATAAAATCCATTTAAAGCCTCGTATATTTTTTACATGGTAAATCCATCAGATCCATTTGTAAATGGCAGGTTTTCGCAGCGCCTGACGAACATAAATTGGCACCCAGGTCCCCAATGATGCGCGCTGCTCCAGACCTGAACGACGTGCCGCCTTTGAACGAGGGCTACCCTGGGCCTGGCAGCCCAGCGGAGCCCAGCGGCCAGGTCATGGCCATGTGTTGTGTGGAAAAGAGGCAACGAACCATCAACAAAAACATGAAAAAATTGGATGAAATCGGATAAACATTGATGAAACTTGGTAAAAATTGATTAAAAGTTGATAGACCTGGGTAAAATTTGATGAAATCAGGTAAGATTGTTGTGGTTTTCCGATCATTTTCAGACAAGCCCATATGATCTGTAGAGGGAATGTACAATAAGGAGGCTACTCGGAATTAGTCGGTTAGTCACTAAAGGTTAGTCCACTTATAACTGTGGCGATTTTCCTTATGATTCCTGGGGTGAGCTCACCTGAAGCTCCATGTACCAAAGCCTCCACTATACATGCGTATGACTATGACCGGTTGGTTGGTGGTTTGGAACATGAATTTTATGACTTTCCAATACTTTCCATATATTGGGAATAATCATCCTAACTGACTAATATTTTTCAGAGGGGTTGAAACCACCAACCAGATGAATATGTAACTGTTAAACACCAATTTAGTAATGCGGGGAATTGTCCAAATCACTGCAAATGTGGACTTAGCAGGCTTTATTAACAAAACCATGACATGACACGTACGTGTGGTATCTTCCTGGACAAACCCAATGGATGGGCAGGCAATCGCCAGTACTGATTTGGTGAGATTGGTCTCCAATAATCCAGGAAACTTGTGGACACGTGGACATTGCCAGCAAACATATTGGATCTTTTGGTACACCGACTGGTGCGGGGTAGTTTATGTAATACATCTTAATCTGTTGCCTGAAATGGAAAATATGAACCCCAACAGCTCATTGTTACCCAAGCAGCCCATTGTTTTTTCTTGTTGCAGAGTATCTAAGCTTGGCTAAAACTTTGCTGATCATTTACACGCATCTACACACATCTGATTTATCAGAATTTATGGAAAAAGAAACTATTAGTTATTAGTTGATGCCAATCACCTCTCGGTAATTTAAGTCACAACAGTACAACAATCGATTTTGTTGGACGATACATCCATGTTTCTCTCCGTAGAACTTCCCATGTGTTTTACAGTGGCCGCATCCCGTACCACATCCACCAAGGGGATAGGATAGCCGGATAACCATCACCCGGTCCGAGTATGGCCTGTCCGCAACAAGCCTTGAGACGTGTAGGTCATTTAGGTTGCAAAGCACGTAGGCGAAGCCAAGAGAAAATCAGTGCTGGTTTCAACCTGGTAGGGCTGAGATTCCTTGTATACTTGGCCTTGGAATTTTGAGAACTCGATAAATTAATGCTGCATTTGTATTTTAAACAGAAGATGGACATGCACCCCTTTTTCAACGGGAAAAACGGATCAATTCATCGAATGCGACCATCAAATTCCGATTTGAACCAACAGGACCACCAAGTAATATCATCAACATGGGATACATGGGATCCACAGCGCACATCTTGTACTGGCCGAGTTTTTCACAGATTTTGAGGTAGTTATAAGCTATAAGATGTTAGAAGTGATGTTAGAAGTGATGTTATAGTGATGTTTAATGCAAGGTTACCAAAGGAGCGGCAAAAGGTTTCATGTGTGAAGTTTAAGCTTCCAATTTGGAGAGTCACTGGTTTTCAACCGTAGCTATACTTGACTTCCTCCAAGATAACTGGGATTTCAGCACCTGGGCCCGGCATATTGTTGATTGATTTCCCCATGTTCAGACGCACCCAAAAATCGCAGCGATTTTCGGTCGATGGTCTAAGCATATCCCGACGAATTGGCTTCATTATCATGGTATCCTCATTTTCTGGCTGCTTCTACACCATCTTGGACAACTCGAATTTCTTTGGTTCACATTCATTCTGGATGAATTATGATGACCTCAGTGTGACGTCACTGGAAAGGTGGTTAGTAAGGATCATCTCCAAATGGCCTCAGGCCTCAAGTTTCAGCTTCAATAATTTTCAGGTCAATGAACTATAATTATTCAGCCAGATTCACCAATATTCATATTCACCCCCTCTGTTGGTTGCAGCCATTCACATTCACTTCTGGATTACCAGCTCAGCAGCGTTCCACGGAGGATGTGCGAAGAGGAAATGTGTCTCCCTCCAGCCTGGAGCGAGGAGGCCATGTACAACGCAGGACGCGGGGTGTCGACATGGCGAGGCCCTGTTTTTGTTTGTTGCGTTTTCGTATCGAAGTTATGAAATGTTAAGAGTGTACGTGTATATATATATATAGCTACACATGTTTTCACTATGTGTATATTATTATATATATACACATAGCAAGAGACACAGTATGATATATGTACATATAAATACATATATATATATACAATTATATATATATATACCATCATAGATGGAGAGAGGAGGGGGAGAGAGAGAGAGAGAGAGAGAGAGAGAGAGACTGAGAGAAATGGATATTATATTGTAGGTGTCCAAGTGTGATAGACATCTACTGTAAGTATCTTTGAAGATGGTTTTGGAACTCTCCCAAGCGGTTGATAGGCGATAGCCCAGATGAACACCTCTCTGCCCTTGTGTGCCTGTCATTTTGAACAGGCGCCCTGTTCACACAGTGAAAGATCAACAGCCCTTTTGCTGGCTGAAAGGGGTGAACACTACCACATAAACACCCGATATTATGTTGGACTACATACGTGTAGTATCATGGAGATATCCATCGGCAACAAGGATTGCAAGATATCAGGGCGGATCAAAACATGATACCCTCTGGTAAACTAACATAACTATGGAAAATCACCATTTTTAATGGGAAAATCCGCTATTATAAATCGTGCATTTTCCATAGCTTTTTGTATGTTTGCCAGAATGGGTACCATATTTCAGGTGATGAAAGTTGACCAAGGTACCATGCTTTTGATCCATAGCCATGTGAATTTCAGGCATGGCAGTTTCAGACATCCCGTCAGCAACGCAATGGCACTGCATCAAGACATGACCAACTTTAGCAATGAAAATCAGGTGATTACCGAGTTGATTGGCTACATCTCCCTCTATGTTTCTTGAATTGTGGGGAATGTCCCTATATGCACCGTTTGGCTTTGTATTTTCAGTTATGGATTTCTACTGTCGATGTTGGTTATTATACGTCATGTTTGATCAAATACAGTATCCATTTTGAGTTGTAGATATCATTGAACGTTTAGGTCTGGGCTAAAGAGCTATGGGTCTCCATTTTCGCTCTTATGAGCCAAGGACCTAAGGAGCTACTATACAAGAGTTGTCCTTTCACATGATAGTAAAGATTCGACCTTTGAACATGAATATCCTTGTTTGTTGGCCATGACCTCTAGGGCAATTGTTTTTGAACTGACAGAAACTGCTTTTCCGAGCTTCTTCGCGGCTGCTAGCCATGAGCTTCGAGCGGGGTGACTTCTACAAGGCCAGGAAGATATCACATAACGGGTGACCAAAAAAAGGTATTTGGAGCCATCAAACTACCCCTATTGATTGGGGATCATTTAAAAAAAAATATATAATATATATATATATATGTACATACTAGGGATGAGTCACCACCGGGAACGGCATCAAATATTATTTTCATGTTGAGCTGCTATGTTTGTTCACTGCGGGTCAGTGCTTGAGTGTCCTCTTCAAAATGGGAATAAGTTAGACAAGATCCCAAACGCAACGACATGAACAAAATGATGACATCATAGCTGGACAAATCAAAAGGGGATCCAACTCAGCTGCAAAGGTCATATGGATGTTACCCACGTTACCCTTTGGCCGCCATCACCCTGGGATACGAATTAGCCAAACATCTATTTTTTGCATGGTATCTAGGATATCTAAGTCTATGCATGGTCATGGTCAATGTTCAAGGGATTTTTTGTCTGGCACGTTGTGCCTCCATTTTAGGTACCCTCCGGCAATCAAGCCTGGCAATGAACATTTCCCATTTCAGTTGATTTTCCCATCCAAACCCTGATTTATAGTTTTATAGGTTAGTGATTTCCAAATTGCCATGTTTGATGACACCGGAGGGTACCACGTGAGCCAACCAAAACTCATCCGTGAGGTGGTAGCCCTTGTGGAGGGTCGACTGCTGAGCATCTACGATGGCGTGACTCGGACATGGAGATGGGATGATTTTCATCAATAGGCTGTTCAAATCTGTTTAATTGGGGGGTTACCAGGCACCATTTACGGCAAGTATAAGATTCTCAATATGAGATGGAATAAAGGCCCAAATTAAAACCATGGATCCATGGTATATTCTTCCAAAGGGTTGGCATTGTGCCCTTTGGCGAACGTACAAAAAGATGTGAAGAACCTATTATAATATATTTGTACATTGTATCATATCCCCAGGGAAACCAGAAACCACTGATTTTCCACATCTATGTTAGTCTACCCCAGAGTACCATCAAAAAAAACAGAAAAAACAGAGAAATGTATGATTAACCAGCGGACTTAGGGGTACCATGTTTTAAGTCAAATCCATATTTGATATTTATTACCATCAATAGTATGGGATATATCATGGGAATACTATAGGATACTCTGATGGGAACTAGTCTCTCTATACTGTATATGTCTGGCGATTAACAATTCTGGGATTACTCCAACAAAATGCAATGGCAGTTGGTAACATTGCGGATTCGAAACGCCCAGAGATGTTTTTTTTTAAGGTTATCAAGTGTTTGGTCGTTGTACGTTGATTTTGTGTAAATCAATTACATTCTGGTAAACTAACACGACTATGGAACATCACTATTTTCAATGGGTAATTCCACTATAAATCACAATGTTCAATAGCTATGTTAGTCATTACCGGAGGGTAATGTTCCCTTGAAGTCTAGTTGACTCCAGGGAGAGGGATGAATCTGGATATTTCAGTTGCAATATGCTCATATCGATTTACGACCTTATAGTTCTTTACCTTTATTGTTTTGGTTGATTTGCCTGGTTTGATTGATTCACACTTGAGTGTGTGTTTGTTTGTTTTATGGTCATTTCTCATTTCTCTGGTACTTATTGTTCCCTGGTGCTCCAACAACCAACAATTCAAGCCTGAGAAAGTGGCGGACGAGGCAGCCGTTCGGAGCTAAAGGTCTAGATCTTACCCATGAGCAGCAGGAATTGCGAATGGATTTTCCCAAACACATGATACGTTGTTTTGTTTTACATCAAAATCATTCATATCCTCCATATTAATACAGTGATTGTATTATACAATAAAACACAATGATTACCTCATCAGTCACATCAGTACATACTACATGGATCTACATGGTAAATGAATGTAAAACAATGTGATCAGGTCTGTATACACTGAATCCCAATGTGTTCTCCGCCGTTCCCGGAACGCTACGGCGCTGAAAAAGGTCACCGAGTATGCCGTGGGTCGCCTGCTGCGCGATCGCGCCCTGCCGAAGCATCGGGGGGGGCTCTATGTGGCGAGGAGTCCACAGGCGACAACTTTGGCGAGTTGTGATATGGGTATGGGTCAATACCTATTAATACCATTTTTAGTGGGATGAACATCCATTTACCAGCTATTTTGATGTTCACCAGGGGTACAGAGGTTTTGACACACTGCCATATCTCCAGATATCTCAAGTATTTATTCTAAACCTATGTGATGTTATATGCCAGGGGTCGAAAGTGGCATTGTCATTAATAAATTGTTATAGTGATTTATATACCATTATAACCCATTATATACTAATCATGTGTGGATTTTCATTATGAGATGGATGACTGTAAACCATGTACCATGTTTTGGCCATGGCACATATAGCCTAACTATTCTCATCCGTTCATATGAAACACCCTCTAACTGGTCTCAAACATGATTGAATCCCCCAATAAAGCATGGTTGATACTGGGGCTGTTGAAGATTAGTGGGAAGGAATTCGAACTATGATTCATATTGATTTATGAATATTTATGTCATATTTATTATATCTAATACATTCCAAACTATGTCAAAGTTATATTTATATAATGATTCACTTGACATGTTATGGGGATACAATTGGGATATATTGGGGAAAATATGGGGATAAAATGTTGATGTATTCATTTATCAAATGTAATCGGATGTGATTCTTGGGTGTGTTTGAAAATTGTGTAACCCATGGAAAAATTCATGATGCTACACCGCTGGATTCCGCTGGATTGAAATACCCTCTGGTAAACTAACATAGCTATGGGAAATCACCATCTTTAATAGGTAAATCAACTATAAATGGGCCAATTTTCAATAGCTATGTAACAAATTACCAGATGCCAGAGGGTAAACAAAACCTGAGTTTCGTATTGGATCTGCAAACTTGGAGAGCTATGGCCAGTATGTATTTTTAGGGTGACGGGATAAAGTATCTATGTACATCTCATGTGTTTTGAATATAAATGGAAGTAAATGTTGATTAAAAATAAAGATGATGATAAAGTATCTATGTACATATACATATATATATATGTATGTATACACATTTTGATGTTTCCTGCAAGGTGGTGTTCCTTGGTTATGGGCATGGGTTTTTTGCCACATCATTTTTATTTCCATAGATCCAATATAAACCCATTATAAACCCTAGTTCTTGAACCAATGTAGCTAATGCTAGCTATGGGGCAACACCGACTGGTGGCATATTGCCATTATTGCTGGGTAAGGTATGTTAAGGCTGTTTAAAAACCAATATGGTTGAAAAAACAATGGTTAAGGCATGTTAACCATGTATGCTAAGCTTCTTCAAATCCATAAATTATGGTTGTTACATAATATGCCAATTATAGCTGATAGCCATATCACTCACCCACCCAGGGTCACCCAGCCTTGACCTTTCACCGGGGTCACACCAGGAAGCGCTCCGTGCAACCTTCACCTTGCCCCAAAGTTCCAAGCTCCCCTGGGCGCCGCGATATCTGCTGCGCTGTCATGTGCAGGGACCCATAGAGGCGCCACGGTGGATGGTGGGGATACAACATTTTTTTATATGGTATTTAGGCAACAGGAATGGGGATATGTTACTGATATGTTAACCAACTTAAACAGAAACGAACATGGGGATAATCGGATTTACCGGAACCAATGATGATTAGTAACTACTGGCTGGGAAATTCCCGAACTCGATGGAGGATTGAATGAGAAAACCGTCTAGATTTTTGATTGCAGTGTTTAATTGCCGAAGGGTATGCTAACTGGGGTTCATTTCATGGATATCTGTAGTTAGATGGTGTTATAAACCAATTTAGAATTGGAGGGCCCCTTTGCAGATGTACTAGACTTGGAGATCTCAAATTATCCAACATATTGGGAAGGTTAACCGTTTAGGGATATATACTCTAATTTTCAGAAGCACTCTGGAGAATTTGGATGATTTCAGGATCATGGGCTTGGATAGTCATCCGAAACTGGGAAAAATGGACTGAGATGGGAAGCCCGGTCACCATGAAATATCTCAGGGTTTTGAACTGGCTCCAGTACTACGTAAAATGTGTGAATTGGACTCTGTTATGAACTCACACTTGTTCATAGGTTTTGCCTGATTAATTTTAATTGTTCATTATGACTTGGTCATGAACTGAGAGTTTTGCTGGTGTGTGGCTGTGTTCTTTTGGTGTCCAATCTGAAACTTCCATAAATCCTCATTCAATCCCCATTTGTGCTTCTGACTTGTCGTATTCTTGTTCATTGTATCACCACTTTTGATGGTGAAAAATATATGGAAACTATACCAAGGTTTGAACAAAAAACAACCAACATCTATAGAAATCAATATGCTTTAAAGAGCATTGAAAAAAAAAACCTGCAAAACATCAAACATCAAAACATTAAATCATAACTTCACCATTTTCACGGTCAGCACCGTTTTCTTTTTCTCAGTGGATCCACCAAGGAGTACCGCGGCAAGCTGGCCGTCTCTGCTCTGCTGGTGCTGCTCAGCGCCAGCCCGTTGAGCGCTGCCTTTGGCGGCGCCAGCTATGCAGCGCGCTGCCGCCGTGCAAGGCAGCCACAAGCGCGGCCGCAGCTGGCCCCAGAGGCATTTGGGATGTTTTTGGTCCACGAGTTTCAGGGGAACAGGAAGGGGATGGAAGGGGGGCCTCCAAGTTCGATAGCGAATTTTGTATATATATATTATATATAATTATATATATATAACATTATGATACATTATATAGTTTCACTGGGGCCCCTGCAGTTGATGAAACTAGAGGGTGGAGAGGGCCACGGCCCCCCATTTTTCACACCAATTCGTGGGTGCGGTGCGGGTCGCAGGTGGCACAGCCACCCAGAAACAGAGAAGCTAGTGAGGACACCAGGGGTGGGCGATTGGACAGGACCTGGTGGAAAGATGTGGAAAAAAACGGTTCTGCTTGGTGGATTACTTTCAAAACATACTACACTTGGCCCAGATGTTTGCTTGAAGAATCTGAACTTTTGACTCAGATACTCAAATCAAATTCTCATTTCTTGAACTTGAAGTTGCACATTTTTGATAGGACACACCCAGAGAACTTGGGGGCAAAAGGTCGTCCATTCAATGGACCATTGCCACCCTTGATAGTGAGCAGATGGCGAATGATTTCTCAGCCTTGAGAGTTTAGTTCCCACCCGAAATTGGACACATGGACTGAATACTCACACAGAACCCCGAAAAATGGTTTGCAAGACCATTGCCTTGTTTGGGGTTCAATATTGAGGTATGTCATTTGGAGGTTTCTTAAAGTAGGATTGTCCATTATAAACCATCCATTGTGGGTACCCCCGAAACCCCCATTTGCCACCCTCTGAACTGAATCGCTGAGAGGTTGCATACCCCTTGTGAATGATCCCTAGGAACGGTACGAGAAGCAGCTCCTCATTTATGTTGGTCATAACTCAGAACCTCCATATATAATGTGGAAAACCCAATAAACCATCCCCAACATTACCGTATGTTTCTCCATTTTTAAGGGTGGGATGGTATAAACCATCCCCAGTGGTATGTTTAACTGCCATCTCCTTGGGCCATGACCCAATTCGAAAGACCACTTTAAACCAAGAATTTACAGGTGATATTTCACCAAAAACACTACTGGCTGTTGGGATATGCAAGCATCAAGTCATCTTCATCAACTAGCACTTAACCGCCATCCCGCCCGAGCGCTAGGCAGCAAGACTGGTCAGTGCAGCTGCAAGCACGGCAGGTTCTGTTCTTTGGCTGCATTGTGCCGATCTCAAGGTGAACATCAGCGGTTGTTTTAGGGGTTGTTGATTTATGGTTATTGGCAGCTGAGGAATCATTATTATAACTGATGATTGTCATTGTTTGTTTTACTATTTGTGTTACAACATGTTACATGTTTATGGTGTTTTTTGGACTAGTATCATGATATGGTGTGACTATATGTGTGACCTACTATTTGAATTGTTGTGATACGCAATATATATATGTATCATTATATATATATATATCATTAATATGTATATATATATATATATATGTATACACAGATATGTGTATATACATACATACATACATGCCTGCCTGCCTGCATGCATGCATGCATGCATGCATACCTACCTACCTACCTACATACATACATGCATACATACGTACATACATGTATATTAATCCCTAGCGTGTTCACTACTCTCAGTCTTTTCGCAGACGCCCTCCAAGCGGGGGCTTTTGTTTCGTTTCCCCCAACTCACCCCGGCCTTGCGGGAGATGAAGTTACCCCGCCCAGGGCCTAAAGGGCCTAGGACTTGGAACGGTACCTCAAGCGTGAGAAGAAATGCCATGGAAGCACAAGGGGCAAAACTTGGTTGAGAGGTTTTGTGATATTTTTGTTGGTTTCTGTTTTGGAATACACATATATATATATGGTATTCAGATTCAGCTTCAGCACTTCAGATGTTCTTTTAGGGTGGAGTAATCATGAAGCTAGTCGGCATCGCCGAGGAACAGTCCCAGAATCGGGTTCCTCTTGTGTTTCCGGTCATTTCCGGTCAATATGTTGAAATAGGAGATTCAATGAAGATGATGTATGATATGTATGATATGTATGATATGTATGACATGTATGATATGTATGATATGTATGATATGATATGTAATGGCAGATGATTGAATGAGATAGTTGAATGAGCTAACATGAGCTACATATTTGCTAAACATGTAATGGAATATTCAATATGGATCAACATTGAACTAACATGAGCGAACAAAGAAATGGGATGCAAAAGATGCCAAAGATCTCAGTTCGCAATCTGCAGGGCCCCAAATTCTGATCCATAACTACATAGAGGTATGAATCAACATGGGGAGCCTGCCAAAAAGCCACCCACGCAAAGGTTGGCAGTTTTAGTTGGTGAAAACGTGTTCCAGTAACTGCCAGGCCATACTCTTCTGATGCAGCGAGGATGACGAAGTGACTTCGTCGCCTTGAGCCCCATAGATCATCCCAGGATGTGGCCAAGCTTGGTCGCGACAGTGTGCCAGGGCACGTTTCCTTTTTTTGGACACAGTGTTTGCAGAATTCATCTCTGGGATCTTCACCAAAGCCCCAAAGGTTGAGATCAACATCCTACAGGTCCTTAATGACCTGCATGTTTTGAAGGAATACTTAGCCCCAACATTGTTTTTGCTTGAGACTCAAGACAGCCACATGTGTGATCATCCCGGAATTGCATGTCTACAATTTCTCAATTCATGCAATATCATGCAATGCTACTGAGCGTCAGGGCAGCCTGTGTGGCTTCTGAAGTCTAGATACAGTGTCAAAGCTGGTTGAAAAAGAGCGCCTGAAGCAAAAGGTCTTAATTAATGGGGAACGACCTTCAATATTTCCTTTTGTGAACAAACGTGGCTAGCTGGTATTTCTTTCAGTTGTGGATAATATGTCCCCCAAAACATCATGTGTCTACATGACTTTTTTGAATTGTCAGAGGGTAAAAGGCAAATGGTAAGCTGAAAGCGCTAGTTATTTGATCTTGCCCTGCCTCCAAAAATGAACCTGGCTTCCAATAATCTTGTTGGACATTGAAATAGCATTGTATTTGGATTCCATCTGAATTTCACTAGGACATCACTCTTTCATTTTCATTTTCTGAATGTCCAATGTTTGCCTGGTCAAAGCCTTATTTGTCTTTAGTCAAGTTGCAGTCTCCTCACCCAACCCAAGATCATTGGCTTGGTTGAAGGGCAGCCACCGAGAGGAATGGGCTATGATGGCGACATGTCCGGCTACTACGGTGTGCCAGTTGGGGTGCCCGTCACAGTCACAGCTTCTTCGGCGATTTTTCGATTTTTGGTGCATCTCGGAACGGTTGTGGGGGAGTCATTAAAAATAAAACATACAATTGTGTGGAGTGTAACCACCAAATACATGGGTTTCAACCAGAAAATATGGGGATGCAATTGAACAATTGATGGTTAATTGATGATTGACTGATGGTTGGTTGATGGTTGGTTGATTATGAAATGTGGGTTATATTGATTTAGTTGCCTTGGGTTTACGACATATTTAAAGCAATAAATACCCCTTTTACGGGAATATCAGAGTTCCTATATATATATGTATATATATATATAT
>Ga0126342_10005621_pt1 | contig 21958 bp, 17 predicted proteins | sample Cyp1metagenome_FD_92528 | JGI IMG/M metagenome (GOLD analysis project Ga0126342, IMG submission 92528) | Coral microbial communities from Lord Howe Island, Old Settlement Bay, Australia - Cyphastrea 1 metagenome | ecosystem: Host-associated > Invertebrates > Cnidaria > Coral ... | reverse complement strand
CTATCTATTCCTATCTATTCCTATCTATTCCTATCTATTCCTATCTATTCCTATCTATTCCTATCTATTCCTATCTATTCCTATCTATTCCTATCTATTCCTATCTATTCCTATCTATCTATTTATTTATTTTATATACACACCTTGTATCCCTACATGTACCTTAACCCAACCCTTAACAAACTTTATATCGACCATAAACCAACCCTTAATAACCATAAATAGCCCTAAATAACCCTAAATTACCCTAAACCAACCATAAACCAACCCAACATAACCCTCCCTAAATAAACCCTAAACCAACCCTAAACTAAATAACCCTAAACCAACCCTGAATAAACCCTAAACTAACCCTAAATAAACCCTAAACCAACCCTAAACACACCCTAAACCAACCTAAAAAACACTAAATAAACCCTAAACAAACATTAAATAAACTGTAAACCAACCCTAAATAAACCCTAAGCCAACCCGAAATAGACCCTAAGCCAACCCTAAACCAAGCCTAAATAAACCCTAAACCAACCCTAAATAAACCCTGAACCAACCCCAAATAATCACTAAACCAAACCTAAACATAACCTAAATGACCCTAAACCAAGTATAAACTAACCCTAGATAAACCCTAAATCAACCCTAAATAAATCTAAGCCAACCCTAAATAACCCTAAATAAACCCTAAACCAACCGCAATTAAACCCTAACCCAACCCTAAACAAACCCTAAACCAACCCTAAACCAAGCCTAAATAAACACTAAACCAACCCTAAATAAACCCTAAACAAACAGCAAATAAACCCTAAACCAAACCTAAACATAACCTAAATGACCCTAAACCAACCATAAACCAAGCCTAAATAAACCTAAACCAACCCTAAATAAATTAAAGTCAACCCTAAATAAACCCTAAACCAACCGTAAATAAACCCTAAACAAACCCTAAAATAACCCTAAATAAACCCTAAACCAACCCTAAATAAACCCTAAACCAAATCTAAATAAACCCTAAACCAACCAACACTTTGATAGCATCCAATGCCACTATTTAGACCCAACACGGTTGTGCTTCAACCTATATTCTACATGTTCACCAGGTGTATGTTATGCATGGAAAAATCGATCGAAGCCATGGAAAAATAAATTGAAACCATGGAAACTCAATGAACATTGTGGAAAAATCGATGAAACCTTTGGGTAAATCAATGAACACCATGGAAAAACCGGCTAAAACTATGGAAAAATCGATGAACAGTGCAAATGGCACATTTTAGCTCCAAAATTCAACAAAGTACAGGTTTTTGCGGTTTTTGCTCCAAAATGTAGCAAATAGCAAGGAAAAGTGCCCCAGACTGAAAAACAACAAACAATCCCCCCCAAAAAAACAAAAAGAAATCCCCCCAAAAATATGCACCCCTAGAATTTCATACTCAGTGAGGTTGTAGATTCATCATACAGACATGACTTGATAATGCAAGAATGGGAAAAACATGTTTCCCCAAAATGGGTGTTTCAAACATGCTAAAAGAACACTTGACCAGCCGTTCGAGGGTCCATTGGTACCCCAGCCTTGATCCGGAGATATTGCAGATATGTCATGATGGAGGTTTCTTCCGTCCCCAGATAACTCTAGATACACAAAGATATATTATATATAGAGTCTCTTTGAAATTATCCTTCAGATCTTTACTGCACAGTTCTCTCTGTTCTTGATTGGCCAGATTTTCTATCATTCCCAGCAGCGCACACTGAAAGGTCCCACGGTCTTTTGCAGGATGACATTGAAGGTGCCAAGAGCTTTGTAAAGTACGGCTTTCCAATCCCTGACGGTCCCTCGAAGCCTTGGGCATCGCACGGGTAGCATTAGGTGGGCGGAAAAGGAAGCCGGATTTGAATTGGCCATGAATGATGGGAAAATATGGAGTCTCCACTAGAGTTGAGTCATTATTTGTGATGTAATTAAATTTTACGCAGGTTGATTTTCAGAATGTTTCAAGGATCTAAGCCTGGCTGCAACAGGTGATGCTATAGCCTTATTTGGGCCCGACTGCTTCGGAATTCATTGAATTCATATTTAGCTTCTTCAGAGTGAAGTTCCGTCCTCAAAATAGTTGCTGAGGATGGACTATTCAGTAGTGACTACTCTATCAGGATCACTGTTTGTGAACTTGATCCTGTTCAAATCCCTGTCACCTCAGGCTTGGTCATCGCTTCATTTGGTCAGAGGCCAGGTGGCTGCAGGTCAAACTGTCTGGATGCATAACCCGGGCCAAGCTGCATCCGCAGGGCAAGACAGATCTCTCCGAGCCCAAAAGTCCTGCGATTTTTGCTGGAGAACAAGGCAAATCCCAATGCTGCAACTCGGATTCAATACGTCTTCGGTTCAGGGGTACTTCAAACATTTGGGCCATTTGGGTTTGTCCACGAGCGGAATATGCCCAAAGAAAATGATGAGCATCAACTTTTGGGGAATTCACCTTTGGGTACTCTATTTTTAGACAAAGCCATTTGAATCTTTCTTAGTGTTTATGATATTCCATCCCTTTGCGATCCTATCCATGTAAATGACTGATTTTTTTAGGGGGAATCGATGTATGGGAAATGGCGCAATGCTCGGATTGTTTCTGGAGAAAACGCCCATCAGTCGCGCTTCATACTCCCCTTCTGAAGAATCTCCGCCACGAAATCAACATTTTGGACGCCTCCATAAGGTTACGAATTAGATTTCCAGAAGGTATCAATTTCTGTAAACTTTCACTCCAGTTTTGGCGGGGATACGAAGATTGGTATGTTGATATTAACCAAGGATTATTGAACCCTGATTTTTGTTTGGGGTGTTCTGAAAAGTGTTGAAGAACTTGAGCATTTGAGTTGACATTGTCCTTATACCGATACCAAGCCAGTGATGACTGCTGCTCTCTGCCCCTCAGGAAGACCCCTTGACGCAAGGCAGGGCAAAGCAGTGGGAGATGGCGCTTCGCCAGGAATTGGATGGTGAAATCTACAAATCTTATGATGACATACTGTGGATGGTTGCGAAATCCTGCATTAGTTGGTAGATAGTTTAAGCATGTTTAACCCATTACAATACATAGGGTGTACAGCGTTACCAATAGTTACCAATAGTTACCAACTGAAGCAGGATTTTGTCCATTCACAGTACTTGTATCTAAATCAGACCTTCTTGAGCCATGTAGCTAAAATTCACTTTTCCTCGATGTTTCACCTTGGCGATGATTGTAGAAAGATGACACCCTCAACGTACCGAAAAAATACAACCTTTACAATACCTCTACTAAGAATTCTCAGGGTATTATCTCATGTTCTATATATTACAGATGGGAATATCGGATCAGCTGCAGGATTTTTTTCACCTACCAAAGGCTGCTATCAGCATGTGCATGGTTCAACATGTGCCTCCATCAAAGAGCACATCCGAATTTGTCTTGCTATATATATTTTTTGCGGATTGATGTTCATTTCGCAAAGGTCATTTAAGATATTTAAGCTGCAGCATCTGCAGCCCCACTTCCCAAGAATCCTGCGGTGAAAAACTCCATTCCATGTCAGGACCTGGCATTCACAGCGCATGTTGGCACGGAACTGTGGAAGTGGTCAAGCTGCTTTTGGACTTCAAAGCGAATTTGGAGGTGCCTGCTGATTGGTCAAACTGTGGGTTGTTTTTCCTTCAAGGGACAATTTGCAGGCAATTGTTTGGGTGATACAATCTTATAGGTTTCTTGTCATTGTTTCTTTTTTTCATCAACTTATATTTGATCACTAGATACGCCAAGTCTTCTCCATGAAACTTCACATGTTTGGTGGTGAGATCGTCTTTTGGGTCAAAAGCCTGGTAATGGATGGTTGTTCCCCAAAATATGGCAACCATAGGTCTCAAGCCATGCCCATATTGCTGGTTACATATCCGATCCCATCTAGTATTCCAACATATTTCAACGTGATATATCCCCATGTTTTGTTTCTCAAATCCGAATTCATGTCCCATATAAATATCCATGTGGCCTTGTCTGAAAAATTGCCTCCCTAAATTTCAATAAATTTCAATAAATTTCATGGCTGTTATTTGTGATGGCATCAAATCCCCCCAAAAAATCCCTCCAATTCATGGGTCCAATGGGTCATGTCTTTGAAATCAGCAATTTCTTTTTGGGTTACCAGGCGGTTACCATCCCCAAAAATCAGCGGCATCGGCTGCCAGGCCAAAGAGCCCAAGATGGAAACGCCACCACTGAACACTGCCTTGGCAGCATCTTGGCATCGACACCTGGAAATTATGCCATTATGCCCATGAAAACAACATTTTTAAAAGCCTGGAAAACAAGATGGAAAAGCCTGGAAACGCGTTTGGGCAAGCTTTTTTTGGGAGTTATCTAAGTTGTGTGTATATATATACATAGCTATATATATATTATGGCTATACAATGTTATACAAACTAGGACAACAGCCGCGCTGTCATCTAGCTTCCAAGTCTTGGGACCATGGCACCGCACCCCCCAAGCTTTGATGGCTAGGAACATGGTCACTTTCAGACAGATCTATTGTCAAAGCCACTGCTGCCCTGAGGCAGGTAACGCACCCGTGTGCTTGGAACTTTTGAACCGCAATGCGGACGCGTCTTGGCTCTGTGTTGTCAGTGAAACAGTGTTTATACATGTTTTATATTGGTATGATTGGTATGATGTGTTCTCCTCAAATACCTTGGAATCACAAATTGGTGCAAGAAGGTCAACACATGTGACTGGGTTGCTCCAGTCCATGAGAGGTAAATGATAGCCACAAGGACACTAAATTGGTGCATTGTGAAGCCGCGATGTTGGTTGGTTGATTTTTGTCCATGTTGAGAAATAGAAAAGATGGATGGATGAAAAAAACAAGGTTTTGTTTTGTTAGCTCATTTGGCATTTGAAATGGTTTCTGGATTTCCGGTGTGTTAGCAGTATTTTGATACACATACTGGTTGATCCTTAGGTCCTTACTCATTTTCACTGGCCTTGCGAGGTCCAATGGAAACATCACGACGGAGCCAGTGCCTTGCATGTTGCTCGGCCACAAGTTCACACTGGCCTGTGGCTTTGAATATATTGAAGCCTCCAGAGAATGACCAAAATTGAGTGCAATTCCCACTATTTGAGGATCAGGTTTCCTTGCAAAACCGTTTTTTTTCACATCGATGCTAGCGCACTGGAGGGAAATTATATTTTCTGTATATATGTTTTTTGATGCTTAAGACTGGGAGGATACATTTTGGATTGGGTGAATCACCACTAGGCACTTCAGGATTGGATGTGAACTGCAAACCTTATCTTAGATTTTCCTTATGGACACCTCATGTGTTGGACTAATTATAGTAGATATATGATATCTACGATTGATTGATCATGTTCTTAGTAGATATGGGCTAAATATATAAAAAAAATATGGCCCATATAAATATAGACTCTACTGTTAACATGAATTTATACTCTAGAATATCATCGATTCGCTGCGTAACATCTCCCGTGATGTGGCAGATCCACACAGTCGACCCTGCAAAACAGATTGGCTGAAAACAATTTTCAAGGTTTTCCCATGAAAAAATCACTATTTGGGAATCTAAAAAAAGGTGTTTTCTTTTTTGGGTTCCTTCAGCAAATCCCATCATGTCATAGATGTATATCTCAAGGCGACAGTTGCCGTGGTTGACTTTCCTGCCAGTGTATGAGATGTTGCAGACATACCTAACAACTGCTTGCGGAAACAGTAGATCAATGCAGATCACCTGGAGTTCATGGCAGAAAGTTCACATATATACATGGCTATGGATCAATACCTATGAAAATACAATTTTTAATGGGATGAACATCCATAAATCCCAGCTATTTTGATGTGAACTACAGGGGTACAAGGTTTTTGGGTCGAAATGATTGGAATTTCCAGGGACCCACAACGATCCCCCCGCCGATCCCCCCATTTCCATGAGCTTCCCATGCGCCTCTGGTGGATACTGTTTCGACAGGTGGCAACAGCATGGATTGCCAGTTCACATAACTCCAATTTGCGTCACTTGATAAAAATTGAGTGAGAGGATGTGAGAGGAATTCGTTTTTTTTTATTAATGATTTTGACTAGTTTGGCGATTTTGATCGATATTGTGTGGTGTGAGGGTCCCGGCTTGGACTACATCCGTGACATTTCCAGCATTTTCTATAGTTTGGTGATGTTTTGTGAAAGTTTTCTTTTTTGCTCAGATGATTTTCGAGTGACTCTGACTTGACTTCCATCAGACAGACTGCATTCATCGCGAGCTGGATTGCGCAAGTCTTCGGGGCTTTTAAACTTGAATACATAATGTATTATTGCATATGATTATGTGTATATATATATATACATATATATATATACATATGCTGCTCTATGTATACACATACACATATATCATACAGTTGATGTCCTCTTTGATTTTGGTTGTGATTCACGTGCCCTTTACGGTGCACGTATCTGAGGAATTCCGCCCATGGGTGAGGAGCCAAGAGCTGTCATCGTCGGCGTACCCAGCATCAGCCATCGGAGCGACCTAGCGACGGTGCATACCAGTTGGTAAGTGGCTAACAACCCATATGTGTATACGTACTATATATGTATACAGTATGTATGTATATATATATATATGTATGTATATATATATGTATGTATATATGTATATATATAATTACATATATGTATTTTTTTGCTCGAGGCGCAACGAAGCTCCAACTGTGCTGCGACCTAGCATGAATTCTGATGGTAACAGCCCCCTCATGGGGAAAAAGACAATGTAGGATCTCAGCCTGCAAAATCCGGTCCTATACACGAGCCATGGTGAGAAATCACCATCTGTGCCGCTCGGGTGCGGAAAGCAGGGCTGATCTCGCACTCCACGTCCGGAGGATGGGTTCGGAGCGTGGCTACAAAACCGTTTGCTAAACCGGCACAAAATGCCGGGGGATACTCTTTAAGTACCCCTGTCGCCCATTCTCCTGTGGCAGTTTTGCCAATGCTCGCGCCCTTCGGCATGGTGGTGGTCAGTTGCCACTTCCTGAGCTCAGGCACCATGCGGGACATGTGCAGGAGGAGTAGGCCTGTTGGCTTCCTACTCTGGGCTCCAAATAGTCCTTGTGAAACTTCTAAGAAGTCAAATTCCGGCCACTCACACAGGAAGGTCAGAAGAGGTAGCCGCCAAATGCTCGCTTTCTGCTGGTCTTGAGGAGGTCCAGGATGTTCAAGTCCCCCAATGCCGCCTTCGATTGCAAGCGTGATCAACAGTTCGAGGGTGAATAGCAAGAGGAGATTGCCCACATCCAATTGCCGAACCTCCTTTAAGGCCAGGGCAGCCCGGCCCCAGAGGCATTCCATTTCCCTCAAGACTCGGGGCCCCTTGCGCCCTTGCTGGGCTTGATCCACTGGCAGCTCTTGTCCCCTCGCCTGTGACCAGGTCTCACAGGGGGGACCTGCCATCGCACCCACAACTTGGCGTTGACGGACTGCGTGGAGCCAGAATTGACGCACAGACTCTTTGGACACATCCCCCCAAGTGGGGTCTACCATCAGATCGACTGAAATGGTGAAGATGATGACGTCGGAGTGCTTCTGCTGCGCCTGGTCGATGAAGTGCTGAAAGTCTCCTGCACGACGTCGGCCGGAGAAGGCATGCACGATGAATCTTTCCTTGGCCATAGGCCGTGGTACCTCCCAAAAGGGCTCTCGTTGCCTCCCCTTCTCTGCTTCTTCGAGACACATCTGTTCAATCTCTTCCAAGGAGTGTGTCGAAGAACCGCGGGTCGGAAGGCCACGCTGCTCCTGAAGAAAAGGCCATGCTGCTTCGGCTTGTAGCTCTTGCAGGAGGTGCTGGATGTCAAAGTCCCCGATTTGTAGGGCTTGGATGTCCTGCTCCGTCAAGGCCTCCCTCAAATAGCCCAGGGTTTCCCGGCAGACAACCCATGTGACTGGGTGCTGCTCGATGGTCCGACGGATCACCGATTCAATTGCTTCTCGGCCCTCATTCTCAAGGATGTCCATGTAGATTTGTTCCGCAAGCAGTAAGTCGAAACCAGGTAATTCCATGTTCTGCTGATCAGGGAGCCTGGGTCCTGCTGCTTGCAAAGGAGGAAGAAGTCCATCATGTTGTTGACAAAGTGCTCGGTCAGCGGCCGAACCTGCTCCTCCCATTGGGCTGTAGCGACGTCGGCTTCCCCATAACGCAGCCCTGCATGCCAGAGAATAGCGTAGATGCGCGTGCAGCTTACTAAATGTGTGGTACTCCTTCAAGCAGTGTCCACAACATGTAGTGTCAAACAGGGTACGGAGTCTGGAGACGGTGCCGTGTCGTTTAAAGAAGTGTGCCCCAACTCCTCCTTTGCTGCGGAAGAGACGCTTGCAAGTCATGCAGGCATGGCGCTCCAGTGCAGGATGGTCATCTGGTCCAGATGCTGCCTGATCCTCCCTTCTCACTAAGCTATCAGCTCGAACTTCTCGGAAAAGTTGAAGAAATGCTCGGTGAAAACCTTCTACACGGTGATGGCGTTGTCGCTGAAGAATGGCGTGCTCTCCGGCTCTTCGGATCAAGCGCCTCCAATACGAGGGGTAGTGCTCCCAGATGTTGTGCCAAACTTCAAGCCCTTGCAATGGGTCCGGCAGCTTGGAAGCTCCTTGTAGCTGTCGCCAGGCCCATCCCAGATCATCTTGAACCAATGCAATCCATTGAGAGTCACTGTTCAGAAGACCCCAGGGAACAAGTTTTGCACATTTGTGCAGGGTTCCCAAATAGCGTAATCTGGCCAAACGAAGAAGTTCAGTCGGACTGTTGATACCAACCTGGGTCAGGATGTCCGCATCAGTCAAATGATCATCATGAGCTCTGCCAAGAAGTCTCCGGAAGAGACGCATGAGTGCATTGTGAATGTACTCTTTGGTGCTGGTGGTAGCCAATGTCCACGACTCTGTACCATAACAGAACCTGCTTAGTACAAGGGTGCGGAACAACTCGACTCGACGCTGGAGCGGCAGAACCGGGTTTTGCAGTAAATGCTTCCTGTGCTGTGAAAACGCTTGCTGTGCAATGGCGACACGGCGACGAGCTTCGGCACGACTATCACCCTTGTGGTGGATCACGCAGCCCAAATGGGTGTAGTGTGCAACTACCCGGACTCTGCGTGGCCCCTGTTCTCCCAGAATGAGAAGCGTCTTGTCCGAGGACGGCCCAAAGTATTTGATCTTCAATTTCCGTGAACCATGGCCTTGGAAGATCAATAGGGCCTCCGTCTTGCCAGCACCCAAATTTGGTGAGAGCCCATGCGCATCACACAACTCTAGCAAGAGCCCTGTGGCCTGATGGATCTTGCCTTCCAGCACTGTTGGAGAAGGGTCAGAGACGCAGACGCATGTGTCATCCATCCACGTCGGCCCCAAGAAACTCCTAGGCGAAGAGGAAGCTGTGAACTGACTGTCAGTCAAACGCAGTCTTGTTTCTTCCGGAATGGAGTCTACCAGGCCCAAGTCGGTCATGGTCTTTTGGAGTTTCTGAAGGATACTGCTCCAAAGGTAGGAGAAAATGACGTCCGCAAAGCTGTCGCCTGGGCGCGACCCAAGCTGTGTCCTGCAGACGTCTCCCTGCCCTCTAACCTTGAAGAAAGTGTCCACATGTACTGCCCTGATGGCGTTGCGCATGTGGTGTGGCAATCCAGCTGCTTCCAAGGCTGTGGGTTCGTCCAAGAGGTTGTGCAGGTCCTGCATCAAGTCAGCTGACATTCCCAGTCGTTGGCCCACATGAATGATAAGTTCGTCGGAGGCCGGACCCCCAACAACAAGCTGGCGAAGGATTCTGTAGAAGGCTTCCGTAAGGTCGAGGTACAGCATGGCAATGTTATGTCCCTGTTGCCGTCTCGCCCTCATAAATGCTCGCCCCAAATGTACTCCAAGAGTGACTGGTACTTTTGGGCGTCCTCCTAGCTGCTCCTTTTGAAGGTACTTCTCAAACAAAGTGCTTTGACGCTGGCGTAGACTTCGATGAATGCTTTTGCCGATGAAGCTGGACACAAGTATGCTCCGATACGCCCTGCATTCGTCTTTGGGGCCTTTCGACTTCCAGATGGGACAAAGTGTCCCTCCTTTATGGTCTAAAGCTTCCTGTCCATGAATCGCCAGCTTCATCATTTGATTGAAGGTCGCCCTCGCCAGTAGTTGTGGCCGGGCTCTGCAGAAGGCTGGGTGGATCTTGTCCGGGCCCGTGGCCTTGGTAGGGTTGATGCGCCTGTACGCTCCTTCCAGGTCAATAAGACTAGGGAGCTCGCTCGCATTGATCTGGAAATCGTGCAACTGCAGGGACTCTAGGTTTGCCCTCCAAAGTGCTCTTTGTTGGCTTCCATCCATTCTCTCTCCCCCTTCCATCTGCCTGAAGAACTCCAGCCAGACTTCGACCATTACGCTGGGTCGGTTGCAGACCTCACCTTGGGCATTCCGGATGTGTGGGAGAGTCTGAACTTTCAGCTTCTTGAGGTTGGAAGGCCCTAAAATGGGTCGGAGTTCCTTGAGGATATGTCCCGCCGTAGCATCTGCGGGCATAGCGCCGAACTTCTCCTTGATGTGGGCCTGCTTCGCCTTCTTCAGACTGTTGCGGAGCTCCCAAGCTGCTCGTCTGTAGTTGGCCACAAGACGAAGATTAGCACACCACAGGTAGTTCTGGTAGGACGCATAGTGATCCCTCAGTGACTGGGAGGATTCTCTGTTCTTCCAGGCACGGAAAACGACTCCAAGTCTCTCCTCCTTCTGTCTTCTCGTCCATGCTCTGAGTCCCTTCTTGGTCTTCAACTTTTCTGCTCGGAGGAGCCATTCCTTCTCTGTGATGTAAGGCTTTTTGGGTTTGTTCTTCGGAAGCGGGCATGCTCTGCGTAGCCCTGTCAACACGTGCTGGTTGAAGTCATGGACTTGTGCTTCGATGTCCGTCTCCCATGATTTTGGTGTGTAACTCTGTAGAACTTGTTGTGCCACAGCCGGATCGATGAGATTGGGATCAAAACCAAGGCCGTCTTTTGTCTGTCGAGGTCGATGTGGAACCCACGCCTTCCATTCAAGATGGGCCGCAGTGGGTTCGTGATCCCAGTGTTGCGTGCCCAAGTCAAATTCCGAGACCACCCTCGATAGCGTACATGATTCAAGAAAGTGCCGCGACAAAAGGACATAGTCAATGCAATGCTGGTGGACTCCTGTGGGGTCAGTCCAAGTGAAAATGTCACCTTGATGAGCGGCAGTTGTACAAGGTAGAAAAAGAGCATGTTCTTCAACAAAACCTCGAAATAGAGGGGTGTTGACTGAAGTGGACATGCCATCAGTGAATACCGCAACGTCATCACCTGCGCCCGGGGCAGCATTGGCATCAATCATTGCAATCATATGCTCGCCTGCATCTCGTCGATGAATGAGCTCTGATAGAGCAGTCCACCATTGTTCCCTTTGCTCCAGCGGCAGACCAGAGTGTGGAGCATATGCTACCAAAAGCCAGCTCTGCCAATAACCTGTCTCAATGCGGGCCAGAAGCACCCTGGGATCCTTGTGGACTACCTGGATGTCATGCCTGTCCAGAAAGAGCGGTTGTTGATTGATGTAGCCAAAGGGCTGGGCCAGGTTGATCCACAGCTCGACACCTTGTTGATTCTTGTGGCAGCCTGAGCTAAGTCGAAGAACTTTGTCCACACAGGAGCAGAATTCAGGGGACTTCGACTCCTGAATGCCCAAAAAGTTGAAGTGGAGGCCGATGAATTGTCTGCGCAGAAAGTCGATCTTGCCTCCGCATCCTTCGGTGGGCGCACTGAGCGAGTTGACATTCGCCGTGCATGCACTGATGCTCAGAGTGAACAGGTCCCATTCAGCCTGTTCTTTGCCCTGCTCAATCTGCTCTTGTGCATGACGATCTTGCTGAACTGGAAGTCTGGGAGGTGGAGCATGAAGTCCCTTGCCGCAGAACTTGGGTAGGTCATCTTGTTGGTTTAGAACCAGCCAAAGTGATCCAATGACTTTGCTCCATTCTCTCATGCTGATACTTGGCCTTGGACAGTAGAAGCTCTTCTGTCTTTCTGCTTTCGTGAGCCAATCACACAGCTCGTTCCAGACTTCTCCAGAATGTCCCGGGACGTGCGCATATTGGACTCCTTGTCTGCCTAAAGCAGCCTCAAGCGCTTGGAAGGAGCTTCGTAGAGCAATGAAGGTGTCCTCAATCTGAGCAGCCCCCACGTCTCCCGACGCCTGTCCCAACGTTGTGCGTGAGTCAGATCGAAAGCATGTTGGGATCTTCCAGTTCTTACTGAGACGCCATAAAGCTGCCCATGACAAAGCCTCTCGTTCTGCAACATCAGCTCCGACTCGGTTGGCCCCTAAGTGTGCCTTGTGATGCTCCTCATAGATGACCGGATGTGCCGCCCATCCGATGAATCTGAGGCCGGGTGGTTCATATCGTTCGCCCAAGATGACATAGGCCCATGTGTCTCCTGTGCCTTCTTCTTCCGCACGAAGTGGAGCCAAATGTTTCGCTGAGCCCAAAGATGACCCATCTGCATAGATGAGCAGGCGGTCAAGCATGTGGTCCGGGATCTTCTGATCACAGGCTTCAATCGCTGTTTGAATTTCTGTTGGAAGTTCAATGCCCTCGAAATCAGAACGTAGACAATGTTGATGCGAGTCAAAGAGGCTGACAAGATCCTGAGTGGTAATGCCCAGGTCGATCAGGCATGGGCTCTGCACGTCTGGGAATGCCTTGAAGAAAGGCTCATGGCTATCCAAGCTATGTTGTGCCGTAGGCCAATTGGACTGTCTGGGGATTGGAGATGGCTTGCCCATTGTTATCACCTTTTGGTCCATGAAGACGACCTTGTTGACAGAGAGATCCAAAGTCTCCTGTGATTCAATCACTGCTCTCCAAAACCCCAGCTGGTAAAGAAGGCTCATGAGCTCGTACTGCTCCAGGATGTGATCAGTTGAATGAATAAATACATCATCTTCATCATCGAGGTCCGCATTGACCAGAACATAGTCAAAGAGGTCTGAGCTCTTGTCACGTGGTTGAAGGCAGACAAGGATGTTGCGCTCCATGCAAAGAACAGGGAATGCCTTGATTCCCCATAGGTTGAGTTCCTCCTCTGCTGCGCTTCTCGTCGCAGAAGACAGGATCAGAAAGTCTGGATGCGGTTGAGGGCTGAGCATCCATTTCAGTCGTACTGCAACCTCTGTAGATTCAATCAGATCTGTCTCATCTGGTTCTCTTTCGCCGGGTAGTGGCCACTGTTCATGAGCCACCGAAACAGTTGTTAGGCGCTCACTATCCCGGTTCCGTGTGAGGAGCGACGAGAGTTGCAGGAAGACTGGAGCCTCCGCCCGTTGCTGCGTGTCCTGGAAAGTCAAACGGCGTGTGATCCTGATCTTGAGTCCATGACCATCTCTTGCTGGAAAAGGGACTCCTGGCCGGATCTCATAGTTGCCATACCAAAGGGCACAAAGGTCAGGAGAGCCAGGAAAGAGGCAACGACCTCCCATTCCCAGAGCCATCAACAATTGATCGTAGTGGAGGAGCTCTGGTGTGGTGACTGCCAGCTGAAAGACTGGTTCCTGATGATGACCTCTGTTGTCGAAGCCCGTGACCAGACTGGTGGAGAACTGGTCGATGGGGTTCTGAATGATCAGGACATGTGCCTCAACACTAGTCGTTGGTTGGGGCTCAACAACATGGATCATGATTGGCGCACCTGGGAGAGTAAATTCTCGCCAAACTTGTCTCAGATGAGCTTCCCACTGCTGAAAATTGTCGTAGAGTCGGACTACGCGTGGGGCATGGCAGTGGTGTAGCGCTAAATTGTGCTGATCCACGAACCATGTAATAATGTTGGTTGACGCACTTTCGCCCTCCCAGCTAAACGCCGTCTGTTGCCAGGCGTGGTAAAGGTCTTGCACATTCTCTGGCATGTGGCCGACAAAGGGAATTGCCGGGTCGAAGGCTGGTGCATTCGGATTGAAGACAAATGCCGTGCCCTCACAGCGTGCCGGAGATGATGAGAGATCCTGCCCTGCTTGCGGTGGTGTTGGCTTACTCCATCGAGAGGGTGGTCTTTGCATGAGCTCCATGTGGTCATACTCGTCTGCCTGAAGAATGAGTGGCCGAATGTGGATGGTAAGGCCAACCGCTCTGGGGATTTCCTCAATATCAACCAGACCGAAGGGTAAAGCACCCAAAGTGACTGAACAGATCCTTGTTTGGCAGAAAATTTCGAGCTCTGCTTTTCGTAGGACCATGTTGCGTCCCATCCAGTCCGGCAATGAGTGCGCTTCGTGTTCGATTGAGGTACCACGTTGATCTGTGGCTTCAATGGAAATGATGCCAACATTCATATTGTGCTGAGGGGCTTGTTCAACAATAAGATGTGCCAAAACGCATTGGAATCTCGTGCATGGTGGCGTAGGCTTGACCAAATGGATGATGATGTCCGTCTCCTGCTCTCCATTGAGATCCCAAAGCGCAAGAATTTCCTCGACCCAGTGTTGAGGACTGTCATGTAGTTTCATCGATCTAGGATCGCGGCAATGTCGTCTATGTTGTTGGTGAATGTGCCATGTTTCAACATATGCTACCCGTCCTTCTTCCTCGCACTCAACGAAAGCATTTCTATCAAAGAGTCGTGCCAAACGTCGTTGATCTTCGGTGAAAACCTCTGTTGAATGTAGTGCGAGGAGGTGCCGGGAGTCTGGTAGGCCTGTCAGGAATGAAACCTCCTTGAGCGTGATGATTTGGGTCAGTTTTGATCTCTACGGCACCGAGATTGTGTCCAAAGCCCAAAAGTGCCTGTTGGAATTGGTTGACAGACCGTTGAAACAAACTGCTGTCGTCTCCGGACGCATTTGAACTCATAGGATCATCTCCAATGGTGGCGTCCGACTCCGATATGCATTGTTCTTGCATGTCTACGTCGCCGACAAAGATCTTGATGTAGTCGCCGTCGAGGAAGTTGATGGGGGAAATGTCGCGTTGTGGCACCACGACGTTGTTTCGCCACATGTAGCAGATATCTCCATGTTCTGCCAAAACTCCTTCAAGGCCCAGGAACTGAAAGAAGGAGGGGCGGTTGGTCGTGTACGGTACCCAACGTACATACCTTCTGAAAGGCGAAGGTTGGACATCGTTGTCAACATGCAATTCCAAGTCGAGCAAGACTAATCGCTCAAAAGGCGTCGGTCGGAACTCCGGTGTTCTTTGCAACAAGAGTCCATGAAGGCCAACTTGAACATAATCCAGGGGTCTGTGCAGTACTAGATGAAGACGGATGATTCCCAAGGGTTCAATGCCGAATTCTCTAGCTGCTTGTCGATATAATTCAGTCTGATCATGCCAAGGTAGCAGCGTAGAAATAGATCTGCCGTCGAGTGAGAAGATCACAGTCTGACGCCAGTCTTCATCTTCGCTGGACCGTGAAGTCGACCTTGACGATGAGGATGAACTTGTCGAGCTCCTTGAACTTCTCCCTGATGATGGTAAAGATGCTGCATCATGAAGCGTCAGCTGTCTAGCCATGAATGATGTTGTATCTTCGGGAGCGTTCCTTGTTTCATCTTGTCGAGGATGTTGAGATTCCGGGGCCTCATCTCCATTGGGTTGGTTCCACATGAGAAGGATGTTGGAGCTGGCGTTGCCGAACTCTGCGCACAAAGTTTTGCTCCAATTCTTCTTCACGAAGTGCTGGAGGCACTCGGATGTGTAGGCCTAGCCCATGGTGAAGATGATGAACCTGTCCTGCTGGTAACTGCCGGTTTCCTGAATGTAGTGTGCAGTCCCCAAATCCGTCAGCCCTTCTATCCTGACACAATGTTGACACTTGCGCGACCTGCAGTATGTCCTCATGTTCGACTTGTCTTGAAAAAGAGTGGGCAAACTCAGAAAACCATGTGGTTGGGTCCGCAATGTGCACGGTGGTGACCAGCGTCGCTGCCCTGTCGAAAGTGGCACGTTGATGGACAATGGCTGTCGCAACAGCATCTGGGTAGATTGAATGAGGAGATCCTGGCTGCACGATGGTAACATCAAAGGGGATGGACACATCAATGTGGTCTTCCCATATCAAGCATACGTCTCTCTCCCATTCAGATGCCTCCATGTCAAAACGTAGGAGTCGGGGTTGATCATGATGAGGATGGACAACATGGTCGATGAAGTACGATGTAATGTACACGACTGGCTCGTCTTCTCCTTCATCAGGTCGTCCTTCAACTCGAAGTAGTTCAAAAATGTCCTGAGCCCACACGGGGTGTGGGTTCAGCCCTCTAACAACTGTGCCTCTGGATGATTCTGAGGTCACAATGAGGTCAAAGGTTCTGTGGCTGGAATCTGCATCGTGGGAACTCGAGCAGCTCCAGGGCGAAGTCCTTGTTGAGAAGGCTTCAAGAGAACCAAGAGTGTGGTACATCCGAAAGGAGTCATCGCAACCAATCCAGACATCCACTGACTCAGCAAAGCCCACATGCAGAGCCTTGGTTCTTGTCCTTCTTGAAGGAGATTCTTGAATAGGTATTGCTGGGCAACTCCCTTGGCAGGGACTCCATGGGGTAGTCCAGAAAGAAGAAGACGCTTCCGCTTGGCATGACAATTCCCTTGCTAGCCCCAAAGCAAGTTCTCTTGCCCTCCATTCAGAGACAAATTCTTCTTTGAGCAAAGCTCTGTTGTGCCATTTCATGATTGAACCTGGAGAATCAATGCTCCAGTGGCGGCAAAGCCCTAGACTGTCATACGAGAACGTCATGGACAGCCGGGCGAGGCAAAAGGCTGCCTGGAAGAGTCCTTGGAGTCTGCCAGTTCTCCTACCTCCATTGCCTGCTCGCTCTGATGGGAGGTGCGCTGTCTTTTCGCCGCGTTCTCCTCCACCACGATGGCGTCTGCCTGCTCCTTCATTTGTTGTAAGGACGCTGACAATGTGGCTAAGCCCTCGTTGATCTTGCCTGCTGACCTGTCGGTTTTCTCCTGGCCTTCGGCGAAGTCGTCGTCCTCGTCCTTGATCTCTATGGTCAGCTTGCCCGCTACTGCCTGAGATGCCTCTGCCTGAATCTTTGCTTGTGTGAAGTTTTCTTGGGCCTCCTGGATTCGGGCTTGAAGGCCTTGTTCCTGAGTTTGAAAAAGGACTGTGTAATCTTGCCAGGTCTTGACTGCTTCCGAGAGGAAGTTTTTCCAGGAAGCTATCAGGTTGATGCGGGCCTGGATGGCTTCTTCCACTTCCGCTCTGGCGATGCCCATCTGCTTGACGGCGCTGTGCAAGTCCTTTGTGGCTCTTGCTCCCTCCTTCTTGGCCATCTTTTGCATTTGATGTCTCATATCCGCAGGAAGTTCGGATTGGCGGGCCCGGGCCATCTCGATGAACTCCATGTGTTCCGAACTCATCGATGCTTGAGGGGGAGGTGGCGCCGAGAATGATGGGGCCACTGGCGCCATCATCTGTGCCAGTTGCGGTGGGGCTTGCTGTTGTGGCATTGATTGCATCGGAGCCTGCATGGGTTGCATCGGTGTCTGCATCATGATAGGTTGGGCCATCCCTGCATAGCCAGGCCAGGGCATTGGCGGTGGCGGTAACGGTTGGCCCTTGCCGAAGCTGGGAGCCGCAGGGAAGGGTAGCATGGGTGCTCCCTTGCCTTCTCCTGAGGCATTGTTCCTGGGCGTCTTCGCGCCTTTTGGCTTCGTGCCCTTCTTTGGAGTATGGGTCCTGCTTTGGGAGCGATCTCTGCCACCCCAATTGTGATGGCCTTCCCATCCATGATTGTAATTCCAGCTCGATGCATATGCTTCTTGCGACTTCTGCCCACCCGGCTGGTGGGTGTAAGTTCGATCCATGGCTACTTGCCATGGCTGCTGACAAACGTGGCAATAGTTGGCTGAGTGCTTGCGAAGCTGCTTGCACCCCAGACATCGCCACGGAGCATTGTCTGACATTGTAGCTGCGATGAGGTTCAAAAAGGTCTGATCTTTCGAATGATGATGGCGAAGCACCTGGAAGATGTGTTTGAGCCTCACTGAAGAAAGGTGAAGAACTCCTCTGCGATGCAGAAACCACAATCTCCTGGCTGTAGCCCGCTTCCTGCGTAGTGTTCGCCTTTGTGTCGCCGATGCCGTGGTTGTAGCCCAGGCAGGTGTGCACAAAACCGGAAGAGACCAAATGAATCACAAAGACCACAAAGGGCACGAAGTGCATCAAAAGCCCGAACTTGAAGATAAACACCGTGAGGTAGGATATCCCAAAAACCAATTTAAGGCAGAGAATTGGTGAACCCGTCTCCGAACCTTTGTCCGAAGGAAGTCGAAATAAATCCAATGGCAAGGAACCGCAAGCAGTGACAATGTCAAACCGCAGCAAGTAGGCTTGGCCAAGTAGAAGTAAATCGAGAAAGAGGGGCTTTGAAAGCAAAGGAGATGCTGGCCAGCCCAGTGCCAGCAGAGCTCAAGGCGGCAGCGTGCTCACGACGGCTGCGCCCGCGGCGACAAATGCCAAAGCGCCGCTTAGGTTTCGAACGGTTCGAGGTGGCTGAGAACCGAAACCTTCATATATGTATATATATATATATAATATATATATATGTAGATATTGATCTATAGTATATCCAGATAGAGATCCTTAGTCATGGTATGTTGATATGTGTGTGATCGTTTGTTCAGACCAGTAGTTTTATAAACTCAACGGAGTATATTGATCTGGAATAGACCATTTATTTGTATCTGAGTTCATTTAGCGTACTTTTTGTTGGACAAACTCATTTAAGTGAGGTGTAATGATCCGATTTTGGTTAGTGCTACACGCAATTACATGCAGGTATTACTGGAGAGCTGCCCAGTCCGGTTTGTTTGAATTCCCTAGTGCCCTAGTTTTGACAGGTACTTCATTAGCCATTTCGTCATGGGTCAAGGGGCTTGTTTGAGTGAGTACCAGGTGCTTTTGGTCTCAATTTTTGACATATTACCCATTCCCATATATAAACCCATGTCTTTTAGTTTCAGATTGGATGATTGGTGATTTTCCCATGTTTCTTGCCAAGTGCCTAATCTTCGCAGATTTTCTTCAAGCAGGACACGATATTTATCGATATTTCATAGTTCAAACAGCCTTTCTTCTCACAGATGCCAGTGTAGCAGGGAAAACCAGATGATCACAAACCCTGGGGATGAAAATTTTACCCCTACCATCCCCTACCCTATGATGTTTAGCCCACATTTACCACAGAAACTACCTATGTTTCGATGTTTAGCCCACAGATAAACCACCTATCTATTGAACAATAAGCTGCAGGCGCCGCTGCATCCGGTTTCTCCAGGCCATGATGTTGCACAACGGTGTAGATCCCAGCCAAACAGAGGGCATGTCCAAGGGCACACAACGCTCCGAAGGCCATCAACGATCGGATCAGTCGAATGACTGGATGGGACTGGATGGGACTGGATGGGAACTGGGGGAAACTCCATATCTTTGATTTCTGATGATTTCTGAATTGTCAGCTTTATTCACCCAGTCATAGCATGTTATATTCATTTACTTTGATGTCGCAGCGATGTCGAATCTTGGCAAGAGATGATAAGACATGACTTCTGATCACTTCTCTTGCTCTACCACAATCAATTTCAATGCAGTTGATTGTGTCAGAACATAAGTGGTCACACCTCCAGTTGGACCTTTGGAAACGCATCGCATGGTTTCCCTGAGTAATTGCTGGTATCCTGACCTGTCAGGCATGACACCGCTGGAATCTTTCCGCCGTGAGATAGCGAGGCCAAAGATGACTGGGCAGCACATTTATAGTCTGTAATTGGGTAATACATGGGTTACAAACATGCTACAACTTACAGTTCATATCGGTCACACATGGGTTGTATGTGGATTTTAATATGTATACCAGTAACTGTATAATAGTTGTAATTAGTTTCAATCGTTTTAATATTTATGATAGTTATGATAGTTGTATTAGTTATAATAATTATGAGTTAATAATTAGTCACAATCCACTTGTGGTTATATATGAATAATATAAAGTTATTCAATAGAATATCCAAATGTAAGCAGAATCTCTCAAGTGAATTCACATGAGATATGGGCTATATATATATGTATTATATCGCTTAAAATCCATTTAACTAATTCAGATGTACATCCAAGTAGGGAGTAGGCTACGATGCCTCAAAGAAAGTGAAACATGTGTGCGTGTGTTTTTTAGGATGCTGACTTTTATGTTATGCAATTCCCACAATTCCCACCATTGACATACGGTAAATTGAAGCATATTCATGTACTTCCATGACCAGGTAATGTTTGGAGTTACGGAGAACTCCTATATAGGTATATTTGAGTAAGAGAACCATCATGACCTATGGTAGAAAAACACCATTACCTGTGAATTGGGAGCGGAATGAAATCTCTGTAGAGGATGCAAACAGGGAGAATTTACCAAAAACCAAAGCCCCTGGCATATTCCTGCTGCTATAGAAACAATTATTACCCTATAAAAAATGGTCATACAGCTTTTGCTGATGGTGATGCGACCTGCTTCAGTAGGACTTCTAAGTGGCCAGGTCACCTAGGGCGATCGCCACACAAATAATGGCAGGGGGATACACTTGACCATCCATTTTTCTTACGACATATGAACAAAAATGTGTAACATGTTTGGAATTTTACACATATGTAGGACCATTGAGGGGGTGTTTAATAGCCATGAGCCAGTCACGTTTTTCCCGGTCGCCACAGATCACCCTGGCGCAGCAACGAGCAATTTGGACGACGCTGGGTCCATGATGGTTATTGAACAGTTTTTTTTTTAAATGGAAAATCACCGTTTTCGAAAGCTAAATCATCATTTTTGCTCATCTCTAAATGGGCTATATATGGCTATATTCCATAGCTATGTTAAATAACCAGAGGGTATATGTATTTCATATTTGCCATGGTTAAAAGATGAGTTGCTTCCGATAAAAGAGGATTGTCATTCAATCCATTCAGAAAGGGATCTATATAGATACAGCCACAAGAATAATTCAACAGACGATATCCCAGGTTACCATGGCACATAGTGTGGACCCACAAAATCCTGCACCGATAATGGGAGAATTTGCACATCTACCAACGATAATGGGAGGATTTCGCAACCATCCACAGTATGGCTTGGTCTGAAAATAGAGTAGCCCAAAATTTGATGATTGACTGTCCAGGTTCTCCATTGAAAGGGCCAGAACTTGGTGGTATCCAATGACCTACAGTCCATGCCAGTCCACATCGCAAGATCAGAATCTACACTGACCGCTAAAAGGACCAACAAGCCACATCCTAGCAAACACTGTGGTGAAAATTCACCTTTCCTATCTTTTCTTGCCAAACCAGTCGTGTCTCCTTCGGCTGAGGAAAGTTTGATGCAACTGCGAAGGTCATCCATACGCTCCTGGAGCAGGAGCGGAGCAATTGCAGGGAAGACAGCTGACCGGTGAATTTGTTGGAGGTTATAATCTGGTTATAATCTGGTTATTTTCCAAAATATATGGGATAATCCTTCCCATTGACCAATATTTTTCAAGATGGTTAAAACCACCCACCAGTGAATTTGTTGGAGGTTATAATGACCATGAAGTAACGGGATAGCCATTTACCAAGCAGTATTTCATGGGATGGGACAGGCAATTGATCTTCGGGCTTCCCCTGTTTCGAGATGATGGTGATTTCTTTGTGGCTACCAACAATGGGAATGTGGGGCCACCGGTGATTTACAGTATTGGTGTCATGGTACTCTAAATCTTCCCCTGAAACCCGGGCAGTTGAAAACATTGGTTTTCTTAGTAGTGAAACAGTTTGTTCGCGGGGGAGGAGGGTCTAATTTTTTTCCAGCTCTAGTAAGAGGACTTCATAGATTTGCGCCATCGACCCGAGAAATTGGGGT
>Ga0126342_10005620_pt1 | contig 21960 bp, 25 predicted proteins | sample Cyp1metagenome_FD_92528 | JGI IMG/M metagenome (GOLD analysis project Ga0126342, IMG submission 92528) | Coral microbial communities from Lord Howe Island, Old Settlement Bay, Australia - Cyphastrea 1 metagenome | ecosystem: Host-associated > Invertebrates > Cnidaria > Coral ... | reverse complement strand
TTTAATATTCCCTAGTACCTTTGTTGATCTTCCCAATTGAATGTAAAGTTTAACAGGGGTGGGAGTTTAATATTCCCTAGTACCTTTGTTGTTTTTCCCATAGGAATTTAAGGTTTAACGGGGTGGGAGTTTAATATTCCCCAGTACCTTTGTTGATCTTCCCAATTGAATGTAAAGTTTAACGGGGGTGGGATTTTTATATTCCCTAGTACCTTTGTTGTTTTTTCCCATAGGAATTTAAGGTTTAACGGGAGTAACTGTTTAATATTCCCTAGTACCTTTTTGTTGATCTTCCCAATTGAATGTAAAGTCTAACCGGGGTGGGAGTTTAATATTCCCTAGTACCTTTGTTGTTTTTCCCATCGAATTTAAGGTTTAATGGGGTGGGAGTTTAATATTCCCTAGTACCTTTGTTGTTTTTCCCATAGGAATTTTGTGAAGTTGCATCAGCATTTGTTTGGGAATGGGAAACCTCTACGCTGCAACGCCTGGCCAAAACCCAGGCGTTGCGCGTAATTATTTATATATATATATATGATACATGTATTTATGGTTTGGCAGCTTTTACCACTTAGTTCCTGTAGTTTCCGCCATCAAGCATCAATCATCCATTAATCGTCTATTAATCGTCTATACTTACTATAGTTTTCGTGGGGCTTATCAACCAACAAACATAGGCTGGACCCCGCTCGCCATCCCAATGGCACATCGGCCTGAAACCGCAAGCACGCACAGAGCCGCGTCAAGCTCATCGCATGGCGATTCCGGACATCGCAAACGTGGCTTGGTAGCCCATTCCCAAAAAAGCTACTTTCACTGGATTGGTTTTGTTGGGAAAATCTACAACCGTGGTTTTTACCATCAATTAGAGTGGTTTCCTTTCCACTGATACTTGGATGATCCTGGGGTACCAAAAAAATACGACATCGACATAGATTTTGGCTCCCCAAGCGGTAGTCACCACTAGCCCGGGTCAGACGAATGTGAGCGGTTTAACCCCGGAATCGCAAGTGGTTCATAGCCCATATCATTCATATAGATATATATATATATATATATTATAATTACATAGACAATCGATATACATGTGCATATATATATATACATAATTGGGTATTTTCCATATAAGTGGGGATATTCCATATATAATAATATTTTATATATATATATATGTGTGTGATATACATGATATGGTCCGAGAGCAGGATTCATTTACCCCTTGCTCCGATAGGCTCGCCCGATCAATTTTTCCCCAACTCAAATGGTGATTTCATGGGATTTAACCAGAAAAAAAATGGGAATATCATGGTAATATCATGAGATGGTAGTGTTTCACAAAACGCCATGCTGTAGATGATCCACTTGGAGATGACTGAAAAAAGATCGCCCAAGGCAGCCTTGCTAGATTACCAAAAGGCTAGCGAAAAAAACACGGATTGCTACCCTCCTGTAAGCGTTTATATGTGGAAAACCCACTATGAACATATGTCATGAAAATAAACCATGGTTTTTGCATATTTGTTTGTGTGTTCACCCCAGCGTAGCCACTATTCTTGCTTGAGCCTCTGAAGTCAAATTGGCCATGCACCTTCTGAGATAGGAAGGATATTTGACCCATGGGTATTTTAGCCGGATATCAAGGTTTCCATTTGCCAAAACCAAGCAGGTATGCGGTATGCCGTTGGCCCACCGAAAAAATCACCTATATAAATGGTTGGCGATGGTCGTTCAGTGGAGCAAAAAAGGGCCATGTGGCTGAATTCAATCAAGATTTCGAGCACATGGACGTAAGTAGTGAACCCTGAAGCCCAATTGAAAACAGATGATCCAACAAGAAACCTAGAAATATCCACCATCATTCACTGCTTGGCGATGCTTTGAAATTTTGAGACAACCATCTGAAAAAGAATGCATTGAAGACTCCATCATTCCATATTCCACATTAGGAAAATGAGATGAACAGCACCATTAATTACAATGTTTCTGTTGATAGACGAACCATTCAATTCAACCTTCCATTGTTGGACTAAACAAACTTCCATATTCGAATTAAATCGTAAATTGGTCTTGCAAGTCGGTTTCTTCGCCGTCCAACTACAGTTATAAACACCATAAACTCCATCTATGGATATCTATCTATCTAATTTGATCGAATCCAATCCAATCCAATCTATCTATCTAAGTATATAGTGTAACCCAGTTATGACCCAACTTTGCTACAGTAACTAAAGGCCACCAGCTTGCAATGATTGAATTGTAGGGAAAATTGGGATTTAACCAGCAGAAACTAAGAATTTAACCCGTCATTCAGTGATCATGAGAATTCTACTAATATATAGATAATGATTGATATACACATAGATAACGATATAATATAATATATAACTAATCATCTGATAGTTGGGTTAGTTTAGCCACTTAGAAATTGTATTATGTGGGTAAACTAATATCATTTAACCACCCATGACTGCGATTGGTGTATACCACCTATAGAAATGGTGATTTGGGGGATGGTTTATTATTGTTTTACCAACATTATAGATCATGTTGTTTTTGTTTTGTAAGAAACCAATTGCTGTTCATTTTCCCATGATCCATGGATGAATTACTGGACAATTCGGTATAGTTGCCATTGGTCATGACAATTGAAACTGGGATCTTCGATTCCAGACCCAGAATTTTCCTGAATAATTTGTGAGGAAGAAACAAACATAGCTATTGAAAATGGCCATATTTATAGTGGATTTTCCCATTAATAGCATGGTGATTTTCCATAGTTTTTTGTATGTTTACCAGAGGGTAATTTGTGAGGAAGATGGTTGTCTGGTATTTCAACTGCCATCTTGGAATTCCATCGACTCTTGCTGCAGTCCGGCCGTCCGCGTTTGTCACCAAGGAAGAGGGTAACTTAGACACCTCTATGCTTGGATATGCACCCCAGTTGGGAAGGGGTTCCATGATTAACCATGGCTATAATTAACTGCATGTGTATATATATATATATATATATACATATGTATATTTATATATGTATATATGTATATATATATGTATATATATGTATATATATATGTATATATATATATATGTATATATATATGTATATATATATATATGTATATATATATATATATTCGAAGCATCTATCTGGGTAACACAGGGTGTACTACAGCAACTGCCCAAAAAAGCCAGTTTTATCATGGGATATCACCAGGAAAAAAAATGGTTTTCATGGTTTGACTTCACAAAAACAGGGACACAATACTCATTGCTGCTTCACAAAATCCAGCTTGATTAATCATCCAGTTGTACTTATAAAATCTTATAAACACCAGAAACTTTACATAGATATAATTACTTCCATCACCCAGTTACAATCATGCGCTTATGAAATTCCTGGTAGCTCCTTGGCTCCTCATTTACTAGGGAATATGGATACGCATCGCTCCGAATTGCTCCCTCCAAACCCATAGTATATATACTAAGCATACACTAATTATATATGAATCATATACTTACCATACTTGTATACTAATCCCTGAAACCATATATTGCTAGGTGGTTCATCCCACGAATCGTGGTTTGGTGGTTAGTTCACCCCGGCGGATTAAATGGGATTTTTGTAGAGATTTTATCGACTTGTATCTGGGGTTTTCACAACTAACACACTTGCAATTCGTGGGATGAACCCTAGATAGCTAAGTTGGTTTATAACTCCAATAACTATGGTTTATGGTACCTATAACTATAGTTAATGGGGTTTATAAACCATCTTATAACTCATGGGCCCCACCTTTTAGGATTTACACCCTGGTAAATTAACAGTTGGACCCTGAAAATCACCCATTTTTTATGGTTTCACTAGTCTTCCAACCCCGATGACTGCCAGGGTCGTCATGTTAATTTACCAGAGGGTATATGGATTTGTGGGAAAATTATATAGAAATCTAGGGGATTTCCAGGGATTCTGGTGGAAAAACTTGCGGTGGATTTTCCCATGACTTCACTGAGCTCGCCCCGACAGGCGATCGGAGGCCCCGTTGGTTGGCAGTCGCGACCTGGTGGGATGTTTCAAAGGTGGAATGTGTTATGGGATATATAAGTTTATCTGGACCATGGTATCTACACTAGATATGTATATATATACATACATACATACATACATATGTATATTATATATATAATATTGATATACATATATGTACATATGTATATATATATGTATATCATATATATATATATATACATATATTACTTTTGAGTAGATTAAAATAGTTCACTAACCTGAAATAGGCTATACCTCGGTCGTGATGAAATTTATCCAGATGTACAAGTATGAACTATTTTACCTACATGACTGGGTCATGGGGGTTATATAAATGTTGGTAAATATTCCGTAAAGCATATGGGAAGGGAGATCCTACGCAAAAAATCGTGAGATATATAAACAACATTAAACAACAAACAAGCGACATAAGTTGATATCAGCAACAAAATGTGAGTGAACCGACAAAAAAAAGAAAAAATATATAACAACAAAAGATCAGATTGAACCAACAAACAAAACTGGTTGGAACGTTCATCAGAAACCAAGGCCTGGGGTATGCGAAGACCTCATGGAGTTTACAAAAAAAAACATCCCTTCAGATAGGAAAAGTTTGAGGTCTTCATTGCAACATCCTCGATTCTCACAGCCCAGTCCGCCGAACCTTCAGGGGCAAGACCAAAGCAGCCATTGCTTCTGGGATTCTAAGTGACAGTTGGATGTCCAACAATGAAATCACACAGTCAACATTATTTCCCATTGGTTGTCCGACAAAATAGTTCAGAATTTGTGCTATTGGATGCTATTGGTATTTCAAAGAGGTTGCTACTGCATCTCCATTTTTCCCACGTGGAAACCCATTTCTCATGAAACAGCAGCTCACTAGAAGTGATGGCCAGAATGCTCCACTTCACCCTTCGCCCATTTGATTAGAAGGTAAAATGGCTAGAAGCATCTGGAAAACATGGATTTCACCAGCCAGAAATCATGGTTTTCCAGTACACTCTGGTTGTTTGTTACATAGCCATGGTATAGATGGCCCATAGAAATAGGTGGTTGACCGAACTTAAAAATGGGTGGATTTTCCATGGCTATGTAACAAATAACCAGATGGTAAATAAGATATCCCATAACATATTCCCAATACCCTCCGGTAACCAAACATGGCAATGGAAAATCCCTCCTTTTTAGATGGTAAATCAAAACAATTTGGAACCCACTGGATGTTTCCAAAGGTTGGAGATCGGTGTTGCGACTGAAACCACCTGGGACAGACCGAAAACTCCTGGGATCAAACGCAACCACTGGGGAAATCAAGACTGGTATGGTGGTGAAGAACCTCAGAAAAATGGGAAAAAGCGACCTTTTTTTCATCAAAGGGAAAATATGACATCTACCGGAAATCATTGCAGTAGAAAATCACAATCTTTATTAGGTAAATCAACTATTTCTATGGGCCATTTTCGATAGCGAACCGTTAAATTACCAGAGGGTATACCAGTATACCACCATAAATGTTGCTATTCATAGGGGATTTTCTATTGCTATCCATGGTAGGCAATCCAGAGGGATGGTGGCAATGGGGAAATCCATCCACAAATATCGAAGTCCGATGTCTTCAACTAAGTTGGCTTGCAACTGGGTTGGGGTTTATGGGGGATTTAACCATAGTGAATGGAGTGAAACTAAACCAACAACCTTGAATCTTTCGGAGGCAAAGCATTTGATATCATTTACGGTAATGAATCGGGGACTGTTCCGTGCCAGCCTAGATACTTTAGATTACATTAAGGCCATACAATTCCATATTAGTTTTGTGGTCACCCTGGCGAGGAATAGTATCTTATCGAGGAAATTATACATACATATACATGTATATATAAATATATGTGTATTATATATATATATATATATATATGAACCACGTGCATAGTTATGTATATTTTATTATATAGATGAATCAAGAATCAAGTATCAAGATGTTGTTTTGCAAATATCAGTGATTCAGATAATGTTCATTCAATATCGAGCACCACATCGACCTTTATTGCAAAACAGGATAAAAACTGTAGACACCAAATGTCTATAACTGTCTCCATCAAAATGACCATATCAAGATTAAATATACATATATACATATTCATATGAGACATGTACATATAGATATATATATACATACATATACATATGTATATGTATATATATATTCATACGAATACATATAAATATATAATATATAAATATATATATATGAATCATGTTTTCTTTGCTCGGCCCTTTTGAGTCTTGCATGAGACATACATCCGTATATATCCGCCGACCCCAGCTGCGCAAGAGGGAGCGCGTCAAGGATTACAGGTTTCCGTTTGCACAACAACAATAGTAACAACAACAACAACAACAACCACAACCACAACCACAGCCACAACCACAACCACAACCACCACCACCACCACCACCTCCACCACCACCACCACTCCTCCTACTCCTACTCCTACTCCTACTCCTACTCCTACTCCTACTCCTACTCCTACTGCTACTGCTACTGCTACTGCTACTGCTGCTACTACTACTACTACTACTACTACTACTACTACTACTACTATTACCACTACTACTACCACTACCCCTACCCCTACCCCTACCCCTACCCCTACTACCACCACTACTACCACTACCACCACTACCACTACCACCACTACCACTACCACTACCACTACCACTACCACTACCACTACTCTGCACCAAGACCTTCCGGAACCTTCTCCGGAACCTCTTTGAACCTGACCCGGCGCCTGCACCAGTACACACCGGAGCATATCTGGGCTGAAGACCCCATTAGCTTAGGCTGTTGGGGAAAAACATGACCATGAGGGAATCCCCCATGTTCCGCGACGAGACGATCGTTTCGGCTTGGCGTTTTTTCCGCGAAACACCGCCTCGGGCCTCCTGCCCTGTCCAAGGCGGACCGGACAACGACTGGACGCTGTTGAGGTGACGACGTTGTAGGTTATGGTTGCTGTATCTTTGTTGATGTCATGGGTTCAAAATTTTCTAAAGCCCCAGGGATGGGGATTTCAACCATGGCTTAGCCAGCAAGTTCTCCAAATGTTTGATTTGCGGTTCCAATCGCATTGCCGCAAACTCATCTATCCCAGTGGCATGCTGTGATCTTCACTTCACGATCTGCAGCTCGCCTAAAAGTCTAACTGAAACAGTGGTATCTAGTGGACTCACCATAAACCTTTAGTCGGCCAAGGGTCCAAGAGAACTGGAGGACTGATGCTAAGACGTCCGCTGTTCCCTAGCTATGTTTAACCACCCTTCCTGCTCATTGACCCCTCCTTTTTCTCGATTCGATCCACTGAGTTTCTCATGATACTTCTGAGTTCAGATTCTTTCGGTTTTCTCATGATACTTCTGAGTTTTTTGGGATGCTTCCCCCATATTTAATGTCGAGAAATTATATAATAATTCACCCACCTGAAAAGTTCACAAAAATTCGGCATTTTGGGATGCCATCCTGTACTTCACCATGGTTTGCTGGAAAAATCCACCACTTTAGCTCGATGATTTGTCCCATTAAGTCTGGATTTCGTTCGGGGACTGATTGCCTAGCCATGTTTCATGACACCGTAGGGTCCTATAAAAAATCCTGATTATATTTCCACGATATGCCAATGGTTGGCTCTCCACTGGTTAATAGTCGTATTCCCCCCTACATTTTGCTGCTAGTCAACCAGTCCAACTGTCACTTCTAGACGTCCAGTGCGTCATCCCAGCGGCCATCAGAAGTACTCGATTGCGTCTCCTTCAGCCTTCGGCCATCCCCTCAATGGTGTCCATGGCTATCCTCTGGTAGACTAACAGTTTGCGACCTGGAAAATCACCATTTAAAGAAAACAAAGGATAAATTACTTTCTTTGAGTGATCCCCAACCGATATTCTATCTGACATACATTCTGACATTCTATCTGGCATTCTTTGTGCCATTCTATCTCTGACATCTGGCGATCGAGGTTGATGTCTGGCAGTGCCCACTGAGATCTGGAGCTCGCGAGGAGGAGGAGGAGGAGGCGGGCGGCATGCAGCTCTGATAAAATCTGGAGACCCTCCCCTGGCAGGTGGGGAATCATCAAACTCAATGGGCCATGTTCAATAGCTATGCTAAATTCCAAGAGGGTAGTCGATGCAATCCGTATCTCCATGGGTGAATCCTCCGGAAGCAAGGAGATTCCAAGTGGTGGATGTGCTGTTGGGATGTAACTGTGGGATTTTACGCTTCAAACCAGGATGTAACAAATTTAACCCCTATAACTATGGTTGTATATCCACCTAGTTCACTGGAACTGCACCCCAAGTTCAGGTTTTGTTCAACAAGTTTGGCAATTGTGGGGTGTCTGGGATGCTTTCTTATTGGCTTTACCACATGGATGAATGGAATGGAAATTGATCAGATAATTACATATTGTTAACTGCTATTATTTGCAATGGATAACTAGCAGAATGAAAAGTTATAGCGAATTTGACCCAATGTGATTTTAATGGATGATGATAATGTTTCTCGTACTAGCTGCTATTATTAGGAATAGAGATGGATATTGGAAGGGAGGTGGCAAGAGGCAGAGAAGAGAAGATAAAGAGTCAGTAGGAAGAAGATCAAAGTGCGCGAAAAGAAAGTCGCGAAACGCTGTGTTTTTCCAATGTTTTGTGGCTCCGACTTCTTTTCTGGGGGTGCAGAATTGTTTTTGGCATTTTGTTTACAGTTTTGGATTTTTTTTTGGGTTTCGTGCCTGGTGTCATCGCAACAACAAACCTTTCCTATAGGTTTCCTATTTTTGGAACTTCCGCCACCACCTTGTGCGGTACAACTGTTACTAGCAATATTTCCAAGTACGAGTGTAATGGGACTTATGGATATAAGTTTTTTGATCGGAAAGCAATAATATAATAGGACCTAATTCATTGGGCGTAGGTAATGGGAACTATTACTATTTCCAATTACAGTTATCCACCCACTCTCTCATTACTTATATCCATCGGTGACTGTTGAACCATAGCTACAACCCACTTTGATATGGGACAATTCCTGGTTGGTGGTTTCAACCCCTCTGAAAAATATTAGTCAATTGGGATTATGAAATTCCCAACTGAATGGAACGTCATAATCCATCTTGCCATCCATTCATGTTGCAGTCACCACCAACCAGGTATAGACTTCCTCTCACCTCTTGTTCCCACAACTTCTGGATATCACCACAGATTTTCGATTGTCCATGGATTTTTCCATTGATTTTCAATGTGAGCTTTCTAGGATGATCAGCTACTAAGATCATTTAAGCACCCATGACTGGGTAGGAAGGGTAACCATACCACCTATAAAAATGGTGATGACTGGGGGATGGTTTATGACATTGTTTTACCAACATTATAGATCATGTTGTTTGTGTTTTGTAAGAAACCAATTGCTGTTCATTTTCCCATGATCCATGGATGAGTTACTGGACAATTTGATTTCACCTGATTTGGGGATGACTTGGATTTTATTTCCCAAAATACTATAATATCATTCCCCAAATCACCCTACCACTCATTTGGGATCAGCCTATTTATAACCTATAACATGGTCCTCCTAAAATACCCAAAATGGGCGTATATCATCATCCCCCAAATCAAATATACCACTGGTTCATCATACCCCAAATCAAATATAATATACCACTAATACATCATCCCCCAAATCAAATATACCACTAATACCATCAGCTAAGTTGGTTTATAACTCCAATAACTATGGTTTATGATACTCATAAGTATAGTATTTCTGGGGTTTATAAACCAACAAACATCACTGGGGGGGCCACATTGTATAGATGATGGTTCAATCCTCATATCTGACGTTTATGATTATAATATCCCCAAAATGGGCGTATATCATCATCCCCCAAATCAAATATACCACTGGTTCATCATACCCCAAATCAAATATAATATACCACTAATACATCATCCCCCAAATCAAATATACCACGCCACTAATGCCATCAGCTACAAAAAATGGTGATGACTGGGGGATGACCCAGTTCCGATCCATGGGATCCACGATGGCCTTATCCATCTGCACGCTATGTATCGCTGGAGGCTGCCCCGTGTGCGGCAGTGGTTGGTGAACACCTCAGAGCCACATGGAAAGGGCTGGGAAATCCCTTATGAAATCTAGGAAAATCATAGGAACATATTGGAAAATCATAGGAAAATATTGGAAAATCATAGGAAAATATTGGAATATCATAGGAAAATATGGGAAAATCATAGGAAAATATGGGAAAATCATAGGAAAATATGGGAAAATCCAGTCCAATTGGAAGTGTAAAAACAAGTATAAATTTCGGGAATTGCCGAGCCGAACCATGTTTGATTACCAGAGGGTATCCCTTCTGAAGGGGGACCCTCTAATTCATCACCCGTGTTGTCCGCACGAGATACCGTTGTTGGTCAGTTTCTTTTTATAGAATTTGAATCTGAATACTGACTAGCAATACTCAATAGACTTGATTCCATAAATACATACAAATACTGACTGGATTCTTAGTCAGTTTTCGAACAATTCTGGTTGGTGGTTTCATCCCCTCTGAAAAATATAAGTTCGTCAGTTGGGATTATGAAATTCCCAACTGAATGGAAAGTCATAATCCAAATGTTCCAGTCACCACCAACCAGAATTTCATGGATTGCTTCCATCAACACTGACTGTTAGTCGAGTCGTTTGACCATGTTTTTCCATCGAAAATGTCATCGAAAAATGTCATCACCGGCATCACCAAGTGACGTAGATGGCAATATTTGCCATCCGCCACCTTCACCTGCGGGATCTCATCGGGGTGATATCTTTGGGATCTAAGATTGGAAGGATATAGATCTGTCTGTCAGATGATTTTCACTGGGAGATGGCCATCAATGTAGATAGTTTGTTGGTTCCAGGTGACATTTCGAGATCAATTCATAGAGAATGCCGACTGAATCACCAAACTTGCCTGTTGCAAGAAGCAAACAGAAAGTATGTTGCTGACAAAAACCATGCTTCGACCAAATTCAAAGAAAGATTCAGACCTACACTGGATTGAAGTAGGGATTTTATCAACGACCATGATGGTATATATGTGATTGATATTAAAATATATTAAAATCATCCTGAAGTAGATAGAGTATGGAAATTTCACTGGAAATTTCACAAACAAAATTCGCCAAAATTGGAATTCATTTTTTTGCAACAAAAAAACATGTGCTATCTATAAACTCCAGGATGACCAGTTTGTTGCCACAGTTTATAGGGGCGACCGTGGGTCGCACCCCGCCTTCACAAAATAGTTGGTGCCAGCCACCACCTGACGCCGAATGGCGGAATGGCGTGGGGATACCCGCCCGTAGCTCGCTGGATGGAAAATCATTGGGATTAATGATGATTAATAGGGATTAATCATTGTTATTTTCCCTATTATTATGCAAAATCATGGAACATAATAGGACTATCATGGTTAATCATGGTGATTAATGATGATTGATGGGAAATAGTCAATGGCCATGCTGGCCAGGAACCGATTGAGGACGGAGGTACCTGCCATAGAAAAAATGCCTATTTTTTAGGCCTAATTTTCAGGGAATATCCCCTCAAAATATGGCCAAAAATATGGTACAGTACCTCCATTTTAGGATCCTGAAATTCCCATTGATAATGTTTATAATGGAAAATCCCATCTATGAAAGAATGAGAACTGAAATTACCCCCATTAAAATGGAAATGCCCATATGATTTAAGCATGACAAATGGTGACTATGCAAAAACACTTGGAAGATAAGGGGAACATAATGGGAAACATGATGTACCTGGGTGCAGGCCAGGGATGACAAAAAAGGATATACTGTAACCATGTTGAGTTCACCTCCATAAGTTGGGATATAGCCCGTATACTCATGATATATTTACCACTTACTTAGCACACGCCTGGCGAAACCAAATAACGCCATAAGGGGTTTACAGCTGATAGTGCTAACCTTAAATCAACCCAGCAGAAGGTGTGCCGTTCCAGGCTTGGTTGGATCACTCTACCAGAAAAATGGGACTGGCGGATCCAATGAATAATATCGGAGAAAGTAAGCATTAGAATATCAAAACTCCAGACCCCTTAAGAACATGTTTTTGAGAGGTCGCCTGGCTGTTGAAGTGAACACCGCCGCCCCGTGACATGGGAAGGATCATCACCCAGCCTGACTGGTAAAGCTCACGGCCTTGGCATGAATCTTCCAGCCGCCCATGTTTTCCAAAAGATACTCATGTTGATTGGATTCCACTGTTTGGGATCAAAGTGTAATTTTGTGCTCCTATGCCAAGCCAAAAGGTCGTAGCAAAGCTCAACTTGGTTTGGTCCATCTGATTTGAATCCCTATTTCTCAGTACCAGTAGTACCGCACAAGTCGGTGGCGGAAGTTTCAAAGATAGGACGCTATAGGAGAGGTGAGTTGTTGTGATGCATGGATGGCAGAGGGAATCCGCAGATGGACCGAAGGGTGGTTGGAGTTGTGTTGTTTTGAGGTGGTTGCAGTGGTCACTTCAACCACAAGTGCTGGATGTAGTGTGGTGTAGTGACGTAGCGTAATGTAATTGTAGTCGCAGTTGTAGTTGTATGTTCGTGTAGTTGTAGTTGCACTGTAGCTGTAGTTCATGTTGTTGCAGTTGCAGTTGCAATGTTGTCGTTGTAGTTGTAGTAGTTGTTGTTGCTGTAGTTTTAGTTCTAGTTGTGGTTGTAGCTGTAGTTGTATTGTAGTGTAGTTGTAGCTGTAGCTGCAACTGTTGTGTAATTGCAAGGTTGTAGTTGTAGTTGCAGCTGCACTAGTAGCGATTGTTGTTGTTGTTGTTGTTGCTGTAGTTGTTGTAGTTGTAGCGTATTGGAGTTGTAGTTGTGGTAGTAGTTGTAGTTGTTGTAGTTATCCTTGTGGTATTGTAGTTGTTGCAGTTGTTGTAGTTGTAGTAGTTGCTGTAGCTGTTGTAGTGGTAGTTGTAGTTATAGTCGAAGTAGCAGTAGCAGCAGCAGAAGCAGCAGCAGCAGGAGGAGTAGTAGTAATGGCAATAATAGTAGTAGTAATGGCAGGAGTAGTAGTAGGAGTAGCAGTAGCAGTAGCAGTAGTTGTTGTTGCTGTTGTTGTTGTAGTTGGACCACGGCTCATAATTCGCCGTGGTAAAATATGCATTTTTATCATTTTAGGGGTTATGATGGGGTGGGGTGGGGTGGGGTGGAAGGGCTAATAACGTCCTGCGTTTGCATTCGCACAGACGCGTCTTCTTACGGAATCAAAGATACGTCATGCTACGGATGCTACGTTGGTTGCACATCTGCACGCTACGGTTGCTACGTTGGTGGTGACATGTCTAACCAAAATGTGGTGAAGATCCGACTAGTTGACTCGCATTTTGCAGAAGAGAAAGAATGGCACTTTTGCAAACATTGAACACACACGACAACTAGAAACCCATGTAATTGCGATGATTTGAGTGTGACATACACATCATCGAAATGTCATTTTGACCCACGGCGAAATATGAGCCGTGAACCAAGTTTCTGTTGTTGTTGTTGCTGTTGTTGTTGTTGTTGGGAAGCTGCACCGACCGTACCTTGGGAAAAAAAGAAAATAAATCATCCAAATGATAATGTGTCATTCAATATGTCATCCAAAAGCATGGGGCTGCCAATTAGTAGGAAACTATTTGGGTTGGGGCAGGAGAGGTGGAAAACTAAGAAAAAAATGATCGTAAAACATTTAAATAGAAAACATATCAAAAATGCAACACGTGCTTAACAATGATAATACATAGAAACAACTAAAAGACATAAAATAAAATACAAACGCATCATGAAAACATATTGAAAATAGAACAAAATCGGAAACACTATTGAAAAAATGGAGAAAAAACTCGAAAAGTAATAACAAAATCAAAAAAAACATAAATAAATAAACAAATAAATAAGAAAAAATAACGATAATAACTAAGAAAAATAACAAGCGTGATAAGAACAACAATAGATTTTAAGAATTAAATAAATAAAACAAAAACATCTGTTTTTTCCGGGCCCTCCAAGGACTTCTTTCAAATTGTTTCTATTGGTTGCCCAGTTGATGCCCTACTGCGGTGAAGATGTGGCCCTGGGACGATCGTAAGTCCATGGAGGTGTCCATAAATGGGTACCCCAAAAACGCTGGATGGTTTTCGAACGATGGAACATCTTTTAATGAGATAAACACTGGATTAATATGGATTGATAATATTGGGGTATATGAGATAAACTATTCAAATAAACCCAGTTCTCATATACCCTCATCCTTTAGCTGGATCAATACCCCAATACTAATTTTGGGATGAGAACTGGGGGTCCCCCCATGACTTTGGAAACCTCCAAATGATCCCATTAAGTGATAAAAAGCGGCTAAACTAACACCACTTAGTCACTACTTAAGGGATGATCCAAGTAATTCCATCCTGAAAAAAACACACAACTAGTCCGGTCTAAATCCATTGGTTCACCATCATTTCCCCAACAGATTTTATGGTCATTTTATGGTTACCCTCTGGTAATTTGTTACATAGCTATGCAAAAAAAAACATAGAAATAGTTGATTTACCGAGCTTAAAGGTGGTTATTTTCCATAGGTATGTTAATTTACCCGAGGGTCTACCGGTATACCCCATTTTCAGACAGACCCATATCTCCCACTTTGTGGTGTCATCCCCGACCAACGAACCAACGCCAGGTGGCGGTGAACTCCGAAAAGAGGCCGTTCCAACCCGACGCTTGCGCCTGGTGTTGGATTAGTTGGGTAAGTAGGATTAGTCTAGTTATATGTTCTGCTTCAGGTTCCGATGATCCAATCTGATGTTTGATAAAAACGATGAAAATCCACCCATTTTCCAAAAATACCCCAGTGATTGACACAAAATACCCCAGTTTTCATGATGTTTCTGTCATGGTTTCCAAAGACCTCCAACCCGGCGCCCCCAAAACCCCACGCCTTTTCGAGCGCCTGATCCTAGGCGATGGTGACATTTTCAGACCTCAAAACCTCAGATTTTGTCATGATTGTTTTCATGATTTCTTGATGATTTGCTGATTTTTTTTAATGATTTGTTGATGATCTTTGATCTTTTCATATTATTTGACAGAAATACGCTGATGTTGATGATGTTTGATGATGTTTGATGATGTTTGATGATGTTTGATGATGTTTGATGATGTTTGATGTTGATGATGTTTGATGATTTTTGATCATGTTTGATAATGTTTGATGATGTTTGATAATGGTTTATCAATGTTTGTTAATGCTTATTACTGGATATTAGTGGATGATGATGATGATGATGATGATGATGATGGGCCAGTTTTTTGAAGGCCGCCTAGTGGCCCAGCATCACGAACCCACTGGTGAGGATTGGAGGTAGATGGAGGCCACGTGTTGGCACTCAAAAAGTTCAGGGAACATCACCCCAAATTCCAAATAATCCAGATTTAGTGAGGTAAATCCTGATATTAATGGATAAACATGATCATTATTTACCTCACAAAGTTCATGATTTAATGGGAGATATAATGGGATACATTGTGAGGTAAATCATGATATTCATACCCTCTGGTAAACTAACGTAACTATGGAAAATCATCATTTTGAGTTCGGCAAATCAACTATGTGTATGGTCATTTCAAGTTCGCAAACTGTTAGTCACTACCAGAGGGTAGGGGAAATCATCATAATGGAATCATTATCCCTATGATGAATCCCCTTATTATATGGTATCTGAATATCTTAATGATATTTAACTATATGAAATAATGATGATATTCCACTTATAATGATATCTAATAATGATATACACCCTTATTTTTTCTAGGTTTTCGAACTCACCATGGTCATACCGTGTTTTACCCATTTGTTTACACCCATGGAATCATCATAATGATGGGGATGGAATGGATATCCTCCTCGCGCGCGCCTTCAAGCCGCCACACATGCTTTGAATCTCCTCATTGGCCTCCTTGGCCGCGCCGGTGCTGCCGGGCCTTGGTGGTGGAGGTTTTCGAGTTGTGCCCTGGTGAAATGCGGAAAAACCATGGGAATTCACGATGGAAAAGGAAGAAAAAGGAAGAAAAATGGTGGAAATGGAGAAAAATGGAGGAAAATTGAAGCAAATGGAGCCTCAAATAGATGTGAATATGAGGAGATGTTGGATTTTAAGGGATCGATAATGTAGGATATCTTACCAGAAAAACTGGAAACAAGCCATGAAAAATTGAGGATTTACTGATTAGATTTTGAAGGATAGTAGGGACAACAATAGGATTTAACCATCAACAGTGGGGGATCGTTGAAGACTGTCACAAAAATTGCAGGTTAAGGTAATAAAGATGGAGATGTTTGAGCAAGAATGGAAGTTTCATCCAACGAAAGTGGAAATTGTTACGCCAAAAATTGAGAGTGCAGCCAGAAAAGGGTTGACTCTTGATCAAGAAGCGGGATTTCACAAAGATTGGGATTTAAGCGGCCATTTGGATAGGGATTCACCAACAAGTGGATATAGGGAGGTGGTAATGTAACAACTATATGGAGGATATCAACAAGGCTCAGCTATGGATTCCATGGCCGTCACGTCATCCTCTGGGTCGAAACTTAGAAGTATATGATCGCTCCCTTCCTAATAATGTGGGTAAAACGATGCCATAATCCCCCAGTAATCACCATCTTTGGTGGTATAGTTACCATTCCCAGTCATGGGTGGTAAAAATGGCATTGTTTTACCCACATTTTTTTAAATAGATCCAATACTTTCCATCAGTGGAATTTTGGTTTCACCCATCCAACTGTTTGGGATAGTTCTCATTAAAACAAAACCGCGTCATTACCAGATAAAGTGTTCAAAGCTATCTATAATTCCATGAAATTCTGGTTGGTCAAGAGCGGGATTCTCATATTGCATTGTTATAACCCCTAAATTATATATTTGATAAAGGCTAGTATGACCAGGTATAAAGATCATTTTGGAACACGAAAACCGGATCATTTCTGAACAGAAATTTACAGAATCAATGCCGCACCCCATGCACTTTGTGCGAGCCCGCGCAGTCGAAATGCATGTCAACTTGCACAACCATGTCCTAAGCACTGGTCTTGTCAGCTTGCTCCTTCTGTGGGGCATCTTCCCAGTCCCAAGCGAAGCTGAACCGACTCTCCAATTGGCTGCCGTATCGGAAGCAATAATTCTCCGCAGCCTTCACAATCTCATCTGAATTGTTCTTCTTCAAGTAAGCCAGCACACAAGTTTTTGATCGCAACTTGTTTTTGATTGCAAACTTCGCAAGCTCCACATGATCCATCGTACGTTTCTCCAAGATTACGCCTTTCTTGATATGAAAGGTTTTCGCTCTCTCTTTGTCTGTTCTGTTCGCACCGGCCTTTACACCTACGGTAAGAACCCCTCAGTGTGGACACACTGCCTGGGGAACAAAAAGCAAGCCAAGACTGACACTGCGAAATCAGAAACCAGCAAACCAGAAACTACGACACCCGGAAACTTGAACCTCGGGAAACCAGGAAACCAGGAGACCAGGAAACCAAATTATCCCGGCAAGAGGCCCCAAACAGTGTGGGGGAGTAGGAGGATAATGTATGATCATGTGGATGATGATGATGATGATGGTGATGATGATGATGGTGATGGTGATGATGATGATGATGATGATGATGATGCTGATGAAGATGATGATGGCGATGATCGTGCTGATGCTGATGAAGATGATGATGGCGATGATCGTGCTGATGCTGATGAAGATGATGATGGTGATGGTGATGGTGATAGTGAGGATGATGATGAGGATCAAAATGCGGAAGATGAAGTGGTGGATGATAAGGTGGAGGATGATGATGTAGAGAAGAAGGAAGATGATGATGCTGAGGAGGAAAAAAAATGATGATGATGAGGATGATGATGATGATGATGGCTGGTGGATGATGGATGATGGATAATGGATGGTGGATAATGGATGATGGATGGTGGATGATGGATGATGGATGTTGGATGATGGATGATGGTTGATGATGATGATGATGATGATGATGATGGTGATGGTGATAATGATAAATAGATGATGGTGATGATGAGGGTGAGGATGGTGACAATAATGATGATGATGGTGAGGGTTTTGGTGGTAAGGATGATGATGGTGATGATGATAATGATGATGATGATGCTGATGATGGTCATGATGATGCAGTGATGATGATGACGATGATGAAGATGATGATGATGATGATGAGGATGATGATGCTAGTGATGCTGGTGATGCTGGTGATGCTGGTGATCAAGAGGACGATGATGATGATGATGATGATGATGGTGGTGAGATGAAGGTGGTGATTATGATAATGATGATCATGATGATGACGAGATGATGGTATTGATGAGGATGAGGATGGTGGTGATAATGATGTTGGTGGTAAGGGTGATGATGGTGAGGATGATGATGGTGATGATGATGATGATGGTGATGATAATGATGATGAAGAGGCTGATGATGATGATGATGATGATGATGATGATGATGCAGTGATGATGATGAAGTGATGATGATGGTGAGGATGATGGTGAGGATGAGGGTGATGAAGAGGAAGAGGAGGAGGAGGAGGAGGAGGATGGCGATGATGGTGATGATGGTGATGTTGGTGACGAAGAGGATGATGATGATGGTGATGATGATGATGATGATGATGATACAGCAATGAAGATGGTGAGGATCAGGGTGATGGAGAGGACGATGATGATGATGATAATAATGATGATGATGGTGATGATGATGATGGTGATGGTGGTGATGGTGGTGATGATGATGATGATGATGATGGTGTTTGTGGTGGTGGTGGCGGTGAGGATGATGAGGGTCATAATGTGGAAGATGAAGTGGAGGAGGATTATAAGGTGGAAACCAGGAAGCCAGGAAACCAGGAAACCGAGGGAAGGAAACCAGGAAACCAGAACACCAAAGAAAGGAAACCAGGAAACCAGAACACCAAAGAAAGGAAACCAGGAAACCAAGAAGCCAGAAAACCAGGAAACCAAAGACAGGAAACCAGTAAACCAGGAAACCAAGGAAAGGCGACCAGGAAGCGAAGAGACTAGGAAACTTTGGGAAAAACTATACCGACTGACGCGTTCAAGAATGATCACCACCTCCACAAATGAGTGAATCTCCACCTCCACAAAAAAATATCAAGGTGTCCAAGTTTTCTATCAATTTCTGGGTATTCCTTTACATACATCATTCCTCCATGAAAATAGCGCAAAATCCCCCCACTCTTCACCAGCCGGGTCGCCCTGACATGGCTACTGTTCAAAAAAAACAATTCAAGCACTCACAGCCGCGGACAGCATTTGAAGAGTCTGGGAAACCCAATGGTTAATCATCGTGTTCCCTACTGGGGATAGAAAAATCCGGCACCAGTTGATAGGTGGCTTATCCACTGTTTATAGGGTTTCAACCATCCAAGGTGGTGAAGGATTTCGCAACCATCCACAGTATCAAATGGCCATAATTTTAAGTGCAGTATAGCCCATTTCCAGACACTCCAATGTGTGTTATGCTTGACGCAATAAAGATGGGATATTTTCAGCAGCAAAAACTGTGGTTTCTTCATCAGGCAACATTAGTCGGAACGGATAAAATTCAAGGCCCAACAATTCTTCGTGTTCCATATTGGATCCACATGAAAACCCCTTCAAACACTAGTGTAACCCAACTAACCATCAATCAAGCCTCATTTATGGATTATGCAGATTAATAACCCCATACTATGCTGCCATCTCTTATGGATCGAAAAAATCCATGGAATGGTGAATGGGGGTGATTGAAAAAATGAAGGTCAGTTACCCGGCCTGGTAAACGTTTAGAAAAAACTGATGGGAAAATCACCATTTTTAATGGGAAAATCCACTATGTCTATGGCAATTTTCAATAGTTTTTTGTATGTTTACCAGAGGGTATCATAATATGATCGCGGTGAAATGTTACAGATCCTCTGTCAAACAAAACAAGATTTCGCCTAGCAATCCCAATCCAGTGCTAATTATGTGTATGCAGTGTATGCTGATACCCAGAGCATTTGGAAAACCTGCAACCTTGCTGAATCTGAATTGAATACAACTGGTTGATGCTTGGTGTCCCCGAAGTGTGAAACATTCTATTCAAATCTCAACTTCTGCCCCAGACTTGCAGCTGATACTCCAATCCCTCAAAGAAATTGGTAAAATGACTACTTGGAAGAAAGAAACATAAACCACCAGACTCATAAGCCATTTCTAGATGAGATAACCTTCTAACTGGGGACTGACGATCACCAGGGTTACCAACCAGTTACTAAGTGAAATGATCCTCTAAGTACCGGAGAAGCTCCAGCAGCTTTTCCGCTCGGCGATCGAGTTTGGGGCCAACTTTGGACCCCGCGGCCCTTTTTTAAACTGAAATTGAGCTCACAAAGGGGCCTCCAGACGTTCGAAACTGGGGCATAACCGGCATAACCCTGGATGGGGAAGCCCTTGGCGAGTGGTCAATAACCATGGTGATCCATGGGATGATCCTCCAAGTATCTGCTATGGCCGTGGCAGGTCTGTAGATGACGGTAACCCTGAAAAATGGATGGGTTTTCCATAGCTAGGGTCTATGATGACCAGAGCGTAGTATCATGTAAAATTCATGGGAATTGATGATAAAGCAGTGGATTTGAGGCAGGCCTCATCTTCAGACATTGCGCCATTCAAAGTCTTTTCAGGTGGTGATAGCGGCATCAATGGATGCCCGGCAAGAAACTGATTACTTCTTCCTTCGTTGGTGGACAATATTCCCATGGCAAGAAGTAAATGATGCAACCTACTCTACCAAGGTTATCCAAGGCTTACCCAATCAAATGGACAGAATACCAGCAGGATTTCCACCCAGAAGGTTTTTAGACGCCATAAATTGCCATGGCTCTTCCCAGATATGGGATATATATGTCAACAGCATATCATGATGTTCCATGATATTCCCACTTCCCATATAAGATAATACTAACTATATTATAGATGATTACAGTAAGATATTACAAAAAAAAATCTGTCCACCATCTGTCCAAAGAAGAAAGTGTATTCCCATTAATGGTTCCAGCAAATTTCCAAAGAGCTATTAATGTTCCCATTAAGAATATTCCACCATATGTCCAAAGAACTTGCTAAGAGAGTATCACGGGTCTCTTCAACTTCCAAACAATGGCATCTGTGGCTTAAGGCCGTCTCTTGAATGCAAGGTTCTTAATAATTCCACCATTCATAGATTACCATCAAAAAAAACCATACAAAGTAGAAACCATCGAATTCAGCCACTTATAAACCAACTGAACGCTATGGACTGGGGGCCCCATCCTGTTCCAATTCCACCATAGATTACCACCTTCTTTTGCACTCGCACTGTCGGCGCAGGTGTCGGGTAAATCGTCTCTACGGCTGAAGTTGCTCCTCAGGCTTTCTTGCACTGGATGAGATCGGGGTTGGCGCAGCAATCGGCGTGGGTGTAATTCCCTACACTGCAACAAGCATAGCACGTATCTTGGTCCTTGCCACAAGTCTCGTGCCTGTGGACCGTGTTGGTATGTTTAACGCAGTCCAAATCTTTCTTCTCGCAGGCCTTGGCGCACTTCTTTAACTTCGGATGCTGAAGTAGGCGGTTGTCTTCATTGACCTCGCTCCCGCTCATGTTTTGCAAGCTGCCTGTAATGCTGTTGCTTGCAACTCTCATGCTCATTGCAAGGACGACGCAAGGGAACAAAAGAGACTTGAGACCCATTGCAAC
>Ga0126342_10005619_pt1 | contig 21961 bp, 18 predicted proteins | sample Cyp1metagenome_FD_92528 | JGI IMG/M metagenome (GOLD analysis project Ga0126342, IMG submission 92528) | Coral microbial communities from Lord Howe Island, Old Settlement Bay, Australia - Cyphastrea 1 metagenome | ecosystem: Host-associated > Invertebrates > Cnidaria > Coral ... | reverse complement strand
GCACTTTTTCGATATCGCAACTTCGAAAAGTGCTCCGAACATGAGGTGCGTTTAGCTTTTTCACTTGCAGATGTGCTTCGCGCCACAATGGCGTGCAATTTTTCATCTCTCATCTGGCCAGCTGGCTCCGCCCCCGCCGCTTTGGCGAGCCTACTTTTCGACCCTCCGGAGCCACAAATCATTGGAAAAACACAGCGTTTCGCGACTTTCCTACCTTTTCGCGCACCTGGATCTTCTTTCTTCTGAAGATCCTCTTCTTTGATCTGCTTTCTTCTTCTCTTCTCTTCTCTGACTCTTCCCATCTCTGCTTTTCATCTGTCCATACTGTCGAAAGTTTGACTTCTAAACTTCCTTCGGTAATTATTGTACACTTGTAACTGGAACAGCACTTCCAAGTAGGGAAACAGGGACTAGCCACTCTGATAAACCAACATAGCTATGGAAAATCCTCATTTTAATGGGTAAATCCACGCACTAAATGGACCATTTTCTAAGGCTATGTTAGTTTACCAAAGGGTAACTCAGAGAGTATCCATCAATGAATTGGTCCAAGCGAAAATGTACAGTTGAAACCACCATATTTCATGGGAAAATCATCAAGAAAATCCATTGAATCCAACCATATCCCACCGTGAATAGTATGGCGAATCTTGCATCCCCTGAATAAAAACTCAACATTTTACTGGGTCTGGGATGGTCTGGGTATCAAATATCTTCTAGTTTATGGCAAAGATTTCGGCCCCAGTTTGACCTACCGGTTACCCATGTATTTTAGCCAATTTGTACTCTGCCGAGCCGAGGGCCTGGTTGACTGCGTTCCATGTCATGTTTTTCACTCTGAAACTAGGCCTCTTTGGGACAGTCACATGTTTTACCCTTCCCATCATTCCCAATTCATTCCCATCATTCCAGTGACATCACGACGTGAAGATTTTGCCAACAGAAATGTGGCAAAATCATCCAATAAGTTTATGTGGATGTGATACGATATAACTTGATATAACGTTCGATTCATGAGATATGGAGGTTTCCTAAAATAGGGCTACCCCCAAATCATCCATTTATAGATTAGATGGATTTTCCATAAAATAAACCATCCATTTTGGGGGTATGCATTCATATGCATTCGATCCGGCATCTGTCATTTTGCATCCGTGCATTCGACTGTCCCATGGTGTGTCTCGTCGTCACCCCTCAATTTGTTGTTTTTTGTTTGTTTTGTTTGTGTTTTTTAATTAATGATCGCAATCATTGGTGGGGATTTCACGCGTACCAGTAGCTGGTTGTCTCTACCGCTGTCACACAGCACTAAAGTCAAAGGCGGAAAAATCCATTTTGGGGGTACCCCCATTTTAGGAAACCCCCATATACTGACTCATTGAAGTAAAGGTTGCTTCAAATGTGGGAAGCCTGGAATTCGGACCATTTTTAGTCGAATTTTCACATCCTGGAAAAGCTCCTTCTATGCGACTTTCATTTGCGATCCAGGAACACCCAGAAAATGCCCTCTGGTAAAGTCACATAGCTATGGAAAGTCCCCATTTTTGATTTACCGTAAATCAACTATAAATGGCAAGTTCAATAGCTATGTTCGTCATTACCAGAGGGTAAAACATCTTCCCAACATTGGAATTCCCATCGTTGCGAATCCAGGGACCATCCAACTGAGTGCCGAAAAAAATTCGTGACCCTCGTTCCTGATAAGATATTGGGGATGGAAACCATCTTTAAAATGCAGAGATTTGCCAGCAAATTTGGGGATGATCATGGATTATCAGTTTTTGTTGTTGTGTATGTGTGCAGGTATCTCATAACTAATTTAAAGATGCAAGATCGCAAGGGATGCCAAGGGTTGGAATTGCTTGGAAATTCGTGGAAATCATATTCAACCCACAGGATGGTGCCCCAGTGATGTTTGTGGGTTTATAAAGCCCATTGGCCCATTAACTAGTTCATTATATCTACCATAAACCATAGTTCATTCAGCCACAGCCATATCTCAACTGAACGCTATCGTTTACGGGGGGGCCATCCTGTAGAAAATCAAACAAAATAATCATGCTCTCTACAGACTTTAAGAGCGGCACCGGTGGAAACTCAACGAACTACAGTGGAGTTTTCAGAATCCTGCAGTTGGTGGATTTCATGATTTCGTCAAAATCTACAGTGCTAAAAATAGAAATCCAATAAAAATCCCATAAAATCAATGGCCATCCCCACAAAATATGGCCAAAAATATGGTACTAACGTACCTCCAATTTAGGATCCTGGAGATCTCCCATTGATAAAACGAATCTAGAAACTGCAATGGTGGCTATTGGAAAGTCGACCTCAACTCCAGGTCAAGCTCCGACATCCACTGGAAAGGAGGATCCTAGTCCTAGTTCACAGAAAAGCAGATGTCCAGACTTGATTTTCTCTGAAAAATAGGGATGTCCCCATTCCACTGGTGAGAAAAAAAAAACACTTTTACCACTAGCATGGCTATGATGATTTTGGGCTAGATATGCGGAGTATACTGAAGCATTTTCAGACACATCCATCTCAAACGGTTGGACTACCATGAAAATATGAGGTAAATGAATCATCGAACTACCATCCTGTTTTCATACATAAACGGCATCTTTGTTGGGCGTTGCCATAATTTTCACTAGACGGTATTAGTAGCTACCCTCACCACTGTTGTGGCCCGAAATACAAGGTATAAGTCAGGAAGTCACTCCATTCATGGAATGATAACCCCATAAAAATAACCATAAACAAATCACTGCCATTTCGGGCTTGGTCGTTGTGAAACCGAGCGACTTTCCGAGATCCGTGCCCTTGTACAGATGCATGCACTGCGGTCCCTCCATGCCTCAGACATCTCTCCGCGACCATGGGAAATCAAAAAAAAAACTGGACATTTCAATATGTTCAATGGGAAAATCCTGGAAACAAATGAGATCTGAGCTTCAGATTTTCGCCATGTTTGATTAAAGATGAGCATCTTAGAGGCCTGTGTGTGGGGGGTCCAACTGTGACTTTTTTCACAGGTGATTCATCCACAGAGTTCATCCTGTGGTGCGACCAACAAAAAAACCAGCCGCAGATAGTAATTTATTGCTCAAATCAAGTTGAATCGATGGAAAAATCCTCATTTTCGATGGTTACTAATGGTTACCCTCCAGTAAACTAACATAGAAATAGGAACATGTAGCATTTGTATATCATGTCCAAGGGGAAAACGATGGATTTCCAGAGCCTTTTGCTGCGCCTTTTATGTACGTTTGCTGGAGGCTTTTTTTGATTTAAAATCCTCCAAAAATCCTGGTTTTCCAATATTTCTCATAGTCAAATCACGTCTAAATCGCTACGTGAAAATCATCGAGAGATCTGGACCCTCTAGCAGCACCATTGTTTTTTAACGCAGCATCGCAGTCAACAGCCAGCTGTCGGCTGCGGAGCTCGGCCATCACCCGGCTTGTGACATCATATGCAGCACGACCACACTCACCTACAGTGAAGGCTCAGCAGGGCAGATCTGAGTGGTTATACTATATTGATATATATATATATACAGTATATATATGATTAATAGGATTGATGATGAAATGAAAACCACAAAAAAAAAATGATTTAACTTTTAACCAAGAAAAAGGATGATTTAATGGGATTTAATGTGATTATATTATATATATATATACATACAGTAAACCCAAAAAATGACAGAAACAGAAAATCCTACCAAAATATAGGTGGTAAATTACTTGTTCTATGCTTTTTTGGGGTGGCTTTAGATATAGTACATGTAAAATTGGAATAGAACATCCCATTAGAACTTGTTTTCCTGACCAAGCATTGGATACTCCGAGTTTTCAATGCTTTCAGGTCCTAAAAAAAATATGGCCAGATCCTATTCAGACCTAGAAATGGAATGATTTAGGACCTTTTTCCAGACAAAAATTGACTGCTGGTCCTAAACCTAAAAGTGACCGCTTCGGCTCCGATTTTTCTGCAATAATCCCCATGGGTTTTTTGAAACCTGGTTGTCCCCCATTAGAATCTTGGAAAGGGGATCAGTTCCGGACGAACCCATATAATCATATCATCCCATATCACATTGTTGGTTATATAATGTATTATAATGTTATATATATATATACCATTCATGTCCGTGCATTCTATCATTCTATCAAAACTGTTTGGTAAATATGGACATTGGTCATTGGTGAAAATTCGATAAGTTACCAAAAATTGGATGCTTACTGTACCCTCTGGTAATGACTAACATAGCTATTGAAAATGGCCCAGTCGAAATTGTCAGTTTTCCCATTAAAAATGGTGATTTTCCATAGTTATGTAAACGTTTACCATGTCGGGTAATCCTAAAAAAATAGCCCCTCGCCATCCATCTGCATCCCCTGGGCCTCCAGGAAAACGAAAAAGTCACAGCATCACGACTGGTCCATGTGAATACACCCCAAACTTAGGAATTCAATCTTTACACTGATGGTTAATGATGGTTATAACAATGGTTAATGATGGTTAATAGTGGTTAATGGATGGTTAATTATTTAATAGTGGTTATAAAAAATGGTTAATGATGGTGAAAATAGTGGTTAATGGATGGTGATTCAGTGAATAATGGATAATAACGGTTAATGATGGTTACCCTCTGGTAAACGTATACATAACGAACTGGAAAATCACCATTTTATTTAATTGGTAAATCAACTATAAATGGCCATGTTCAATAGTTATGTTAAAATACGAGAGGGTAATTCCTATCCTCCGGTAGTTCAAACGTGGCATGCTGAAAAATCATACCGTTTAAAAAAACAAAACGGGATTCTCCAGCCACCTTTGATGTTTCAGAAGGTATTCATAACGAATTTCCCATGTCAATAGCCATGTTCAACTCCAACCGGATCAAATGTCCCATTGTTTACTTTCTACAGGATGGGGCCCCCTTCATATAGCGTTCAGTTGAGATATGGCTGTGGCTGAATGAACTATGGTTTATATGTTTATGGTAGATATAACGAACTAGTTACTGTGGGTTATAAACCAACTTATAACTGGGGGGGGGCCATCCTGTATTCATAACTCAACTATACTTAAGTATTCCCGAGAGATATCTCAGATTTTCCCAGTTGGACATCACATCGTCAGGTCACATTGTCCTGCGCCTTCCTTTCTTCAATGACATGCTGGACAAGCTCTTTGCAGACACCTGGGCTGGGAAAGCTGGGCATTAAATGCTCCCCAATGGTAAAAGGATTTTGAAGTCAAATGAATCTGATATTTAATGGAATATTACATATATTGATGGTTAACTATGGTTTCTGGTAGATATACCTATAACCTATAGTTAGTGGAATATGTGTATGGGATACTTCATGGGATGAGTATGAGACCCCTCCGGTAACCAAAGGTGGCAATTGGAAATCCCTGAACTAAAACTAGCTGGGAAAATCATCCATAGATGAACATATTCCAGCACACCACGTTTGATTGAAGTCGAATCTTGGGAAGTACCAGAATAATGGAACAGTACTCTGTTTGAATGTATCCCGGTAAGTGGGTAACAACTACAGTTATTCCCCTTACATGACAAAAAAATGTTGGAATTTGGAGTATATATATATTATATATAATGGGTTCTAAACCATATAATCTAAGTACCCATCCCATATCCTCTGGCAATCGAACAGTTTGTTATAGACAGTGCCCACATGAATCTATGTCTATGGGCCATTTTCCAGAGCCAACTGTTACATGTCCAGATGGTAAATATCCAGTTATCCGTTCTATGACCATTACATGCCATTATAATCATCAAAAAAAAGTAAATCACTACTAATTTGGTGATCATGTACCTTTCACTCTTTGGGGACGGTTGACAGGATTACTATGCCATTATCAACCAGTATTTACCACAATTAACCATAATCAAGCACTATATTTAAAAGAAAAAAAACGCGGTATTACGGTATCACAATTAAGTACTATTCACACCACTATTCACCATTATTAACCATTATTAATCACTATTAACCACTATTGACCACTATTAACCACTACTAACATCTACTAACAACTACATCCCCAGTGTTTCATCACCATGGCAAATTCCGCCTCGAATGTCCACGGAATCTCCTTCCAACCTCAGATTCTTCCGGACGTTCGACAGCTTTTCCCATCAAAACTGTGGCGGGAAAAATGGTGATTTCACCACCAAATGCTGGGGATTTCGGTGTGTGATTGATCGCTAAGTTGGAGATCATGAAGATGTGAAGTATAGGGTTTATGGAAAAAAACTAACTCTACTTGGTGGCGAACTACCCACGAATCCGAAGTAGGTTAGTTCACCCTAGTTATAAATGGGTTAACCTTACTTATCCCACTTATAACCAGGGATATAACCCACTTAGGATTCGCTGGTAGTTCGCCACCAAGTAGATATCGAACCAACCAAAATAACTGGGGGGGAACACCACCCTGTATGCCATATCATAAGTGTGAAATCTATTAAGGTAAACTCAAAAACCATCCAAACTTGGGGTTTTTGGACATGGCTATGCGGCTATACCACATAATGGGATCATGTTAAATTGAAACGCTTGGTTTCTGGAATCGTATGAGTATTGGGTTTACCACATTCAATGGGATTGGGGATACACCCACAAACTGTCAATGGTAAGTCCAGTGTCAACTGGACGAGGCTAGTAAGATCCCAGCTCTGTCCTGCGGTTCTCTCACTACCCTCAATGACTGACATAGCTATTGAAAATGGCCATAGAAATAGTGGATTTTCCCATGAAAAATTGTGATTTTCCATTGTTATGTTAGTTTACCAAAGGGTAGCTTCTTCAATTGCTGGATTCTAACGTCGCAATATATGGTTCTACACCAGCCTCTGGGATGAACAGCCAATTCTTGTGCGGCAAATCCTACACTTCTGAAACATCCCAATTTTTAGCGTGAGTCCAACTGAGTCCTGTGTTGTGAAAACCAGGGTTTTTCATACCTGAAGGCCCCAACAAACCTTGGTCCCCATCTGTAGCTCCAAAGCCCCACACAAAACAGTGCTGCCAGGCCTGCCACTGATCTTTTGGGTTTACCACTCCCCAACAAAAACACATTTTTTTACCAAAAAATCATCATTTGCAACAATTTACCCCAGCATCTTTGGGTATGGAGACTCAGTAACTTATGTATCCCACAAAAAAAAATGATGATGTTCCCAGCTATAAACCCCCATTAGAGCGAATTTTCCAGGAGTTTCCCGGCTATAGACTATAAACCAGTGATTTTGGCTGTTCAGATCAACCATCCATGAACCCTTAAACCATTCTGAATCATTATCCATCATTATCCATCATTGTTCCATAGTGTTCCCCGAAATCCAGGAGATTATCATCATTACCCTATTAAAGTAACAATACGGTGATTAATACCCTCTGGTAATGACTAACAGTTTGCTATTGAAGCCATGGCACATAGAAATCGTTGATTTATCGAACTTAAAGTTGGTGATGTTCCAGTTCGCAAACTGTAAACGTTTACCAGAGGGTAACCATCATTACCCATTCTTATAACCAGTATTATCCATTATTCACCATCCATTAACCACTGTTAATCATCATGAACCATTGTGATAACCATCATTAACCATCATTAACCATCATTAGCCATCATTAACCATCATTAACCATCATTAACCATCATTAACCATCATTAACCATCATAAACCATAATTAACCGTCATAATCAACCATTCTTAATCATCAACCATCCAGTAACCATCATCCAATCCCACAATCTCCACTCAGGGAACTCCGCTCGACCTTCCTCGTTGGCCACCAAGCTCAAGGTGAACTCCAAGGCTTCCGCAGCGGTCCAGGCGTTCCAAAAGCCGTCGCAGGCCAGGATCACGAAACGATCCTGGCGCACTGATGGTGGCCCCCGATGATGGTTAATGGATGGTTAATGATGGTTAATGGATGGTTAATGATGGTTAATGATGGTTAATGATGGTTATAACAAGTGGATTAAGCCTTTTTTTGGAAATCCCACTAACAAAACCAGTGTTTTTTAAGCTACTTAGTAGGTGGCTAGTTCGCCACCAAGTATTCAAATTGGCGGCCATGTGTCTTTCGCAAAAATCCTCAAAAAATGCGGAGATTTACCCCAACAAAAAAAAAAAGTTTTTCATGGCAAAAATGATCCTTTTTACCACTGGATCTGGGAGCAACGTTGGAGGGTTTTCCCGTGAATTTTCAGATCACCCAATTGGGTAACGGGATGGACAGTGAGACAAGCTTCGGGTGAGATGAAGTCGCCAAGCTTCGGGTTGTCCCCAGTGATGTTTGTTTCTAACATGTTTTTAACACCCATTAAGCACTGCGATATATGGAAGTTTCCTGAAATGGGGGTACCATGAAAAATGGATGGTTTATAACGAAAAATTTCATTAAAATGGATGATTTAGGGGTACCCCCATTTTAGGAAACCTCCATATCTACCACAAACCCAAGTGAAACTGGAGTGATGTGAACCCCAACTTAGCTAACAAACTGGGGCACCACCTTGTCGTAAAATCATGTCCCAGAAGGGCCCAGTCAATATGGAGCTGTCAACAAGTCTAAGCCCCGTCCTTCTCGCTGCCTATCTGCAACTTCATGTGACTATTGAGTCACTTCAAGTTTTGTATAAAGTATAGCCATATATGTGGATATATATATATATATACATATGTCCATAGAGTGTATATAGATATGATATACATATAAACATTTGTACATATATCATATATATATATATGTAGATGCATGTGTATGCACACAATTTTACGCATGCATATCATATATATATATATATATATACACAAACATACATATTGCACGTATATATTACGTCATTTCCCCAAACTCGCTTCTCTGCTACCCATACCCGAGATATGTGTGTGTGTGTCACATGGTTTTTTCCTTTCCCAAATACGTCTGGTTCACCCAGTATTCCTCCGTTTCCCGCTCCATCTAAAACCTTACGTATAGTATCTATTAACATTAATTCCATCTGTTGTCACATTGTATAGGTATCAGTATATGTATTTTTTTATACACATCATTATTATATATCACTGTAGATCATTATTATATATCATTATATATAATATATATATATATATATTATATATCATTATCATATATTATCATATATCATGATTATATATCATGATATATCATGATATTTTATACAGTTTCCCCAGATTCCCCATAACTTTTGCATAACTTCATCATCTCCGCCACGGAAACTCCGCCGTCCTTTTCCCGGTCCATCTGAAACTTCATGTACTCCGGCGTGCAGAGCACCCCGAACTTCTTCAGCGTCAAGTCACCAAAGGCGCGCGAGACCTCCAGGATGCCGTTGATGCGGCCGTTCTCCACCGCGCCGCCCGACCTTTCGCGAAAAACTGTTGTGGGTTCCGAAGCCGCCACCGGGGCCATTAATGGGTTCCGAAGCCGAAAAACCGGGGGAGAAAATGATGGAAAAATCGCGGAAAATGCTGATTTCACCAGGAATTGGATGAATGTGGGTGTTAAGCTAACAGTTTGCTATGGAAATCATCATTCTTCAAGATCTTCAAGAGGTAAATCATCATTATTGATAAACGGGCCGTCTAAATCGTAGCAAAGTGTTACTTTACTGGAGGGTGAATATGCAGGGATTTAGTGAGGTACCATCCGGTAATTAATCAAATGTGGCTGGGAAACACACCTATAAATGGAGGTTTCTAGCTGGGAAAATCATGTATCAATGGTGGATTTTCCATCAAGCTATGTTTGATTACCAGAGGGTAACCCAGGGGAAGTATGAACCAGGCTGGAACAAACACATTTTAAGCGGGTCATCCAAGGGCGGCTGGGATGGGGAAACATATGAACAAAATGATGGAAACTGGAAGACACGAGCTTTGACCATTGGAAAAATGGGGAAGCCATGTATACTTGCAGAAGAAATTCTTGCTTTCAAGCACATGTTCTGCTCAGAACAAATTGGGTGTAGCTGGGCATTGACTGTATGGATGTATAACGAACGATAGTGGATAGGATAACCGATGAAAATAACCTTTCCCAAAATTTCTGCTTTAAGAAGACAGCCACAATTCTGCAGACTTCTTGGTTGAGGAGTCCTGACTGTTTTACTTCACCATTTTCAGGCAAAAATCATCCAACCAAGTGTTGAATTTTCCAGCACGCTATCTTTGATTACCAGAGGGTATCCCATAACACTATAGAATTGGCTATATATATATACATATACATAATACATAATACATAATATATATATATATATTAATTAATTATTATTATTATTATCATTATTATCATTAATTATTATTATTGTTATATCATTATTATTATATTATTATTGTTAATATATTATTATTATTATTGTTATTCTTATTGGTATGACTATTATGTATCCCCCATTTAATGATGGTTAAACCATGTTAAATCTCCAATTTTTGAATGGGAACATACAATAAGAACAACAACCACAAGGTGAGCCCCCTAAATAGCAGTTGTTACCTTTGTTAGCTTAAGTATGGTTTATGGTAGATATAACGAACTCGTATTCCTGTTTTTGTTGGGAACCAACGTGAAAACATCACGAATAACACGAGGCCCACCTTGCAAAGTTAGAGTCACTGGATTGGTTTTGTTGGGAAAATCTTCACCGGAAACCATGGTTTTTACCATCAAATATAGGACTTTCCGCTTAAATATGTTCCCATCATCCAATTCATAGAGGCTCCCCAGCCTCAGGATTCTCTCCTTCTCCTTCATCATCCAGCACTTGTGCTGTCGCTGCTGCAGTGGGATACACAGGGTATCCTCCTGGTCATCCGCATCTTTGAGGCGGCAGAGGTAGGCCATGGAATCGCCCAGGTTCACGGAGATCATCTGTTCGGAGTTGGCTAAGATCAAGTTGGCCGTGCAGCCATCCTTGGGGCGGCTGGTGATTTCACCACCAAACTACTGGGGGATTTGCAAAGGGTGATTTGACCCACGGTTTCTTGCAAAATCCCAAAGACTTGGTGCTTGAAGCAACCCAATGGCTAAGTCAATGATCAGTGTCATCCCAGGTAAGCAACTGCTGGTAGTCTAACACTTCGCTATGGAACACTTCCATTTTAAGAAGTAAATCATAGTAAATCATCTATTTCTATGGGCCATGGCTTCGCTATGTGAGGTTACTGGAGGGTGAAGCCAATCATTTTTTTGTTCTTAAGTCTAGCCGAGTCTAGCCTCCTGTGATTAGATTTTCGGGATGGCCCATGGCCGACCATCCAGCAATCAGCTCCATGACTTGCTGAAACAAAACCACCATTGACTTCGATGATTTTGCGAACTCAACCTCCATTTACTTATAGGGGGATGGTTCATGGCCATGTTGGATTCTCAGTAGACCCAATTTCATAGACCATCCCGAATTGATCTGGTTGGTGGTTGCAATAACCGTCTTGAAAAATATGAGTTCGTCAATGGGAAGGATTATTCCATATGTGTTATGGAAAATAAAAAATGTTTGAAGCCACCAACCAGTGATGTTTCTGGAATTGGGTATGCCCTAAGTGATGCGATGATGTGTTTCAGACGGTCGTTTTGTTTTTCACAGGACGGTGAAATAAACATCTTCAAGAGCCAAAATTAAATTGGAATCCCCTTCATCTCCATGAACTATATCCCAGTGGATCACTATAGAATGGATTAACCCTAATCCCCATCTTGTCAGTTATACCTCTCCAATTATGTAATATTATATATATATCCCTGAAAATCCCATGGTCGGTTACATGGTTGGTTAAAATTTATGATGAAAATCCAACAGTTAACTCCCAATGTCGAGGTAAAATCTTCAAGAGCCAAACGAAAAAATGATCATCCAATTCATATCCATCAAGTACCATCAAATCACTACAAAATGATGATTTCAATCAATTTGAATCTCCCTAAAAAAGTGTTTTTTTTCCGAAAAGAAGGTGCTCCATCCGCACATTTATATATCATCATTTTGCCTAACAGTTCCATGAATGATGTCATTATGTGTTCTTGCCACATGTTCAGAGAAACCTCTAAACTAAACCCTCCCAGGCAAAAAGTCTCCGGAACCTGAGCAATCCCATTCATATCCATGATCAGTGTATATCTCCATTCATATCCCATATATGGCATGTATTATCCCATTCATATCCTCTACTATACATGCCATTAGATCAGTGTATAATGGTTGCATACAAGGTGAGGCCCACTTAATTAGATCCCAGTAAACATCATCGATGAAAAATCGCCATAGTTGGCTGGTTGTATCCACAATGATGATGCACAATAACTATGATTGATCTTTATGCATATATTATTAATTATAATTGTTGGCTATCAGAGGGTATCCGCAATTCTTGTAGTCATCCTGGAGTGAATCACATGAATTCCATTGAATTGATGATTAAATCATCATTTTCCACCATTGTTCATACAGGATGGTGCCCCCCAGTTCTAAGTTGGTTTATAACCAGCATTAACTATACTTATATCACTTATATCTACCATAAACTATAGAATTCAGCCACAGCCATATCTCAACTGAACGCTATCTGAAGAGGGGCCCATCCTGAGTAAGTGTTTATAGCAACTAGCGAGCAACTCTGGCCCAAAAAATTGACATGATGTTCCCCCATTTTTCAGATGTAAATCCACCATTTTTATCTGGGTAGAAAAAAATCCTTGGGGGCACCATCTTGTAGTTATAAGTGGATTAAACCTACTGTACTTATCCCCGTATTCAAGTAAATAAAACTTATTAGGTGGATAAGTAGCGTTAATCATAAGTAAAACTACTATTAATAAAACTTATAAGTTTTAAATAAGTTAACCCTAGTTATCCCCTTAAGTGGACGTGACTAAATCATGTTAAATCACCATTTTTCATGGGTAATCTCCACCAAGCATCATAGGCTCCAGCCAACTCACTGGCAATCCTGGAATCCATCCGCTGAAAGACCGCTTCGGTGACCTAACGCGAAAATGTGGCCAAACTCCCAATGGGAATTCCGGCAAGTCCTGAGAAAAACCCAAGAAAATTAATATAAATGGTGAATATATAGTAAATCTATGGTAAATCTATGGTAAATATATGGTAAATATATGGTAAATATATGGTGAATATATGGTGAATATACAGTAAATATATCATATACGTATATTGTTTATATATTTACTTGGGGAAACCCCAAGTAAAAGAAGTGAAAAAAACATGGAGAACCTCTTGTGGATGAACCTCTGTGAATTCAAATCACCTGGCTATGAGTCAAGCCTAGCGTGCCAATAGGCACAGAAATGTGGCAATTGCTTGTAGTAAACAGTCCATTTAGAAAGGTGGTGGGGCCCAAACGATAGCTAAGAAGTGCTAAGTGGACTTACAAACTAGGCTAAGTATAGTGTATGGTAGATATAACAATGATATAACCACAGTTACTTAGACTTGGATTGATAAACCAACTTACAACTAGGAGGGCCTATCCATTTCAGGCATTTGATGATTTTGACCCATTCCCTTTTTCAGCAATATATAGTGCTTAGCCGGCATGTATACACATCTGCAACTACTACTGTGACTGACTACGTATACCATGACAACAACTGTAACTAGAACCTCAACTATAATGACTCTATAACTATATGCAATATCTACATCTATTCTCATCTATCTATCTAACAGTTAACATGATCTAACTATGTAACTACAAGATCTAAGCCAATCTAAGCCAATCTAAGCAGGAAAAAAAAAACATCATCCAATTTTATCCACCCAAAGTCACACAAAAAAAAAACGTCATTTTGAGTCCCGGCCTTCATGATCCGCTTGTCGGTCATGGGACCCTCCTTGGGCTCATCATTGGCATAGGCCGAGGCCAATTCTGGGGCGAGGAAGGTCTTGACGAACTCCGCCACCTACCGACGTACGACAAAACGTGACCAGGCGTTACAGGATGGTGCCACCAAAGGTGATGTGAATGTTGGTTTATAAACCCTATGAAATACTAGTTCGTTACATCTACCATAAACCAAAGAATTCAGCCACAGCTGTTTGTCAACTGAACGCTATCTTTGGGGCCCCATCCTGCATGGGCTTTAGGGAAGTGTTTATTGGTTTTTTATGATGGCTTTATGGAGAAAAATGGGATTTGTTACTGAGTTTTTTTTCAGGTATATGTTTTTTGTATTCTTTGTGGGGTTTATATATAAAGCCAATTCATGCCAGTTTTATGGGATGTCAAATCTTTACTTCCGACTCTCTGATGTCGAACATGGCGATCTGCCATTGGATGTTTTTGTTCCCATCTCAAAACCTTCATTTTATATATACCGGTTTCTCCAGCTGGCCATGTCTGATTACCGGAGGCTATAGGGTGTTCATCGGGGGTTGACCATATGAAAAAGCCAAATCTGGAAGGTTTGGCAACAAATTTTGAGAATTTTGGGACATGATTCATGTCAAACCATTGGAGTTTTAGGGGCCTCGCTCACAGGGGATAAAACCAACAATGAGGATGTAACCATCATGGATGGATTGGTGGAAAAATCGACAGAAAATTATTCATATTGTGTTTACAGTAACGCAGTTGCCAATTCTAAAGGTTTCCTGAAACTTGTCCCATAGGCCAATTTCGGAACATCACTATTATGTCGAACCATATGGGTTTGTACAAAAATACGCGGAATTTACTCCAAACATGTTGCATTTATTTTATTGGAAAAATGATACTTGAAAAACCATAGCATTTCGGTTTCGACAAACCCAGGCCACCTGCTTTCCACCGTGCCCGTCGAAGAGGCCGAAGAGCGCAAAGTCCCGCTCCTCTGGAAGTGATGGTACCATGTCTCTGAGCGATGGACAAATCACCTGAAGCCGTCTGAAGTTCTGGAGCACAACCTATTTTTTAGAGTTTACCCTCTGGTAAACCTTTAGTAACTATGTAAAATCAGAAAATTTATAGCTGGGTAAATCCACGAACTTTCTATGATTCTATGGCCATTTTCTATGTCGCAATCTCTATGTTTACCAGAGTTGAACGGCAATCCTTTCCCAGGGGTCACTTGGCAACCCATAAATAATCCGGGCGGATCGATTGAGGGAGGCCTCTGTGATCATCCCAAATTAGGTAACTTAAATATCCCAAATGCCGCTAGTACGCCACTCATGTGGATTGTCATTGGTTGATTTGGTTTTTAATATGGTTTTTACCAATCAATCTTAAAGCCCATGTTTTTAAATCGTTGCCAGGTTGAATGGTGAAATGATATGAAATGATCCATGTTTTCACCAGCAGTGTTGCTGTTTGGACCAATGGGCCGTTGGTGGTAAGATCCTAAATAGTTTGTCCCCATTCTCTTTGGCTATATCCCCATCCAAACCTATCAAGGACGATCCCTTTTGCATATATCAAGGTGTTCCCAAAAAGTTTTTTCCGAGTGGAATTTATGACGATCATCCGTGTTGAATGGTCTACAAAATACAATCCCATATGCGAACCATGGTGCTGGAATATTTACCAACATTTGCCCGAACAAAATCACCCAGTTATGTAGGTTTGCATATACCAGCACCATGGTTCGCATATGGGAATGATATCCATGATATCCATGCCATGATATGTTCCAATGGTGAAAAAAAAACATCACCGGAACCAAGACTTGGACCGGATCCCTCCGAAACCTTTCAGAAATACCCGACGAAAAATTAACAGCGCCAACGAAAAGCCCAAAGCATTAATAATATATATATATATGATATACACCATATAGAATCATATATATATATATATGATGTACTGTATATATATATATATTGATTATCCATGATTATCCATCATAGAATCTTCTTCCTGTATATATCTTGCCTCACTCTCATTTGTCTCATTTGTTTTCTCTGAAATATATATATATATAATATGGCCTAATATAAATCCATAAAAATCCCAGCCCAAAGCAGAAATCTTGAAATCTCCTGCACCAACCATCTACGATCCAGATCCATGATGGTTGATATTCGGATTCCCATTTTTGATGCCATCTACATCCTTTTTCTTGATGCTTTGCGGTTACAGTACATATGAATCTATATAGATGCAAATAAATCCTTATAAATCCCTATAAATCCCTACAGGATGGTGCCCCCCAGTGATGTGAATGTTGGTTTATAAACCCCATGAATACTATAGTTACATCTTTACCATAAACCATAGTTCATTCAGCCACAGCCATATCTCAACTGAACGCTATCGTTTACGGGGGCCCCATCCTGTAAAAATCTATATAAAATCATTATAAATCTGAATGCCATAAATATCCAGATGTTCCCTCCAAAGAATCGCTCAAAAAAGGTTGGACCCAACGATGACCCAACCCGAAACCATCATCCCCAAAGAGCGTCTCATCCAAGTTTTTATCCACAACAACAGCAAATTCTCCTAAAAATACTATAAATACCCCGTTTATGGTTGTTGTTTTTATTTTGGTGAAATATACCCTCTGATAATCTAACGTAGCCATGGAAAATGGCAATGTTTAAGCGGTAAATACTCTACAAACAGGTTGTTCTCCCATGTCTATGTTAGATTAACAGTCAACAGTAGGTAAATCCTGGTAAATCCACCAAATACTACCCTCTGGTAATTTAACATAACTATGCAAAATCACCATGTTTAATGGGAAAATTCACTATAAATGGTGATTTTCAATAGCTATGTTAGTTTACCAGAGGGTATCCCATCCCATTTTACTGGCGGTTTGATAGGAAATCCCACTTCATAGATTATGAGTGATCATGACAATCCCCAAGCCAGGTAGATCCGGTAGTTAGTAAATCCCAGTACCCTCTGGTAAACTAACATAACTATGGAAAATCACAATTTTTCATGGGAAAAATCACTATAAGTGGTGATTTTCCATAGTTATGTTAAATTACCGGAGGGTAATACTAACCAATCAAGAATGCTATTTTTATGTGGGCTCATGTGAATCCGTACAACTCCCAACAAGAAAAACATGGCACCGTCTCTTGTGACACTTAGATTTGCTTCAGGACCCTTTCCAGCGGATTTCCCAGCTGGGAAAATGCCAAAAAACATCCACAAAAACCGCAAATCCAAGACTATAGTTAGTTATATCCCCCACAAAAGTTCGAGGATTTTCGCAGCGAACTGAACTAAACCTCCGGGGTTTTCCATTGCCATAGATTAGATGATTTACCTCTTGTAGTCATCAGCAAATCTATGACTTTTAGTTTCAATCCATTTATAGATGGGATATCCCACTAGATTGGATGGATATGCTATTTAAGATCATCATTCCAAATATCCCCAGTATTTCTAGATATGATTTCATATATATATGGTATTTAAGATCATTCCGTATGTCTGATTCTCCGGTTCAGTCACCGTCTCATCCTCCATCTGTCGCCGCATGCCCTTCTCTCCGTAGGCGCCGGCGCGGAGGCCGCACCAGGTGACCTCCGCCATGGTGATGTTCTCCGCCGCCGCGGCCGCAGCGGCTTTCTTCACCTTGGGCCGATACCCGTCGTCGACCCATGGGGAGATGGTCACATGAAAAGAAGGGTCCCAAGAAAGAAAAAACGGAAAATCATATGATGAATGACACAAAAATGATGTGTTTTCTATATCACTTAAATAAATGGATCTATACAAAAAAAGTCATTCTATAGCAATGTGTTTTTGGGTATAGAATGAATCTAGAAATGGCGACGTGTTTTTTTTATTAAGTAGTCAAGATGGATAATGAACGAACTCATAACTACACTACTATACCTAATATACCCTCTGGTAATCTGGTACTTGAGCATACCAATTAGATGAAGCCGTGAAACTTGCTGCACTGGGTTTAGTTCGGTAGATAATTACAATGTGGGAAACCCCAGTTAAAGTTGGTGTATAAACCCCATTAACTATAGTTATAAGATCTTATAAGATCTTATTTGCGTATTATAAACCATAGTGACATTGGAGTTATGTGAAGCCCAACTTTTTCGCGTTCGAGCGAACGGGGGCCCCACGCTCTGTAGCATACCAATCATCTGGTAATTTGGTACAGGAAATCCTGAACTGGGAAAATCATCGATTTCTCAAGAGCTTTGGAGGTCGGTGGATTTTCAGCCTCTGGTGGGTCAGAAAACATCGCCGGAAAATGGCGATGTCCAATGGGTAAATCATCTACAAATGGCTGGTGTTCCATATGGCTATGTGAAATTATCACAGTCATGGATATATACTATGAAATATGAATATATATGAAAATATGATACCTAAGAGCTAAACGCCATCACTAATGAGGTCATAGAAATAACATGAAATAACAACCTGGCATTGAACGGCAAATTTAGTGAAGAAATTGGAGCATTTGGCAGGAAGTCGCGGGAGATTTTTTTGTCAAAACACCATCCCGCAGTGAGATCAATTGGGCACAGTCAGCTATGGAAAACGAACAGTTTGCGAACTGGAAAATCACCATCTTTAATAGATTTTAATAGGTCAATCAACATACAAATTGGCAATTTTCTTAGCAGCTATGTTAGTCACTACCAGAGGCTAGTGACAGGATGATGTAGTGATTGGTTTCCTTAAAAATGCCATCATTGGAGCAATGACCGTGTGGCCCCGTATCTCCCCTCCATAGCCCGGTCGGATTGGACTCAAATCCAGGAGGCTTCAGGTGCCAGTTCCACGATGTCCTCCTCCGCTTTTCGTTTCTTCTCCATGGACGGCTGGACGCCCATGGGGAGGTACTGGCCATGAAACTCGGGCTCGGTCATGATGGTGCCATTCTCTTCTACCTGGTGATCTGGGTTCAACACCCCAGACACCCCAGATACGCCAAGGGGAGAAAAACCATGGCAAGTTAAAGAGGTCAAATGATCCATATTTTCATCCATGTTCCGCCAAACAGTGGAGATCATTTATACTTCTAAGGGGTTGGAGCAACCCTGATTGATGTGATGTGCACCAAAAATGGGGAATTGACCTGACAAGAAATGATTTCATTCACAAAACAGGGACTCGACCTGGGAGAATGTGGAAATTGACACCCCTTTATGGGTTGGGATTGATTCGCCCTGGGCGGTGATTTTTTTTCAGCTCCGAAGAGCTTGGGGAAGAACATGGAAGAAGCAAGAATCCATAGTCCCTTTTTTCGCCGTTGGACAACAGTAGAGGCAGTTGTTATTACGGTATATATCAATATATACCATGGAAAATGGCCCATTTATAGATTATTTTCCCAGCTAGAAACCTCCATTTATAAGGGATTTTCCATGGCTATGTTAAATAACCAGAGGGTATCTCGTTTCTCAATGTTTCTCATCTGATGTTGTGAGACCCCCTCTGATCAACCGGTGGGAAGTTGACCAAAAATGGGGATGCATTTCACTGGTTGATTCTATTGCTGCAGCTTGATGTGTGGCTTGTAGTGCTCCCCACTCATTTGATCTTCTTTCAAAAAGTGACACCAATGGAATTTCGTAGAACTTTCTAGTCTCTCTAATCTGCACAGTACTTTTTTTGAAAAATCCATATCCAAGCTGGTGGTGTCAAGGCTACAGCCTTTCAACCTACGTTTTGTCGTGTTGGGATCTGCACCTTGTGTTGTCTCAGCGTCTCATCATCCTTCAGCGTCTTGCCATTGAACTTCAACTTGTAACCTGCAGGATTCGTGAGGTCCCAGAGGTACCTTCTTTTAAAACCAGACAATCCCATTCCCCGGAAGTTGACGTAAATTCCAAGGCAATTCCATGGCTCTAATATTGGCATGGGTTTTCTGGGGTTTTTTATCATCAGGGGGAAGGGATTTCTTCTTCGGAGGATCAACCCGGTTGGTACTAACTGGATGATAACGATTCGATTATTGTTACCCTCTGGTAAACTAACATAACTATGGAACATCACCATTTTTAATGGGAAAATCCACTATAAATGGTCATGTTCAATAGCTATGTTAAATTACCAAAGGGTACCCTCTTAAAAACACGACCGGTGTCCTAAACGTCGAACGGCTCGCAATGGGAAATCCCCCGGGTTGTGGGGTTTCCAGCACGCCACATAAATGACTACCGGAAAGGGTAAATAGAATCACCCCACTTTTCCTAGGGTAAACTAACATAGATGTGGAAGACCCATGGTTTCCCCATAAAAGAGTCTACTTAACTTAATGGTTACCTTTCCACATCCTTTTGTATGTTTACCCTGTAGGGTATATCGTAGACTTACAATCATCAGGCGGCTGCCAAGTCACAGTCCAAGCCCGTCTTCTCTTGGATCTTCTGCCGCAGCCCCTCGATCCTGATCTTTTTCCGTCTGAGGCCAAAAGGAATAAGATATATATATAATGATACATTCCGTGGATTTCCATTTCAGAAAATTTACCACATTTTTCAGCCCAAGAAACATATCCACTTACCGCTTATAAATATCCCTAGTTGGACAGAACCATCAGAAGAATCAGCCTTTTTTCTCGATCCTTTTTTCACTCAAATTGTCACAACTCACCGAGACTCAGTTCATCCGGATTCAGGTCCACCTCCACATCATCTTTCCGACTCTTGGACTCAGGGGGTCTCAAATAAATCTTCATGGCGACTGAAGCGCAGAGCCCTGCAGTACCGGCTGAGCCACAGAATGGCTGCAGCAACTGCCGACGTTGGGATACAAAACTCGATCTTATATCCTATAATGGTGGGTAAAACATGGTAAAACAATAAACCACCCATGACTGGGAATGGTAAACGTAGCACCTATAAAAACGGTGATTTGGGGGATGGTTTATGATTGCTTTACCGACATTAGAATCTAATCAAATCTAATCTAATCCAATCTTTACAACTGTTCACCATAGCATTTCAACTGGGGTGCCAAAACAAAGCCACAGCATCGTGGAATCGTGGAGCGATGATTTTCATCAAACTAAATTGCTAAAACATCTCCAATAGCATCGTAACCAGCTTGAAACTCCCGGCGCGGCGTTTCAAAAACGCTCTTCTCACCGTGGAGTCCCGTCCGAAGAATTCGTGGGGATTCCACCAACACCCCCCTTGGAAACCAGTGGAAACGGCTAAGATTCGCCCTTGTTTTGAGTGATGGCCAGTGATGGCCAGTGATGGCCAGTGATGGCCAGTGATTTCCAGTGATGGCCAGTGATGGCTGGTTGGTTTCACAAATGCTTCTGATCAGCAGGTGATCGTTCTTGATATAGTTTATTTTATGATCTTTTTTTGGCAATAGAAATAAAAGCGCGTGGCAATTTAACATAGCTATTGAAAATGGCACATTTATAGATGATTTATAATGATTTACCCCCATGGTGATTCTCCATAGCTACGCTAAATAATTAGAGGGTATAGATCTTTATAGTTATTATTATTCTCCAAATGTTGAAAAAAAACTAATACTTTGTGGCTCATCCCTGGTTTTGTTAGTGAGATAAGTAGGGTTAATCCACTTATAACTAGGGTTATAACCTACTTAGTAAGAGGGATGAGCCACCTAGTACAGCCACCACCAATATCCAGCCTTTTTTAGACACCGTTAGAGATCCAGTCCCGCCGCACGTTGGAAGTCACAGCGAGGCACAGTGCGAGAGAAAGGAGATGGGTGGAAAGCGCAGAATTGGCACCTGGCACCAGGGGAGTGGCGATATTGAAATGATGGAAAACAAGCTACATATGATAAATGATATACATAAATAGATTATACACTGATGCAATGTAATTTTGCACAAATTTACGTCTACATATATATATATATACAGTATATATGTGTATATATATATACAGTATATATGTATATATATATGGTCCCGTGTCCCGTGTTCCCACCCCCCCCCCCATGGGATGGGGGGGGGGG
>Ga0126342_10005618_pt1 | contig 21967 bp, 22 predicted proteins | sample Cyp1metagenome_FD_92528 | JGI IMG/M metagenome (GOLD analysis project Ga0126342, IMG submission 92528) | Coral microbial communities from Lord Howe Island, Old Settlement Bay, Australia - Cyphastrea 1 metagenome | ecosystem: Host-associated > Invertebrates > Cnidaria > Coral ... | reverse complement strand
GCCATATGGACCTACCGCGGACGGTTGCGGACGGTTGCGGACGGTTGGGCAACGTCGAGCGAACACACCCTCAACCCCCAGACCCCCAGAGTGAAACGGGAACCCTTGCTACGCATTCGGGAATAAAGACATCACAAATTAGTTGGTGATATCCCCATCATCATCGAATTCACCAAGTGAGCTGTGCGAGCGATTTCGTTGTTGGCCTCACCCAGCGAAAAATCTGGATTCAACGAAGCAAAAGTGCCATAATTTGATGAATCTTCACTAAGGGAAGATTTCACCCCAGCGAAGATTCTAGCGTAAGCAGGGGGCAATGTCCACTTAGTCCACTTGTGTTTTTTTTCCCGCACGGATCTACGGGTGGATTTATCCCGCGGCTGATCATTGCGGGGGTACCATTTTAGTCGATGAAGTCGCTATTTTGGGTGAGAAAAAAAGAAGTTACCCTCTGGTTATGACTAACAGTTTGCGAACTGGAAAATCGTCCATTTAGTTCGATGATTTATCATGATCTACCTATTGACAAACTCGTGATTTTCCAGTTCGCAAACCGTTCAATCTCCAGAGGCAAAAAAAGGGGGTTGATAGTGTAAACCATTCCTGGTTGGTGGTATACCTACCCCTCTGAAAAATATGACGTCGTCAGTTGGGATGATGATTCTTCCCAATAATGGAACAATAAAATTCCACAATAAAATTCCATGGTTCCAGTCACCACCAAGCAGATTCAATATCACGCACAAAAAACACCACGAAAAATTCCGGGTTTCTCTGAACCCGAAGCAGTCGAAGCAGCTGCTCCGAGGACTGGGTTCCATCCAGTCCGACTGTCGGGTTGGAGCTGGTTGTCTGACATGTTGGTCATGTTGGAGCTGGTTGATTTACATATTTTACATCCATGTTACATCTATAGATATCGATCATGATCATGATTTTATATATATATAGTACACGTATATTTTTTACATCAACACATTGTGCTATCCACTCCCCAACCCCCACATCACTGAGCCGCCGCACCCGAGAGTCCTTGGTTTCGTTCCACCGGTGACCGGTGGGTTTTTTCATGGACAGCAGAGACCACCAAACTGCACCACTTTAAACGGATGATTGAAACCCTATGAATAATGGGAGAAACATGGGGATAAACATGGATAAACCACTTATCAACATTTATCAACTGGGGATAAATCGCAACGGCCCATCCACTATATAGCTTCTTTTGCAATTTCGCTGTGCTGTGATGATATGATGATACCACGTTGGCCGTTGGCCACCCCCGCACCGAACACGGCGTCCGGTCCACGTCCCTTCGGCTCCAAGAAGCCATCAGAATGTTGACCACCTTCACATGGCCTACACTGGACGCCAAAGAAAGCGAAGTGTATCCAAAGACCTCCTGGTGATGTGAAAAGGGAAGGACATAAATAAACTAAATAAATGAACCAGGTTAAGAATATGATGAATATGTTCTCATACCATCTCATACCATACCGGCCCTACCAATGAACATAGACATTCGGAATGTCCATGAATAATTATATATATATATATTATCCATTGTTGATTTATATAGATTACTTCCTGAAGCCAGTGATTTTTCATATCTCCAACATCGATGGAGAACTTCTCGGGCACCCAGGGCACCCTTTTTGGGGCACCGTGATGGGACTCAACCGATTTGTGGGATGATCCACCCTCTGGTTATGTCAACAGTTTGCGAACTGGAAAGATTCACCCATATAGAAATCGTGGATTTTCCCATGGAAAATGGTGGATCTTTCCATAGTTTGTTGTATGTTTACCAGAGGGTAATCACCAGAAATCACCCCAAAACTCGAAAGATCCGAGCAGAAAACTACCCCCAAAAACTACCCCCAAAACACGAGTCCTCTCGTTCGTTGAGGCGCTTCCGATCCAAATACCTGGGCAAACAGAGGGCCGCATTCTTGCCACGACGAAACTTTTGGGGATTCCCTCCGGTCAAACGTGGCACTTGAGAATCCTCTAAAAATCAAGGCTTTACCCTCTGGTAAACTGTCACATAACTGTGGAAAATCACCATTTTTGATGGGTAAATCCACTATTTCGACTGGGCCATTTTCAATAGCTATGTTTGTTTACCAGAGGGTAGTGGTAAAATATGGCAAAATCCTCTTTAAATGGATGATTTTCCATTGCTATGTTTGATTACCGGAGGGAATAATGTTGTGTCACGGCAGGGTGGAAGATGCATTTAGGCCCGGGTACATCCACCATGTACCGCGCACCGCGCCCGGGTACCCCATTCCGTCCATTGCTTGATCATCATTATTCCTGTCAAAAGAGCCATTTGGTGGTATACCTCATTTTCGAACATACACACACACGTCCACTATTCATCGCACAAAAATCTCCATTGTTGATGGTTAAGCCAGCATTTTCCGATATGCTTCATCATTCTTGTGGCCTAAATCACCAGTTGTTCACCATGTAATGTGCCAAAACATGTGCTTTGCCGAAATCACCATGTTTTCCTTGTGCTTCATCATTTTGCCCTACCCTCTGGTAAACTAACATAACTATAGAAAATCACCATTTTTAATGGGAAAATCCACTATAAATGACAATTTTCAATAGCTATGTTAGTTTACCAGAGGGTAAATCACGATGTGTTCGACATGTTTCTGTCATGTTTCTGTCCGAAATCACCAGTTGTTCACCATGTTTTCAGCTCCCCACTGCACAGTGTGCTTCAGAAAGTCCACCAGTTTCGCGTCCTGCCGTGGATCTGGTGCTCAGTAGCGTAGGTCACTGGAGGGCAATGTAGTCAAAGAACTCCCCAATTGCAGAATAGCTGGTAAATAGCCCTCAATTGACCACACCCAACTAAAAATACACTAAAAGATACATGACATAGCATCTCCCACTATCTCCCGAACAAGAATCCCCAAAATCCAGCGCCTTATTTGCATCTGGCGCCGCAATTCGCGCGTAGATGTACTTGATGAGTGAGAAGCCTCTGGTCCATTTTGCCCTGGAATTTCCATCATGAAGTGGATCGAATTTGGGGCTTCTCCACATCCATCTGCTGAGGCCCTAAATAATCTAAATAGCTGCTTATCTAACATAGCTATGATTTAAAAAAAAAATGTAATAAAAAACACAATTTACCTCTGAATTTGATGGTAGTTTTCCGGTTAACGCTGATCAAAAGGATGATATATTTGTAAGCCCTTTAATTTTCATATATTTTCATGGATTTTCCACTTCGCAAAGTGTGACTTCAATAACCAGAGGGTCAACGCTGGAGCCCTCACCTTCATAGTCTTGTCTGGCTGAGTTCTGGCTCCTGGATTCGAGATTCGGACGAACTACAGTACCTCGAGATAGGATACGAACTTGTCGGAAAGATGAAGGGATCTATGGATTTAATGAGATTTAAGACTGATTCAATAGGGATTTTATAGGGATTGAATCGGGATTGACTAGGGCACTAGGGATCGGATTGAGCACGGATTTTAATGGTACATCCAAAAAGATAGAAAGGCTTGAAACTGTCACTATGTTTTGGAAAAAAATACTTTTCGGGATCTTTTGGGGGACAAAAAACCAACCTGTAGCAGGTGGCCCCAATGTTTCTTCGGAACTCCTCTGCGATCCAGTTTCATCACCGGTTCCAAAGCCTCTTCGATCCTTCGATCCACGCGATTCGCAATGCTGGGGATGGCTATGGAAATGTGGGAACCAATGGCATATTCACTAAGAAAAAGCAACAAATCTCTACTCAAATATGGTTTTAAAGTGACTGTGACTGCTTTTGTGCAGCGGTGGCCCCGATTTTGACACATCCCTGTATCCATAATATCTGTATGTCATCTTGGATTTATACGTATCTAGATACCGTATCCACACGGTCTTGGCATCACGATTCTTGCTGTACATCAACTTACGTCATACCTTCAAAAGTAGTAACTCTACCAAGGCACTTTTCAATTACCCTCTGGTAATTTGTTACATAGCTATTGAAAATGGCCATAGAAATAGTGGATTTTCCCATTAAAAATGGTGGATCTTTCCATAGTTATGTGACAGTTTACCACAGGGTATGACCAAATGGTGCCCAAGCATGGCAAGAGCAAGTGTGGACCCCTAGGTTCACTGGTTGATCATCAACTTTCCCATATTTTTTTTCAGCCATGGATTGGTGGCATACCCCAGCTGTTGGAGACACGCCCAGTAATAATGGGATATTAGTCTTATAGTTCTTTAATCTTCGATTTAACATGATTTACATCCATGATTTTTCCACATATGGGGCAAAATTCATATATATTTCAACCCCAAAAAACATCGGAAGCCGATGACACAACTCGGTTTTTTTTCTTCGTGAAGTTCTTCTGGGAACCGGGAGCCCGGCGGCATCAAAGAGACCATCCCCACATCTGAGCACGCCGACTGTCCCACTGCGACCTCGCGCTGGATGTTGGTGGTTTCAAGCCCTGAAAAACATTCGAAAGTCAGGGGACCATCATAAAATTCCTATGAAAATTATTGAAAATTGACAAATATAATAAATATTAATAATTATATATATATATCAATTATATAAATATGTCAGAGCATCAGCCAGTTAAATCAAATTGACTGGGGCTTTACCAAACTTTGCCCAGAGATTTCATAGGTAGAATTTCGTAAATCCCCTTAGCATACGAGGCTTTTTCCTGCAGCACCCAGCGACCTAAGTCAAAATAGCTGTTGCTGGTAAGAGGCCGACTCGAAAAGCAGAAATGGATTCCGCAGAATTCGAAAGTACTGGGACATAATTCCAAAAAACTATACGGTATGTCTGGTATGTGAGATGGCAATGGCGCAACCTGAAAGCCCATAGCTCAACCGCTGAAAAGCAAAAAGCCAAACGAAGTGACTCTTGGAGATGACGATCTCAAAAATACATGACTTATGCAGGCGCTATGCCGCTATGCTCATGTTGCCTTTCGAAACACGCGATACCCTGGAAGGGTTCTTCAAATCTGCATTCTTGCGGGCAAAAGGATTGTTCTTGCACGTCAAATCCCTACATGCCTGCTGGAATCTCCATTCCTACTGGAATACCCATCAAGTTTACCCACTTAAGTTTACCATCAAACCCCGATTTTTTTGTAACCCAAACTTTGCAGGCAAAAGACTATGACAGACTTCCCAAATTCGGAGTCAACAATCCCAAATGTTCTTGGTTGAATCCACCTTGTGGCCAATGGGGAACCACGTGGCCATGCCAAATCCCATGCCAAATCCCATCAAACTCACCGATAGCTGTCCATTTCTTGACCTGAAAAAAAAACCTGGTTCAGCTTTAAAACATATCAACATATCAACAAAAACATCTAGTAAAACCACATCTTTATCCCCATATTTTTCCATATGTTTCCCATCAGAAAACCAACCATATCAACCATCTCAACCATCGGCCCTGCGCCGGCGCATAACGGCGCCTGGTTTCCGCTTGATGGGCGGCAGTCGCTCGCTGTCCAGCGACGCTGAGGAGGCGCTGCTCTTCATCCGGACATGACCGGACGACCGGACGGTCCCCGGACCCCGAGGCTGCGGGAGATGGGTGGATGAAAGGTGGTGTGGGTCATGTGGGTATGGGTCAATACCTATAGATACATTACTATAGTGGGATGAACATCCATTTTAACCCAGCTATGACTTGGGGTGAACAAAAGGTACCAGGGTTTTGACACACTGCCATGTGGATGAAAGGTGAAAAACATGTGCAAGTGAATGATTCGTTTTCTTGAAAAATATATATGGAATTGTTCATGGATTTTACATGATGTTACTACCCAACATGTTGATTTTGAACATCAGGATCTGGATTTTACATGCTATTTAAAGCAATGAAAAGTTGGATGTTCCATAACTTATAGAACCATCACCAGTCTTGAAATGCCAGGATGTAAATGGATTGATACTTGGAGGATACTTCGATATCATCCACCCTTCTGTGTGGGAAAAGTTTGGCAAAAAAATGGGCTGATCACCCTAGAACTGGAGAAGTATGGCTAGAACATTTTATATTTGTCATGTCAATGCGAGTAAAGATATCGTTAATACCTATATAATATCTATAATTATCATATCTATATCATAAATAATCTATAAATAGTCTATAAATAATCTATAAATAATCTATAAATAATCTATAATAAGTGTAACTGCAACCCATCGTTAAGCGATGAGTTAATTAGATCGGTTTCATGTCCACGGATTGACGGTGAAATTGTTGGTTGCAATGCCATCATCAATCGGGTCCCTATCGGTGGCAGGTGCCTACCATATATAAGGCCTATGTAAGGGCTATGTAAGTGAATATCACCACAAAATATGGCCAGAAATATGGCACAGTACCTCCATTTTAGGATCCTGGAATTCCCATTGAAACATTGTGATCATAGTGGCATCAGCAAGCACCGTCTGAGCACAGCATCCGTCCTTTTCTCTGCCTGAAGCAGTCAGGATTTGGCAGGCCTCCAAGAGTGAGGTGTACGCATGGCTGTGATCCCTCTGTTTCGTCAGGCACTGAAGCGTCCCTTTTTTGCTGGACGTTGCCGGCAACTGAAGGCCAACAATGCCTTGCAACTCTCGGTGGCTTATGGGATGTGGCATGGGATACCTGGCATGTCGCCATGAAGAGAGACCCTTCAGCCTGGGCGCCCTGGTGGCGGCCGAGGTGCCGCCACGGAAAAAGGAGGGGATCACGATGGATCACGACAAGTCCACGGCCGATGTTCGTTGCCGTTTGGCAATGCACGTGGAACATCGTGGAACTATGGTACCTGGGGTCACCTGGGGTCCCTTGGATGGCACAAGGGGCACAAGGGGCACAAGGGGCCTAACTGTTCTGCCTGAGTCCAGCTGAGTATCTCTGAAAATGAGGTACCCCTCAATCGACTGGTTCGTCATCGCTTAGCCTAGGGAAATGGCAATGTTGGGGGGTATACCCCACTTAAGACACAGCCATGCGAGTAACAAGAACGTTCTCCAAAGAGCAACACTCATCGGTGTTCAAGTTGATCTTCTGCTGTTATTGGAGAAGGTCAGATGGACAGAATACCCATTCAACATGGCTAACCTTACATATAGAGAAACCACCAAATAATCCAAAAATAGAAAAAGATCACTATTTCAGATTCACTATGATATATTGAGATAATTGCAAAAGGGAGTCACCTTTTCTATATATCCTTTTCTAGCATATATTTCCCCGATGTTTACATATCTGTTCTATCAAAACTGCGAAATCCAGTGATTTCGGCTCTTCACAGAGGTGCTACCCAGGCAACCATCGATGGCACGAGTTGGCCACTGTTTTCATGGCCGATTTAAAAAGATCTGGCGACCGACTCACATTTGGGGAACCCTGCATTAGCTGGTCCACCTGGTCAGAAAAGATAATGACATGCCTGTTTTGACAGATCCAGGTGAATTTGGTAAAGGATCAAATTCAAAATCACCCCAAGTTTCCGTTGTCCACTGAAGTAGGACCGTAGGATGATTGAAAAAAGCAGGGCACCAAGGAACTGAAGTCAACTGCGCGAAAGAATTCTTGCAAATCAATGGTTTCGCACAACATCTCGTCTGACCGTTTAACAATATGTATATATATATATAGCTACCCCACAAAAATTGGAAAAGTTCAGCTCTACTTTACATGTAAACAACAAATGTCTATCACAATTGTTGCTTGGATCCCTAGTTCCCAAGTTCTCCGCGCCTAGCCGCGTCACCTAGCCGCAGAACGCACATGGGTTGTGTCCAAAACTCTGAATCCATGTTGAAGCCAAAAAAAAACCGGCTGAATGAAATCCTGTAGCTCAAAACAATGATCTTCACCAACGATTTGTTGGATTTTTCCAAGATGTTCCCTTCAATATTGCATCAAACCATGGCATATCTCTTTCACTGAAAATGACCATAAGATATCATAAAATATCATATCCCGTTCACTGAAAATGACCATAAGATATCAAAAGATACCATAGGCGCCCAGTTGCCCAAACCTTCACCAGGGTCTTCAGCCCCAATTTTGGGGAAGATCTTGAGGCCGCAGAACCCATCGTTTCCATCGTTTCCACGCCTCGCCGGTCCGCAGAGAGACTAGGATCCCGTGGTCCTGGCGGAGAGCTGAGAGATATATAGAACTCCAATGGGATAAAATGAGATAAATCTCTAAAATCAATAGGGACCATAGAGATAACATCTATTTATATCTATTTATGAATTTATGAAGGTGTTTTTTTTGGTGATTTACCTGCAAAAACAAGTTCTTCTTCCAACTTGCCGGCTGAACTGCGGTTCGTGCAATCCCACAAGTCCCACTGTCCCAATTCCGAAGAACTCGGATGATGATCTGCACATGTTGCTTCAACAAAATGGTGATCATACTGATATCAGATGATCAGCTGCCAATTTCATCATATTTTCCCCATCATTTTCCATAAATCCAACCAATTGTATGTATAAATCACCTTGTTCTTCAGATCTTTCTGTTTTTCTCAGGAAATCCCAGGTATTTCCCATTCGACCCCAGCAATCTCCAGCTCCTTGGTCCAACAGGTCCGACAAATGAAAGCTCATCAGCCTGCACTTTGCTGGCGTTTCGCCAGCACGGACCTGAAATTCCCACCGAACGCACCATGGAAAATCAGATGGAAACAACTTTTCAACTGCATTATGTTTAGCCCCTGGTCAACATTTACATAGCGAACTGGAAAATGGATGAACATTTGGCCCATAAAATGTCCGTTGATTGACCCATTCAAAATGGTGGATCTTTCCAGTTCGCTATGTAAACGTTTACCAGAGGGCTGGGGTCCAGTGGACTGATAGGCAGTCCTCTACCGGAAAGCATGGAAACTTAATCCATATGTACTGTTAATATACTGTTAATAATGGTTAATATATGGTTATTATATGGTTAATGATGATTAATAATAATCTGGTTGGTGGTTGACCTACTGCTCTGAAAAATATTAGTCAAATGGGATTATTGTTCCCAATATATGGAATAAAAAGAAAATGTTCCAAACCACCAACCAGAATATGTTCATCTGAAAATTCAAGAAAATCTATGGCCGAGAGCAATCGTTCATGTGGTTCATGGCATTGATTGAGAATGAAACTGAAAATCTATGAACTAGCACAACAATGGGAAACGAAGCAAATTTTGAAGACATGCTGTTGAATGATTAATAGATCCATCACAGCGCACATTGATTCCCCACATGTGCAGCGTCCATCTGACAGAACGCCCCCTTCTACAGCTCAAAAAATTGGGGTGTAGCCGCTTAGTACACAACATTACACAACTACCATCCGATGTAAACTAACATAACTATGGACGAAATTGGCCAATTTGTTCGATGATTAGCCGAATCAAAAACTGCTGAAAGGGCCATTCCCATTTATATCCCTTCTTTTTGGTTGGTTAAATCATGTTAACATCCCATTCATTCACCATCAAATCCCATCAAATCCCATCAAATCCCATCAAATCCCATCAAATCCCATCAAATCCCATTAAATCCCATTAAATCCCATTAAATCCCTTTAAATCCCTTTAAACCATCTAATCCTACTTGTTTTTCTCCTCCCATTCTACAATCCCAATCCAAATCCTTGCCGCCCCACCCGCTGCCAGACTGCCAGGCGACAGAAGTGGGACCAGCTGCGCTGCTGCTCTGACAGCTGGCGGCTCCGACCCCCTTGATTTGCCTCCTCCCTTGGCAGAACGAAGGTGTCAGTCCAGTTGTCGAGGTTGAAATTCATCTTCTCCTAAGCTGGAAGATCCTGGGAAAATTGTGTTCGGATTATCCATGGAAATATTCCATGTCATTAAGAAAAAAGAGATCCATAGATGGGATATGTCTCACTTAAGGGATTGTTCATGCGATTTTTGATGGGACAATGGGAAGAACTGGATGGGCTATGATGGGATCTCATGAAAATTCAAGGGAACTTCAGCGTGGGATAATGTCTCAACTGGGATAAGAATTCGATGAACTTCAGCACCCTTCAAAAGTCGGGATGGCTGCGGATGGTTCTGAAAGAATTATGATGAATTATGTCACCCCGTGCATTCATCATCATATTGTATATATATATATATGTATATATATATGTGTGTATATATATATAATACTGGTAGGTGCCATACATTTTCTAAGGCCCGTTTCGTTGGGATAAAAACGACGAACCAAGCTGCCAAGAACATCGCTGCATATCTGCTGGCAACTCGTTGGGTGTGCCAGGACATCGTCAAAGCATTGCCTCGTTTTCGTTTGGAAAACGTCGCTAAATAAAACAGGACCCAGCAACGTTGTCATGTGCAATAACCTTGGCCCTGCCAAATAGATTGATGGGATTTGTTTGTATATTCTTGTACATTATGTGTATATATATATATATATCTATCTATCTCTATCTATTTATATTTATGTGTGTGTACTAAACATGTTTTTTGTGCACCCATCTTCTTTAGGATTGGTTGAAATGGCCTATGACAAGTTTATTAGCAAGAATAGGAAACACATCATTGGTTGTGATAGTGACACGTGCAAATTGTGTGTATCCGCCGCAGTTGATACTGTCAACCCTGGATCAACAACATCCAATTTATGAATATAGATCACTTTTTCGGAACTTTCAAACACATCAACTGCGACGAAAATCCCGGTCAAACAAAAGGATGTGTAGCTACCCTGCAAAAACAGATTGTTTTTTCACTTTTTTTTTGGTTTTCCGCCGGATGGGCAACAAGATCCACCAAAGCGATCCCCAATTGTAACCTCCCACATAACACCATCCCAATGGCCCATCCCATGGTTTTTCCATTGTTTTTCCATGGTTTTTCTATAGTTTTTCCATTGGAAAACCCCATCCTTCCCATGTCGTTCTTCCGCCGCCGCGACACAAAAGGCGCTGGCGTCCAAGGACGCCACGCGGCTCACGTCCGTAGAGACCAAATCACCCAGGTAGTGCCAGGGCGTCCAGAGCACTACCTCCCATGGAGAGAAAATTGTAATAGCCATTGAAATAATGAGTTTTCCCATTAAAAATAATGAGTTTTCCCATTGAAATAATGAATTTTCCCATGAAAAATTTGGTGATTTTCCATTGGAATATGGGGAATAGCCTCTGGTAAACTATCAAGCCACTGGATTCTATGATGGTTAAACCACCATTATTCGGAAAAAACTATGATAAGCTATGCTAAACAACAATCATACTAATGTGGGTGGCTAATAGTGATTAATGGTGACTAATGGTGATTAGTGGTGACTCATAGTGATTAAATGATGATGACTAATTCGGATTATATATACCCTCTGGTAAACTAACAGTTTGCTATGGAAAATCCCTATTTTGAATGGGTAAATCCACTATTTCTATGGCAATTTTCAATAGCTATGTTAGTTTACCAGAGGGTAATAATTCCTACTAATGTGGGTAAAACAGCCATAAACCATCCCATTTTTGATGGTTTACACCACCCATTAAAAAGTTATGGTGCTTTGGGGGATGGTTTATCATTGTTTTAACCACATTATGACTAATAGTATTACTATGAGTACTGTTACTATTATTAGGTTCTTCAAGGGTAATAGTAATCATCAGTAATATAAGTACTAATAGTTTCACTAAAACAGTACTCATATTTCTCATATTTCTCATATTACGTACTGCTACTTGTATTATTACTACTGTTATTGCAATGATTAGCAAAAGAGATATTACTATAAATTATTATTGATTATTCTTCATTACCAACTACTCTTTCTATGTTTGTTTTAATTGTTGTTTAGCTATACATTACCAATAGTAATGACATTTTAAAAATGATAATAAAACTAGTGATTTAATTAAATTGTGATGCTACCAAGGCAACAGCATTTTAAAACAATACGTGTATATATATATATATTAAAATATATATATATATATACATATATATATCACAAAAACATGTAACTGGCACAGGAGTAATAACAATAAAAACCCACCCCTTGTGATCTCTCAATCGCACCTCAGCCACCCAGGAGTCGCCCACCACCATGTCATCCCCGATGGTGTCAGTTTCCTCGTTGCAGTAACTCAAGGCGCCACTCAGTTTCCTGGGAAGCTAAGCGCGGTTAACCGATTAACCGTTGCAAAATTGTGGAAATATAAAATGGTGGTTGAACAAAAAACATGCTGAAGAATGCTGGTTTTAAGCATCAAAAATGATGGACCATTGCGGTTTCACCATCAAGAACTGGATTGAACCATGGAAAAAATCATGGAGAATGGCGGCTTAACCGTCAACAATGTTAAAAAGATGGAAAGTGGTGACTGCGCATGGGAAAACATTGGAAAAGTGGGAAATTTGTGGCCAAAGGGAAGGGGACGAAGGCTAGTTGAGCAAGGAGGGCTGTGTATTGAGAGAATATGTGGCGCGACCTTTTGAATGTCATTTTCTTAATTGAAATAAGCTACCATTCGATGTTGCTGGCATGCTAACAGCGTATCATGATATTCTAGCTCGCATGCACCATAATCATTCCACAACCCTCCCCCTGACATCCTAGCATACCAGCGTCAAAATTGCGCTCCTAGTACTCTACTTGCCAAAAACAAAGTGCCCCCAACCGAACGCGCTTCGGCTGAGCCACTTTGCAATCATCTGATTGAACCTCTTTTCCTCGGCCTCTCCTTCCTTGTTCCTGTCCGTGACATTATACATATGTATGTCTATAATGAATATATCTAAGCATCTCTATAATACATGTGTATGTATATATAAGTGTGTGTGTATATATAAGTGTGTGTATATATAAATATGGGTATGTAAACATATATATATATGTGTGTGTATGTATGTTAGTATGTATGTATGTATGCATGCATGTATGTATGCATGTATGTATGTATACGAATATGTATGTATGTATGTATAATTATATGTATATTTATGATTTATTCATTTATCTAGTTGTTTTTTGTTTACATACATATGGAAGTGTATATATATATGTATGTATATATATATGCTTTTTTATGTGTTATAATAAATTATACTACAGTAAATAATATTCTATTATATTTTATTCTTGTATTTTAAATCAGTATGTATATATATAATAATATTACATTATTCTACTTAATTCTAAATTATATTATTTGAAATTAAAAACCTATACATGATACTATTATATTATGTTTTATTATGTTACGTTATATGATGTTATGTTTTACTATATCGCATTTTATGTTATATAATAATTTATTGTATTGTATTAAATTACATTATATATATCATACATTTACGTATGTATATACTGTATATGTATGTATCCACTATACCAAAAACCAAGTCTTAGAATCTGGTAGCTTAGGTGCATACATCCATCGAGCAAGAAATCATTGGGAATCTTAAGATGCGCATCTTCGCTTCCTCGCCAAGACAGGGCCATGTTTTCATGCAGACATCTTGGGGAAGTGGAATGTAAGACTCCAAGTAGCTGTTCTCTCATTGCATTACATTACATTACATTGCATTACAGTACATTACATTACATTACAGTACATTACATTACATTACAGTACATTACATTACGTTACAATATATAACGCTACGTTACATTACATTACATCAGAGTCAGAGTAGTCTACGTTACATTAGGTTAGGTTACATTACATTGCAGTAGTTTAGATTCCATTACATTAGGTTACATGAGATTAGATGAGCCTGCGTTACATTACACAATATTGTATTGCATTATATTGCATTACATTCACAACACTCACGGCCCACGGTGAATATATATATATATATAAATATATATATAAATATATATATGTGTGTGTGCGCGTGGGCATGCAAACGCCTGCTCACAGATGAAACCCAGTGGATCCCAGCGGGATGGAGGCAGCGGGGTTTGAGCCCGAAGGGGCGGGGGGTCACAGTTCGACATGATGCCGAACAGGGGCCCCAAAACAAGTTCAACATGGAAAATCATGGCAGCTGCGTCCAGTCTGCCCCCAATTCATTGATAAAGCAAATCCAACTCCAGCTAGAAAGCTATATAGCAATGATCATTTCCATGAATCCATCCTTGAAGTTCTCGGCGATGTAGGGTAGGAGAGATTCATCGATTCTATCAATGGCCATGATTGCCGAGGAAGCCGCCAGTGTCCCCCAAGGTATGCAGGTAATTCTGGCTGGTGAGATGGCCTGGTTGTTGCCAAAGGAAATCTTCCAAGTGTCGAGGATTTGATTGTGATTGTATCTGGTGAACTTCTCAAGGTTGCCAGAGTACCGCTGGCAAATCTGGACGTGGTCCGTGAGGAGTCATTCATCAATGGTGTAGCCTGAATTGATGAAGTCAGGTGTGTCCTTGTAGGTGCCTGGTAGTTGACAAGGTTGTCTGGCTGGGTGCGGAATTGGTAGCCAGGCATCGTTTCTGGGGCCGAGGTGGCAGAAGAGGATGAAGCACAGAGTCAGTCATAGTCTGGTTCATTGCCTTTCCATGGGAGGAGCTTTGCGGATTCCATATGGTAGTAGCTGACGGAGTCTTCTTCACAAAGTTCAAGATGGTGGATGTACTTGTCAAAACTGGGGGATTTTGGGCACTCAAAGGATGAGGATTGAATAGTCTGGTGGAAATTCTTCCGATTCTTGATGAAATGGAAGTGGAATTGGCAGCATAGTGAGCCATTTCGTTTCCCAAGAAGTTGATCACACTGGGGGCCATAAGGGAGCACTCCAAGGCACCAGCAAAGACAGGCATGGAGATCTGTGAAGTCCAAGTATGTAGATGGTAGTTGAGAATTGTCACCAGTGATGCATTGGGTGTAGGTAAACAGGATGCAACTGCAGGTAGAGCACATAGTCAATGATGCAGTTCTGGAGGAGTTCCCCTGTCGATTGGATGACTGTGATGACTGGAATTGGAGGAGTTCTGGTTGTAGTTCTGGGTGTAGGCAGTGGTTGGTCTGGAACGTCTCTTACCTGATCTGAAATATCCTGAAGAGGAGCCTGGATCATGACTGCTGCCTCTTCTGGAACCATAGTTTGGTTGATCTGGCGATCTATCTGAAAATGTTCCCTTATTAGGTTTTGATTGGAGGCGTTTCTTTTTTTAAGAAATTCCTTCGTAACCTTTATTTTCAACATGTCCTTTGCCTTTGGATTTTGCATTCTTGCCATAGGAGCCTGAGTCGATCTGGTTGTTGAGCATGAGCTGCCCCGTGATCTTGGAGAGGCCTGAAGCTCCATGTAGAGGTAGCTGAGGATGAGCTGAAAGTAGGTTGGCCAAGGTCTGTGACATGCCCATGAACAAAATAGGATAGGGGAATGTCATGGATGGTGCCTTTGCGTTTGAGATGTCAAAAGCTGTGTCATAGGAGAATCTGAATGCAGTTGTTCTGTCAATTGCTGCCCTAGAAAGGGCTTGGATCATCTGATTGGGCTTGTCCATGTTGGAGCTGAATATGTCTTGCCAGTTCTCTTGTACTTCCTGCAGGTACCGAAAAATGACAAAAATGACACAAACTTATCTTCTGGGAACCCGAAGGTCAAAGATATAGGAGACTTGTGCAAGTAGCGAGGTGGAGGCTGAATGCTTGTGTGGCCAAATCTGCCATGTATTAATGTCTGACTGTAGATGGCCCTGGGGGCCTTTCTCATCGTCTGGCAGGAGTTGCTTGAATAGCCAACAAGGTGTAGAAGGCTAGTCTGTCACTGGTGGAGACATCTGGTTCAAATTTGAACGTACTTCTGCTTGTTGGTAATCTATTCGAGCTTGTTCTGCTCGATGAAGTGGTGGAAGGTTGACTTGTGGTTCTCTGTGAGGAATTCCAGCCGAAGAATGCTGGAGCTGGCATCAATGACATGGTTGGTCATGGTTGGTCATGGAGGAAATGAAATCAAATGGAATCTTCCAATTTCACAAAAGTAGCTGGTGTTCCAATCAAGGTTACTCGTGGTGAAGCACATGGAGGGCAGACCTTTGAGGAGAAGGGATTTGTTGCCCAATCTTGCTTCCATGCTATCGATAGTATCAATCTGGATTTGAGTGTATGACTGCTCGAGGATGGTACTGGAGCAATTTTATTTTTGCAAGCCTGCATTAAGAATTGGTCGGGGGAAATGTGGCCTAATGGTGCTGCAGCATGGCATCTTTGATTTGAGCTTCTTGAACTTCTAGTGTTGGAGGTTCAATGAGGTGAGTATCTGTGAAAGGTCGCTGCTTGGTGAGGTTACCCTGCTCCGGGTCAAAGTGCAATGTATCTGGTGTAGTGGAGTTGAGATGAGTTGAGGCTTGCTTGCCGAGATGATCGAAGTTCCTGTTGGAGTCCAAAGTCAAGATCAGAGATCTCGAAGTCCTTTGCAGCAATGGAGCCAAGGAATTCATCCCAAGCTGGTTCAGTACGAGCCTTCGTCTTCGGGATTGTCGATGTCGTCGAATGTGTCCCAACTCTTCTGGTGATAGCTCATTGGATGTAGATGGCATGGATGGAGCAGGCTCTTGCCCAGGTGGAGTTTCTTGTGAGTCTGACTGCTTCATTTCCATGGCTCAAATGATGGTATAAAAATTGCTTTGTAGAAAGAACATGTCAGCGAGACAAAGTGAAAGTGGGCACTTTGTCCATGTCAACATGTGGCAACTTGAAAAATGGTCAAGGTGGGGAGGTCAACGGTTCAATCAGGGGCTGGCAGGAAATCAACCGCTGAAATTTCTGATGCTGTAGCAAAGCTAAAGCTTGTGCCAAATGCCTCGCCACCGGCATAGCTTGAAGAAATTGCATTGGACCCACAGAAATGAGAGACCAACACCCCATCTCACGAAAATCTGGGGCGCTGTGGGTACCACAATGGTTCTGCACCATCAGAATCATTTGCAAATGGACAAACAACGATGGATTTTCCCTTGCCAGCTTTGATGCATGGAAAATGGTTCAGAAAATGGCATGTTTCTAGATGATTTACCTATTAAATGGTGATTTACCCAGCTATCAATGGGGATTTACCCATGAAAAATGCTCATTTACCTATTAAATGGTGATTTACCCAGCTATAAATGGTGATTTACCCATGAAAAATGCTCATTTACCTATTAAATGGTGATTTACCCAGTTCACAAACTCTTCAATTACTGGAGGCCAGAAAAAGCGCTTCTCGACATCGGTCGGCATCCTTCATGGGACATGGAACATCCCATCCCGCCCCGTGATATGTCCCAATGATGAACAAATCCAATGTGCGAAACCCTGGCTGCCATGAACCTACCATGAATGGGGATGGTTTAATAGCACCCATTGATGATGATTTTGGGGGTGGTTTATCATTGGGTTTACCACATTAATTAACTATATATCTTATACTACAACAGGGCTTCTGGTGGTGTATCTAACCGTATCAAAGTTAAATCAGGAAATGACATTGCGGTTTTGACTCAACAATGGAGGATATCTACTCACCAATTAATCATGAATCATCATGAATCTGAATCACGTTCCCCGCTTTTATCTTATCAGCGCGTCTTCTGGCTGCGCCGGACTCCTACGGGTAGACTTTCCGTTGCGAGCGAGCATCAGGAATGCGAAATTGGCAGGATTGCCAGCCAGGAAAATGACATCCGCCGCGGCCACGATGTAATTCTTCACGGCATCTTGAGAAACGCGGTGCAAGACGTGAATCACCTGGTTACAAGGTCGATGTCGACACGTGAAAAACGTTGAGAAATCCCATGGTTGGAAATTCCAGAGGATTCCGTAAAAATGCACACAACACGCAAAGTAAAGGTGTAGGTGAATTGCTGCATTGCTTTGCTTATTTTGCTTGAGGATGGGTACTCATCCAAGTGAGCATTGAATGACGATGTCTTGAAGCCATCCCAAAAACACAATTCGCAGCACCTGCCGGTCCGCAGTTTCCAGCAACTCGGCTACAACCTGCAGAAAAATCACTTCAGCTTCCAGCCCAGTGAAACTCTTTAGTTTATCTATTCAGATCTGAAGCGCCGCAACATGCGCAACTTTTCACAACGACATCAACGGGCGCATCTGGGGACCGTTGATGTAGCCGCGCCTGCAGTTTGCAGAGGTCTGTCTGAAAGCGCGCAAACTGCCTGAGGTCCAGGACAATGCCAACAATACATCCATCTCACAGAGAGAGTCTCGGAGAGAAATCCCAAAAATCCGTCCAAAAATTGTTTGGCACTATTGTTTGCTATAGATATCTATAGATCTCTCTCCATCACCATCTCCACTCCTATATCCACAGATATCTATAGATGACCTTTGATATTTTTTGTACAGATGGTTGTGGCGGTCTCAAAATCGCTGGTTGCGGACAGTTTTTTGTCCAAGCAGCAGCTCCCCCTGCAATTGTGGAGATAACATCTCCAACAAAGGCACATCCATGTCCGCTGACCTGTGCAGGGCTAACATGTCTAATGGATTCTAATGGTATTTCATGTCCATAACAAACACCGGAAAAACATCTATTTGATGGTAAATTTGATGGTAAAACCATGGTAAAACCTGTAGGGTTTTCCCTTTCGATCCAGTGATGCTTGTTTTCATCATCATCCCACAGCATCCCATCAGCGTAGTTTGACTGTCTCCGGAAGCACCAATCCACACGACCAACGGAAATCAGTAAATTCATATAGAATCATTGGTTACCATCGGCTGGCTTGTTTATCTCAATGATTTTTATGACTTTCATGACTTTCATGGGCTTTATGGTGGATTTACCCTCTGGTAAACGTTTACAGTTTGCGAACTGGAACATGGCCATAGAAATAGTTGATTTACCCATAAAAAATGATGTTCCATATAGTTTTTGGTAGGTTTACCAGAGGATATCTCAATGAATGTGGCAGCTTGTTTCAACACGCCAAGCCAACCACGCCAAAGCTACTGCTTTGGACCAGGAAGGCTGGCTCTGGCCCAACTTGGGCTTAGTGGTTTGAAGACAACTTTTAAATACATAGACTTGCTGGTGCTTAGTAGGGAATGGATGGGACTGGGGGAATGGGATGATTATTACTAGTGATTATGGATCATTCCCTCATTCCCGGCTAAGCACCTCATTGATTCATTTCTTTATCCACTTACTTCTTTAAGGACAGATTCCATGGCCATCAACTGAATCAAGTTGCTGTATGTTAACACTGCTTGCCCTCAAAACATGTAAAATTGTAGCCCACATCAGAACTCACTTCTCGATATTTCCCAATTCACCTTGCCATTTCCAAAGAATTCCCGGTTCAAACATGGCGCAACGACATGCACGACACTCGCGGATCGAACCACTGACATCATGACGACATCCCCAGGTGTTCGCCTGGCTTCCTGTCGCAAGGTGTATTGGTACTGCAGGAACTGCGTGATTTTTTGCCCGAGCTCAGCCGGGATCTTATTCTGCGTCATGTAGGCGCGCAACAAGCGGAACTCGGTGTTTTCATCTTCCTCGACAGGAAACAGGGAACCTGGCTGGCGTTAACTTAAAATAACCTAAATGCTTTGAAGGGTTGACTTATGTAAATGGTTTCGTTGGGTTTTTCATGGTTTTTCTATATGGTGCACAATTTTGTGTATCGGAAAGACGACATAATGGCACCCATAGCTGCCATGTGTTCAATGGTGGTGTCCTAAATTGCGGGATCCCCAAGTCACCATGGTTGTTTCAATACCATATACCCTCTGGTAATTTAACGGTTTGCGAACTGGAACATGACCATAGAAAGTTCGTTGATTTACCCATTATAGATGGTAATTTTCCATAGCAAACTGTTAGTTTACCAGAGGGTAGTTTGGTCGTCAGCATGGTTGTTTCAATACAATACTGCTTGGTGGTTTTAACCATCTTGAAAAATATATAAAAATATGAGTCAGTTGGGATTCTTCCTATATGGAAAGTCATAAAAGCCATGTTCCAGTCACCACCAACCAGCTTTGGTCGTTCACTGGATGATTTGGGGCCCAAATCGTCGTCCTTGATCTTGCTGAGCCCAGCCATGAGATTGCTGACCGTGCTGATGAGGGTTGATGAGGTGATCAATGAGCGGAAAGCAATGACGATACCTGGCGATGAAACACCAGTTCTGGTTGGTGGGGGCTACCTACCCCTCTGATAAATGATGGAGTTCGTCAGCTGGGATGATGACATTCCCAATATATGGAAAAATAAAAAATGTTCCAAACCACCAATCAGGAGTTGATGATCACTTGTTTCTGATCAGTTTCGCCTAAATTAAATGGCAATTCTACACCTTCAAATTTCAATTCTGTAAAATCAAGAGGCAATTGTAAGGTTGTCTGGTTTCAATTCAGCAGTGATATCCCAATTACATCCCAAATATACGCAAAAAAAATTACCCCATGTGTTCAACATGTCTCAACCCTATCCAAAAGATTCCAAAAGAATATGAAAGGCACTTTTGCGGATCATTGTCCCAATATAAGCATGTCTTGACAACCAGCCAGAAAGTGGTACGAGTACGGCACAACCGCAATCCAACCAGCTGCACCAGCGGCATGGGAGTTGAGCTACGCCATTTTCCGGCAAAGCCATATTCTGCATGCAGCGCAGACCCCAAAAAAAACACAGCCAAGTGGTGCTTAATATGTTCTATCAACCAAGACCTGAGCGCATTGATATTATGCCCCCTAAGTGCACCAACTCACCATCTCCCCATGGTCGCCCCAGTTGCAATAGGCCATTTCTGGTACATTGGTCGCCAAGGCTGGTGAAGATCCCACTCCGAGTTGTGCGAAGGCCCAGTTGAGGCACGTCAGGTATTGATATTCCATGCTGCTGTTCTCCTTGGTCGCTGGGCGTTGCCAGGCGCCCGGCGACCCCAAAGATTGAGAGTTTCAACACGTAAAAACTAGACCTTGCTGGTCCTTAAGGATGGTCGGATGCAAAAAGTGGAAAACCCGCATTGAATATCATTCATTCACTAATGGATAGAGATCTCTCAAAAACAATGATCATCAATCCGCATCATGTATCTTTGCCTATGCATCCAGAAAGGTCGGTCGCAGGGCCAAGTGGCGATCCCAAGCTGGGTGACCCAGTTCGCCGAATTCATGTGGCTGACAGCGAACCAGGCGCAAGCGATCAGATGATTCAGGATGCCTCAAACGCATAGAAAATCTGGTGCAGTGACTAGTGCGGTTAGTTCTTTAATGTTCTCTATCTGTCTTTATATGTAAGGGAAAAAGACACAAAATATGATCTTAAATGGTATAATATCTCCATTTTTGGATCCTGAAAATCCCATTGATTATATGAATTTATCCGTTCAATTATCTGTTCGTTCATTTGATTTATTTTGACTGTGGACCTGCCAGCCATTTTAGCCTGATTTTCGACTGATTCACTTACGACCTCTAGCTTTCTCATGGAAGGCTAACGTATATGCATATACTCACTTATCTATCTGCTCCTTGATGTGGTTCCTATCTGTCTGTCTGCCTGCCTGCCTGGCTGCCTGGCTGCCTGCCTGCCTGGCTCCCTGCCTGGCTGCCTGGCTGCCTGCCTGGCTGCCTGCCCGGCTGCCTGCCCTGTCTGTCTGTCTGTCTGTCTGTCTGTCTGCCTGCCTGCCTGCCTGCCTGCCTGCCTGCCTGCCTGCCTGCCTGCCTGCCTTCTGTCTGTATGTCTGATTATCTATTATCTATCTATCTGTATGTCAATGTCTATCTATCTATCCATCCAATATATCTAATCTGTCTAGTCTATCTAATCTATCAAATCTATCTAATCTATCTAAATCTAATCTATCTAATCTATCTATCTATCTAGTTTATCTAATCTATCTAATCTATCTAATCTATCTAATCTATCTAATCTATCTAATCTATCTAATCTATCTAATCTATCTAATCTATCTAATCTATCTAATCTATCTAATCTATCTAATCTATC
>Ga0126342_10005617_pt1 | contig 21970 bp, 22 predicted proteins | sample Cyp1metagenome_FD_92528 | JGI IMG/M metagenome (GOLD analysis project Ga0126342, IMG submission 92528) | Coral microbial communities from Lord Howe Island, Old Settlement Bay, Australia - Cyphastrea 1 metagenome | ecosystem: Host-associated > Invertebrates > Cnidaria > Coral ... | reverse complement strand
TAACCAGCAAACATGGTGATTTAATGGCAATTTAACCAGCAAACATGGTGATTTAATGGCAATTTAACCAGCAAACATGGTGATTGAATGGCAATTTAACCAGAAAACATGGTGATTCAATGGCAATTTAACCAGCAAACATGGTGATTCAATGGCAATTTAACCAGCAAACATGGTGATTTAATGGCAATTTAACCGGCAAACATGGTGATTCAATGGCAATTTAGCCAGCAAACATGGTGATTTAATGGCAATTTAACCAGAAAACATGGTGATTCAATGGCAATTTAACCAGAAAACATGGTGATTCAATGGCAATTTAACCAGCAAACATGGTGATTTAATGGCAATTTAACCAGCAAACATGGTGATTCAATGGCAATTTAACCAGCAAACATGGTGATTTAATGGCAATTTAACCAGAAAACATGGTGATTCAATGGCAATTTAACCAGCAAACATGGTGATTTAATGGGGATACAATATGGTTTAACAATCCTGATTCTGGATTGTTTGTCAGAAATGGATTGTGTATGTATGCCATGCATAAGTGGATGTTTATTGTTGCGTTTACCACATTGAGTGGGATGGAACCCCCAAGTCACTGGGATATGCGAAGGGCTGCAGGTTTTCTGTTCCCGCGTGGTATTTTTTTGTTCCCTCGTGGTGTTTCTTATGTGTTTTTTGTGTCCGCCAGACCGCCGTCGGATTGATTGAGCTATACTGCAGTTCCTACGCATTTCCTAGTTGTAGGAACCTTGCCAGAAAGGGGCCGGGAAAACAAACTCAAACCCACTAGTTATTCTCTTCTGTCACTCCTCCAATCCAAGCACTGGATAAAAACCATGATTTCCAGTACTGCTCCCCGAAACTAATCCAACCATCCAAGTGCATCCAAGACGCGTCATACAGGAGCCGATGAAGACTTCATCAATGTTGTTGGTGCCGATCTGATCGGGGAAGGGGAAGTCGATTGCTATGTCCACCACACTCTACTCATTTCCTACGCTATCTTTGGGTGGTAAACATCCATTGGCCAGCTAAATTTTGATGTGAAGATTGGTAATCTTTGAACCAACCCTAAATAAACCCAAAACCAACCTTAAACCAATCCTAATTATAAACCTTAGGCCAACCTTAAATAAAACCCTGAACGAACCCTAAACCAAGCAAACCTCAGTCGCAAACCTTCAACCCTAAACCAACTACCAACCCTAGATTTTCAGATTGCGAATCGCTGCCTCGGACAGCTTCTTTGCGTCATCAGGGTCGTTGGGGCAGCACAGAATTGGCTCCTGCCACTAGAGCTGTCTGCCTGTCTGCAGTTTTCGTTAGGAATGGCATCGTGCTGTATCAGAAATGTGATACCTTAGTAGAATTCGATAGCTCTAATCACAAAATGAACAGATCCAATGCTTGGCTCTTTGTTTTTTGGGGAAGGGATTTAACCACCCTTCCGTTCGAGTGTCATAAATTAATATTAGGCTCTATATCCACATGTGTCCCCATGAAACGCTGTTGAATTCCCCATTTTTTGCTGGTAAAATCTCCCTCAAATGCCCATTAGTTGTTACTTCCCTATTGACAAGTCCTTCAGTTCGTCCAAGTTGATGTCGATGACAGCCTCGGAAGTCATGGGTCCCAAACTTGCGGCACCGATTTGGGCTGCAGTTTCAAGTTGTTTGATAGGTAAAATGATGATAAACAATCCATTTGGATCCATTTGGGAGTTTTTGAAAAAAAAAAAAAAACATCCAATGTTCCCTAGTTTAGTTGCGGACACCACAGAGGACTCACATCAGGTGGGGCGACCGATTCAGCCGAAGCTAGGTGGATACAGCTGAAAAGCAGGTTACTAATGTGACACTTTGGGGTAGATCATTTTCCATGACAGCCAAATCTGGTACTGGAACGATTTCGCCGTTGTTTCAATGGCCACCTGGGCCGCTGACCGCATACTCGGCCTCCTTGTCTGCCTCAGGGAAGGTTTGGTTGATATGTAGACATTGGTGATTACCACAATGGATTGGACCAATCAACACTTTAAGTTTTCGGTAGTCGCATAAATACTCGTGCTTTCAATGGAAACAAAAAAAACTCTATTTCAGTGGTTATGGTTTGTCCATAGCTCACCAGCATCATCCATCAAAAGTCAGGGGCTGAAAAGTATGCTAGCATACTCTCAATCATCTTCAGTGCTTACAGACCCAAAATACATGAACCATCAAAAATCTGTATACATAGATATATATATATATACACAAACAGATAGATGCACAAATAGATAGATAGAGAAATAGATGGACGGACGGACCGATAGATGGATGGATGAAATTATCTATGCTGTCTATATTATCTATGCAACGTATATTGATATATTGAGTTATATATATATATCATAATATATCATATACATATATACATGATATATTTTTTACATCCAACAGTTCCTCTCCAGCCCCCATCCTCCCCTCCTCCCCTGTCCCCTCCTTTCGGTTTCCGGCCTCCATGAGCTCTGGAGCCTCCAACCAGGCCTCCATCTTCTTCACACGCCGGGCCAAGGTGCGAGGGTCGCTGTAACCCTGGGAGATCATCCACTTCAGCAGCCTGATTTCGGATGGTGGTCTGTGATTTTACCCTCTGGTAATGACTAACATAGCTATTGAAAATGACCATAGAAATAGTGGATTTTCCCATTAAAAATGGTGGTAAACATACAAAAAACTCTGGAAAGATCCACCATTTTGTAGCTGGGAAAATCCACTATTTCTATGGTCATTTTCAATAGCTATGTAAAATTACCAGAGGGTACCCGCCAAGAAGTGGAAGCCAAAAGAAAGATGAGGGAAATTGGAAAGGTTCGAAGATGAAAATCCCCAAAAAAGGTGAAATTTCGGATGGCACGAGCGAAAAATGAGGGAATGTTCAATCACCCTAATGACAAAATGGCAAAACGATACAGTCCTTATCATCCCATTGCAGTACAACTGCTAAGGGCGCACCACTGCATGCCGGAACAGTGTTGGCACGGGAATTGTTACCACATGCAAAGAAGCGACGTGATGTTGGACTTCAGGTACTCAACCACAGGCTCCTGAAAAGCTCGACTAGTTTGTTGATAGAGATGGATTCGCATCGTGGATTGCAATAGGGTAATCCCGATTTGACCAGTCAGTATGATATTGTGCAACCGTCAATCAACACGGGCTCAAGTGCTGTGTTTGACTCTTGCGCGTATAGTCTAGGAAACTGGATGCTGCTAAACTGTGTGCTGAAACACCAACCGAGATTCGTCATGATCCAGTGAAATGATTGAAATAAAAAAACTATACATACGGTATGTACATGTGTATACACAATATGTATGTGTATATATACCTATCCATAGACCCATACACTTACATACATTTGCATGTGTATACATATATATATATATACACATGTGTGTGTGTGTGCCGAGGCATGCGCTTCTTTTCTGACCACGCCAGAGTTGTCACTGTGATGCTTACCACATCTTTTTGTTGGCTGTTTGGGACACATGCAAACTGACATATCATAAGATCATATGCGTACACACCTACAGTAGAATACATGTATGTGTACATATATAATATCTCCATCCCGATTGTACCACCATTGTTCTTGCTCAAGTCATCATTTTAAACCCTGAAACCTCCCATTTTCGATGGCCAAATCTCATTCGTCCCACTTGACCTCATTATATCCCATGTTTGTTGGATTTGTTGCTTAAATCCCCCATTTTTGATGGTTACAGTACATCCCCATGTTGGTGAAATGGCCATCCGCAGATATGGCCCACTCATGAATCTTCAGATGAGCATTGTTCAAAACCCTCTGTCGTACCTTCATACTGGTTGTCTAGTAGGATTTCCCATAGTGAAAAAAAACAATATATTGGATAGGATAACTCCAATATGATCATCAACCAACTATCATTTATCAATAATATCAATATGTTGATGCTTACAAATCAATAGGAAATGAACCGGGACTATTTTGAACAGTATTAAAGGACTATAATGAACAGTATTGGATCAATATCAAAGGAACAGTATTAAATGACTAATGTGGGCAACCTAATGATAAACCTACCATTTGGGGATGGTAAACATACCATAAAAATACTGACTTGGGGATGGTTTTATGAAATTGGGTTTACCACATTAATTACAATTATCATACATTCATCCATCAGTGGTGGTTATACCTACACTATTAATTATGATTGATTGTTAACGATAGATTCTCCATCATATAAATTATACATTATAGATTATATTATCAATTATTACTCTATATATAATATACAATGATTAATACTATATTACATCAATTTTTACTATATTACTATATAATATACTATATATTATAATTATCATAATCAATCATCACACTCCGCTGATGTCGCGATGGTTCCTTGTTCAACTTGATGGTGCATCCCGCAGCGGAACGTTCAGCGGAGGCATCGGAGAGCTCGAAGGCTTGTTCGCACTTCCTACGATGGACACCATGGGATGATGCTGAAGAGCTTCCCATCGAAAAATGAGGAGTTAACTTCGGAGCTTTAACCATGGGAAATGGTGATTTAGCCCTCAAAAATGGTGATTTAACATGATTTAACATGATTTAACCATGATAAATAGTGATTTAACCATGAAAAGTAGTGATTTAACTCGAAACATTGGGAGATGTGGGGTTTATTGTTCATACTGGGGATGTAATGAGGATATCATCTGGTTTCTAATATATGGCGATAAGATTATGGAAAAACTACTACTTATTAAGATTTTGTATGGATACTATTCTGCACATGGTTATATACCAATGTTCTAAGGCTATGGTAACCCCAAAGAGATTCAGAAAAGGTTCAATTTATCACGATTTTAGAACGGGATTTTACCATATTCTATCGTAAGGCTACCGGTACTAAGATATGGAAGATTACCAGACCAGATATGATATATGGCCCATCCGTTGGTAAATATGGGTGAATATTCCATATAACATGGCCACATATTCCAGCAACATCTCCTTAAACACTACATAAAATGGCATAAATATAGCATTGACATATGGCCATATTGTTCCATTAGTAATCATTCTATATATGGCGATTTTAGTTCCATATGCCAGTCTGGAATGTGAATAGCAAGCCATAGTTCCATAAATACTGGCCATATATATATATACATATAAGATTATTTTGGGATATTCTGGATTATCAATGTGATTGTTCCAACCAATACATTACCATATGGAATCTTAATTGTCCGGAGTCTATTTTGATACAACATAACCATATTTATGGTCCAGATTTTGCGGTTGGCCAAATGATCACAATTGTGTAGCACAACAAAAGTGGTGCAACCAACTAGAAAAAATGGGATGTCAACAAACAAAAATGGGAATGTTTACCCCACAAGAATGGGAGTTGATAAGCAACAAAAATTGGGGTTAACCATGAAAACCCAAGATAGAAGCATGGAAAATCAGGAGAATCGCGTGGGTCAGAACAAAAAATCTAATGCCATCTTATATAACCTCCAAACCAAGAAACCCAGGTTACTTAATGGTTATCATCATTGGCTCGAGCACTTTTCCATGTTTTTTCCAAGTGACAGGTCTGGAAGACCCTCGATCTCCAAAATACGTCCATTGAAGATATTCTTCTTGCCCTTCTTCTCCACTGTGAGGAGACCCTGACAGCTGTCTGATCGTCAGCTGAGCTCAGGAACCGGCTTTGGGACGGGAAAATGTCCCGAAGATCGGACGGGGATTTTGAAGATCTGCATCTGTTGGAGATGACCCGGATCCCCAATAGTTGGGTGATCTCAAGAATTGGGACGTTTATTAACTTTGTTGGAAGTGGATGTTCCTTCTTCATATAGCCAATATGTCATATGTAAAATCACCAGCTTCAATACGTAGGTAAATCATCACAAGTCAACTATCAATGGGCCATTGTCCATAGCTATGTTAAATAACCAGAGGCTAATTTGTCCTGCTCGGGATGTTTAACTGCCAGGCCCCGCCTGTTGGATGGCATAGTATGGGATAGCATGCACCAAGTCGCGCAATGTCACGCCAGGCTGCATCTTGCCTACACCAGGCGAGTGACAGCAGCAAGTCAGCCAGGCTGTCCTTTTTCGCACCACAAATCGCTATGTTATGTTGAAACAAAGTGTGGTACCCTCCAGTAAACTAACATAGCAGTAAACTAACATACTAAGATAGCTATGGAAAATGGCCCATTTAGTTCGATGATGAGTTTGCCAGATACCAAAAAATCATCTCTCTGTTTTCCCTCAAAAATGGTCACATTCTGTGTCCATGGCCATCATGGCCCACATCACATGGTGTTCCCGCGCTGGAACTTCCGCTCCGAGGTGCCGCTGAAGCGCACCAGCACGGACTCCGGCATGTTCAGCGGCATGACCCCGGTGGCGGCGGCGAAGGCCACCAAGCCCGACCCCGCGGGGAAGGAGATGCCCAGCGGGAAGCGGGTGTGCGAATCGCCACCTGAGCCGTGGCGTACCCTGATGCGGAAGGATGAAAAAGGTGGGTGTGGTTTTTCCCAGCAAATGGTGAAGGTGTGGTTTCACACTATGAATGACTATGAATCATGTTGAATCAAGAATCTGGTTTTTTGAAGTGTTTCAGGGTATTTTTGCCAACAAAAATCGGATTGACCAGTAAAGATGAGGGTTCAAGCGACAAACCTCCGCTTTTCGGCAGAACAAAAAATGGGGAGTTCATCCAAAGCCAGGTGGGTGCGGGGGGATGGTAAAGATGGGGATGGGGGATAGTTGGCACCCAAATTCCAGGAAATTCTCGTGTATCAGTCCATTTTTTCCGCTCTTGGGGGTATACAGTATACAAGCCATTCAAAACCACAGAGCCCAATGCAAAAGCAGCCTATTACAGTATACTTTTTTGTAGGTGAAATAGAAATTGTACCTTGGTAATCACGTTTGATGTCGGGGATTTCCCATTGCCACGTTTGATTATACCAGAGGGTAGCCCAAAGAAATCACAGAACTGACAAAAATCCCCTGCCTGTGCCAACCTCATCAGGCAGCAGCATGCGATTCAGCCAGGAATGGATGATGCCATCGCCCGGGCGCAGGGCCACGCCGCCGCGGTCCGCGATGAACTTGGGCAGGGTGCGATGAGTGATCACCTTGGGCCCGGTCTCCCGAGAAATGGAGGCCGTTTTGCAAAGGAGGAACATGTCAAATCCCAGAAATGGATGGTTTTTGTCGGGGGTACATCAGCAATCATCATCTACAAACGAGATATGTTCATATCTTTTCCACGATGTTCCCGCGCCAGGCCAGCTTAGATCTGCACTGGTGTCACTGAGGCCTGAACATCCACTGGCTTTGGATAGGCAGCCGTGTGGCAAAAGGATTGCATGACAAGGTCTGCCTGAAAACCTGGGTCCAAGTGGCATATGGCAAAGGGACATCAGCTTGTGGCTAGATCAAAAAAGATGACGATCCACATGGACCAAGTGCATGGACAATCTGAAACTGAAAAAATCTACAGTAGTTCATGATTCATTGGTGACTTGTGTACAGTAATCTTTGCGGTTATATATATATATGTATATGTATATAATATATAAAGACTCCCCATTCTGGTTGGTCGTTTTGTCGCATTTGATTGATCAAATCCAGACTCGATATCGCAACCTTGGCTTTATGGTGAAATCCCATGGACCGAAGCCCCACGAAAAACGTCCCTTTTTTGTGCTGGGGCCGAAGCTACTGTGGGATCTCCCAGTTTCAATCAAAAACTTCCCAGAAATCCCACAGTAAATCACCATGAAATATTGGCTCAGCCAGAACCCATGAAATATACCCCCATGAAATTACCAATCACCGTCAAATCCCATTATTTGGTTATAATCCCGTCCCCCTAATATTGAACGAACACCCCCAACGAAACCATGGTTGAGTAGGGAAATTCCACATACTTGGGACCAGCCGCAGGAGCTGTTTAATAAGAGGGGGATTGGATTAAACCCATCATTTCCCTAAACTCACGAAATATACCCCAATCAATCCCCATTGTTCATCACCATGAAATCCCATAAATTATGGTTCTAAACCCATCATTAATACCATTAATCACCATCATGAATCCCATTTTATGATTCTAAATCACCATTAAATCACCATTAAATCACCATTGAATCACCATTAAATCACCATTAAATCACCATTAAATCACCATTAAATCACCATTAAATCACCATTAAATCACCATCAATCCCATCATCATTTCTCCAAGGAACCAAGGCAAGCCAAGTCCTTCAGCTCGTCGCGGGTCATTGGTCCAGTGGTATCCTGGGAGCCCACGGTGCCCATGCGCGGCTCGCAGTAGGCGCCCGGCACCACGCCGTCCACACCGCAGGCCTCGGCAAAAATCCACGGGATCCAGGATATGATTAATACATATATATATATACTTATATACTTATTCATTTATTTATTTATTCATTTATTTATTTATATATTTATTCATCTATTTATTTAGTTATTCATTTATTTATTCATTAATGTATTTATTTATATATTTATTCATTTATTTATTTAGTTATTCATTTATTTATTTATTCATTTATTTATATATTTATTTATTTATTTAATTTATTTATATATATATTACAGTATGTTATTTATATATCCCGTGTTCGGAAAAATGCCCAGCTTCATGGCACATGAATCCTAACCCATCGCTTTAAGTTCCACGCCTCAGTGTTGAAATCCCTCACTTTTTGGCTTCTATTATGTATGTATTAATGCTATTTTAAGCCCCTAAAGTTACGGCAAAACTTTGAGGTTTGCCCGGACTCGCAAGGAGCGTCCGGGCAAGCCAAAATGATGACGATGACGATGACGATGATAATGATTTTGATATATTCTTGAAACATCTTGAAACCCTATAAGAAACCCTAATGAGTGTATGGTTGATTGTTCCATGGGGCCGGGGGATTTTGATATCTTCATGAAACCCAAAGAGAAACCCTAATGAGTGTGTAGTTAATTCCATATGATATGTAGAAGCAACATGTTCTGGTTAACACCCTAGCAACATAATTGAACATCAAATCCTTCCTGTTGTTTGACATCGTACAGAATTCCCTAGTATTTACGCTAGTCTGGGCTTGGGCAAACCTGGGGGTCTGTAAAATTAGAGGTCTTACTCCTAATTCATGAGGATTTTCTCATCATCCCCAGCCATTTTTGGGGCTTCAACCATCCAACCATCCAACCTTTCCCGGCCTTTCCGACCATCTTCTGCGCCAGCGAAAAGCCCTTGACGTTCACCTCTGGCTGCGCCATCTGTTTGAAGGTGGTCGTTGGGCCCAAGGACATCGCTTCACGGGCGCGGTTCGTCAGCCCACGGCCGATGATCAGCGGGATGCGTCCGCCAGCGCGGACCTGGACGGTGGATTGATGGGAAAACCTGGGAAAATGTGGGAAATCTTCATGTGGATACCATGGGATTGTGCAGATCACCAACTTGATGGCCCTCCTTTCCTCCGGAACAGAAGCTATAAAAACCTGTTTCAATCTTGGACATGGCTCAAACGGATGTTGTAGTCACATGTGGGTTCTGAAAATAGGATAAATAGGGTACCCGGGTACCTCCAAGATGGATTGTCATCCAAATTGTCCATATTAAAATGGCTATGGGCCATGGGTCTCCCATGGTCTCTCCGATTTTCAGATCCCAGGTCATCGCCTGATCCAGCATCAGTTCATGCTTCAAGCCGAAGTTCACCAGGACATCGCTGGTGCCGTGCTTCTTCACCACTTGTTCGTAGACGCAAAGGTCAATCAAATCCCCCATGGCCAAGTCCTTCACGTCCATCTCAAGTGGCAAAGCGCCGGAATCCTCCATGGTATTGAAAAAGATCGGAGCAATGGTGCTTCCAATCACAAAGCCCCCTGTGCGCTTGTTTGGGGCGCAAGGAATGTCCTGACCTCAGGCGATCTCATGGAAGTTGATCCAACTGCAACTTTGCAACGTGGGAATGGGTTGAGTTAAGTCCTTAGACACCCCAAAATCACGCAAACAAACATCCAACTTTGCTCCGTTCAACATTTTTGGGGATGGCCACTGCCATTCACTACCAGGTATTTTATTGTTAAAATACCCAACAATATTTCAAACAACAAAAACAAAAAAAATGGTTAGCAGCTCTGGGTCCCTGGGTTCCCTGGGTCCCAGGCCCATGTACCACAGAATGGAATTGGTTGCTGACTTTCGTGATGAGCCCGTGCCAACCACGTCGCCAACATAGGCCAGGGGATGACCCTTCCTGCGACGAGTTGACAGGTCAGATTCCCTGGATTTGTTTAAAGTTACCCCAAAAAAGATAGAAAAGGAGTGAAGAGATTTGATCTATATACTATAGTAGGATGTTAAATTTAAAGTGTTCTATCTTTCTGGAGATTGGGCGATGGCGATTGAACAATAAAGCATGATTTTTACCATCAGGTGTAAGGGGTTTGTGTGAATTATCCCTTGAACAAATTCTGGGAAACAGCTTCTCTGCGCTTTCTATGTATTTGCGAGTGAAAACAAAACACGCTGGCCAACTGGATGCAGCGAAAGAAAATTAATCAAAAAAAAAACTCCAAATAGCCACAATTTCAGCGATTTAAAATATTCCGCCATCCAATGTCGGAACAAAACGGGACAAATAGATCTGAAACATGCCGCATATATAGATTTGAAACATGCCGCATGCTCGCAAATCTTGGACTTCTTCGATGTTGTTGTTTCGGTATTGTTTGGGTATTGAAAACATGTCTTTCTTCCCATCAAAAAATGTCGCCCCAAGCAAATAATTGGCCACTATCATTGCAGTTTTTTTACGCTGGTATCATCATTTCCCAATATGGGTATATAATCACTTCCCCCGGTGAGTGTTGGATCTAATCGTTTTGGAGGCCCTTTAAAATGGGGGAATCAATAGTATTAATATTACGATGTGATGATTCCAACCATTGACCATGGCACATATCACATATACGTCATCATATGTCATCATATGTCATCATATGTCACATCTCTCCAGAACGCCCCAGACTCTCCAAGGCACTTCTTCAGATCGGCAATCTGGTTTGGAGCGTCGGTGATGCCATCGCGTGGGAACTTCCTGGGCCACAGGAATTGGCCAAACGTTGGTTTTGCCTGGAGCAAAACCCTGATTCGTAAGATGTATGCTTTCATGCGTTTGGGATAATTCTGGTACCATAGACGGAATTGGATTACTCCCATTTACTTCGATGATTTCCCTTTTTAAAAAATTGTCATTGTCCATAGCAGATTGTCAGTCATTACCAGAGGGTACAACATTATTTTTAACCACATACGCTTCCAGGGATGAACATTCCCCATGACGCAACCCTTTTTAAGAAATGGTCGTCCCCGGTTTGGAATATGTGGACATTGATGTACAAATGGGGAATTTCTTAAAATGGGGATCCCCAAAATCTTGGATTTCAATAGTAAAATGGTCTGATGACATGGATGGTTTGGGGTACCCTCCAAATGTTGTGCAGACTTCGGCCAAACTTAGTAGCAGGTGCTCACCATTTGGCAGGGAACAATGTTGAACACGTTTGTCGAGCCAATCCAATGACTTGACCCAAAAGTCGAGACCGTGCAATGAAAATCTTGGATGACTGGACCTCATGGTTAATAATGGTTAATAATGGTTAATAATGGTTAACAATGGTTAATAATGGTCAATAATGGTCAATAGTTCCCTTTTCTTGTCTTTTCTTCCCTTTCCAGTTCTTCCCTCCAGTTCTTCCCTCCAGTTCTCAGTTCACTCAGTTCGAGCTTCAGCATGGCCAGAGCATGCAACGGAATATCCGGACGAGACCAGGCATCTGGAGCTGGAGACAGGTCATCGGTGTTCGTCTCGCCGGTCACTTTGAAGACACACAAAGTCACCTGCCGACGGCCGACGTGAAAAGCTGATGCAGCTGGTTGCAGCAGGTCAGCTTGAACCCGTGACCAACCATGGCCTGATGTAGACTGGGGCCGGGAATCCCAAGATTCGAAAACCATGAAGAGGATTAGTTATGGGTAGCACAGTTCCAAACCACTACCACCAATCCAAACAACCGGGTAGCCATTGGTTAAGGTTAAATGGTCTAAGCAAAAGAATAACTTTGGATCTAGCGTATCAATGATGAGGACAGAAGGACACTGAGGAGCACAACTGAGGCACCCCTTTGTTGACTTTTTCAAGACGTGGGTGTGTCCGAAAATTCAGGGAAAAAACCCAAAATCCTACAACTATCCATCATCTTTTCCTGTTGAGATTTATGAAACTTGCCACTTGGGTGAATACAACATTTTCAGACACACCCATGTGTTTTGAACTCCATTTTTAAAAGAACAAAACAGTTCAGGACACCATCAAAGATCTAATCATGATTCAGGTGCCGTTCAAGTCATTGAAAACTCTTTTCTGATCTTCCTCGGCTTTACGAATTTTGACTCATAACCACATTGTTGGTTGCTTGTATTACCCTCACTTTTGCTGCGAAAATGTTGAATCTGTGTTTTTATTGTTTTTTCGGATTCAAAGCTCATCTTTATCCTGCGACAATGTCGAATCTTTGTTTTTATTGTCTTTGTTGTTGTTATTGTTTCGCGGATCAAAAGCTCATCTCTACTTATCTCAATAAAACAACCCCATGTTTTGATGATCCGTTTCAAATCCCCACTGATTGCGAGATCCACTGATGTTGGGCCGGTGTGAAGTCGGTTTAAACATCTTTGTGTCAAAAAGTGTTGCCGGTTTCAGTCCCACTGAATACTAAATGGCCAGGATTTTGGGGAAACACATTTGTTGATTTTGGAAGCTGGGCATGATGTATGAAAGGCCTCGCTTATTCCAACCCCTACGTGTTTTAACCTTAGACTTGAAAAGATCTTGCCAATTCAACCATGTCCCGCCACTTTTCAATTCCCCAAAACTCACAAAAACAAAAACAAATCATAAGCAAAATAAGCAAAAGAAAGAAGATCCAACATATCCCCAAGCGTTTGAACTCCCAGTGGCGAGTTCCCCATGGTTCCCAGTGGTTCCCTGACTCCGGAGCCGCACCTTCTCGGGCACCTCAGGGCGGTTGGTGAACCACTCTGCGTTTGCCCAGGACTCCATGACCTGGAGAAAAGGGTGGATTTCATGGTCCGAAAAGCCATGATATCATGGGAAAAACATGGGAAAAACATGGGAAAAACATGGGAATCTACTGGGGACATAATGGGAGTAGAATGGGAATGAGCCAAAATGAGTCAAACCAAAATGGTGCACAGTTGGAAACCAGGAAAAAAATGACACCATCGAAATCATCTTTCGAACCCTTCCTTTGCCATTCAACCCCGTGCGCGTGAAATTCCTTGGATGGTTCTGCTGCAGCAAAGTGTCTGGCTATCTACGACAAGAGTGACAAAAAATGTCTGGATGGCATCCTAGTTTCAGATAAACCCATGTTTTCTGGGGCAAGTACACAAAAATGAAGATAGTTAGATGAATTTACGTGATGGTTTTAGATGGTTGAACCTAATTTTTATAAATATTTTACCCACAGTCAATCCGAACAGCTCCCACGTTGCGACGGGTCCCATGATCAATGTCAGATGAATTCTGTTAATCATTGTCCCAACCGTATAAGAAATGGAAATCTATATATGGTTCAAGATGGTCAATATCAACAACAATTGAGGCACATGATAGCAAATGATCCTATGTCCATAGATTACAATATGTTACTTTGTCTCCTTAAACAGTTTCACACATTTATCTATATATTGTATTGATCTATTGCAACTGTTTGGTTCATATTCCCAAACCATCTGCCTTTGGGTACAACATATGCTACACTTCACTGGCAGTTGGAGAACCTTCCCCAAATGGCTGGTGATGTCTGGAAACATCGAGAAATGACCGTGTTCAGTCATAAAGACTCAAACATGAGTAGGTCAGAAGATCCAGCCACAACTGCTCATTCATGGTTACTTGGGCAGATAAAGACGGAGTGCAGTGAAGTCTTGACATCGCGCCTTCTTGGCATAAGGATTGCCCTTCTTCATCTTCTCTTCCACGTCGTAGAAAGCATCGAACATCAAGATCCTCAAAACCCAGACATCCAAATTGCCATTGTCAATTCCAAGAAATTACACAAAAAAAAAAAACGGAATTGGAGTGAATTGGATACATTCATGATCCTCCAATTTTTCAAATTTGCAACTCAGCGGCATTCGGTTGAGACCCACCGAGGCCGCCTCAGCAATTTCCTGGTGGGCTGGAGATTAGTCAACCACCCAACAAGAAATGGTGGTTGAATGGTTAGATGGTTGTTTTATCGGATTTTGCTGGACTTTACCACCAAATACCAGCAAAGGGGGGGTTTTGATGGGATTTGAATGGTGATTTCAGGGGGATATCATGGAAGTATCATGGGATCTCGTATCTTAGTAAAGCAAGAGGATCCACCATCCCCAGCACCATCAATGGATGGGATTCCAACTGTCAATCCATATGATAATAGATAATATATAAATATGTATATGATATGATATACATAATATAATATAATTAATAAGTAACTCGGGTACAACATGGTTTGCATGCGACTTACTATGCCTGCGATGTACCCCCCAATAGCTGGGAAAACATAACACGGATATTGGTGCGGGGATTCAGCCGCTGGCTGAAATTGGAAAGGTGATGTAAAATGTTGGGAATCCCACTCTTTAATGGGATGAGTACTTGTAGAACATCATGCTACTTATCGTTCTTGAATAGATGTTTTTTTTGTCTTATATTGTTTTTCTTTGATTTCGCAGTGACTCGAAAGAGTTTACGCTTGGTTCTGGCATGATCTGCGGTGTTTCTGAGAATTGAAGTGATCTTTTGCAAAGCAATGTCATAATCATATTATATATTATATATTATATATTATATATTATATATTATATATTATAGATTATATATTATATATTATACATTATATGTTATATGTTATATATTATATATTATATGTTATATACTATTTATGATATATTGTAGATCATAAATCATACATGGTATATGATATATGGTACATGATATGTGACATATTATATATTATATATTATATATTGTATATTGTATATCGTATATTATATATAGTTTATATTATGTTATATTATACTATATTGTGTATATATATATATGTAGGCCATACACCACTTACTATCCGGTCTGGCTATGCAGCTGTCCTGATCCAGCTCCAACGCCTCCACCAAGGGAGCCACGTTGTAACCGCCCTGCATCCATCCCAGCATCTCCACCTCAGCGGCGGAAAAATCCACCGGTATTTGGATGATTGACCTCTGGAATATGGCTGGAATATGGCTGGAATCTGGCTGGAATATGGCTGGAATATGGTGATTTTTGGGAGTTTCCGGCGGAAACTGGCTGGAAAACAAAAAGCAAAACTGGAAGTGAAAATGATGCTCTTCTTTTACTACATGAAATGAAAGTGAATATGTCAGGTACCAACCGCAAAACCAACAAGGACATGGGTTTGACGACTCAACTGGATTTTGATTTTTAGATACCTCAACTGGGTATGGGTCAAAACCCTGGTAGCCTAATGAACCCAATATAGATGGTAAATATTGGTAATTCGATGTTCATCCACAAAATATTTGGACAAAAGGTTCTGACCCATACCCAACTGGAGATACTGAAGGTACCTTCCATGTGTAATGTGGAAGCTCTATGTTGCGTAGCTCTGTTTTGGGTTCCTAAATAAGTCGGTGAATCCCATGGCAGGCACCAAGAAATGGATGATAGCCACCTGGTGATGACGTTTTGGCCCTAGTTTTGGTATACATTAAGCATGTGGGGGAGGATGTGCTGTCGTATTATTGGAGGTTCCCAGAAAAGAAAGAAAAAATATCTCCATCAAAATAGTAGGAACATTCCTTCATCGTTTCGGGGACCCTGTTGTTTCAATCCATAAAATTGTGGGGGGGTTCATGAAACGCTGCCGCTGGGCCTAGGCTGCAGGTGTCCCTCCCTTAACCAGCTGCAGGTACCAATCAACCGAGGTCAACCCAGGAAATCAACCATCGGGTTGACGAGGGGGATACAATGGTATAACCCCGGTTGTATGCTGGATATACAATATTAAACCCAGGATATAACCAGGATATACAATTTGGGGCTTAGTATTGTATATCCTGGGTATATCCTGGCTATCTATATCTATATCTATATCTATATCTATATATATAAATCAACCATTATCTCAGGTATATCCTGGTTATATCCTGTATATCCTCGTTGGGATGATGTAAAACGATCCACAAATATTGGGGGATCACCTTTGCAGAGGCAACTCCCGGAGCTCAGGCTGATGACTGCATCAACCTTGGAGATGAGCGGAGTGGAAACTTTGCCGTGCATGATATCACCTCGGCAGAAAAAGCGAAAAACTGTATCCACAGTGACATCGTGGCTCGGAAACTTGTGGGTGGTGTTGTGGATGACGATTTTTCCAGAATCAGGATGATCTTTCTCATATATATATATATATATTATATATATAATATATATAATATTATATATATATATATATATTATATATATAATATAATATATATATATAATTGGGTAGGCCCCAAATCAACCATCATCCGCCACGTGAGGAGCATGTCAATGACGGCTCCATCAGGGTGGACCCAGAATTGCATCTGAAATTGCCCTCGCGTCGCAGCACAAAATGGATGTTTCCTAAAATGGGGTATCTCCACATCATCCAAGTCATTAGACCATGACTTAGTATTGAAACCCTTGGTTTTGGGGATCCCCCATATTAAGAATCACCCAAACACCACTGCAACAAAAACAGTTGGCGAAAGAGCAGTGAGTCCGGCACGCAAAAAGTTGGCCTTCACGTAGCTAGAGTCGTCGACCTCGGTACCGAAATCATGGGGATGATCCATGAATTCACTCTAAAAGACTATAATCGAATATCAAGATACATCTATTAAGATCTATCTATCTAGCTAGCTATCTATCATTATCTATCTATCTTATCCTATCTAACCTTACCTAACCTTACCTAATCTTCTCTAATCTTATCTATCTATGTACCTTATATTTATACCACCCTAAGTCCCTACAACGTCAAGTTGTAAGTTCTCAAAAAGAGTCCAATACTTCCAAAAAACACATGTCGTTTGCTGACTTCAGTGTCTCAGGCATCCAGAAGCACTAAGGTCTCCACACCCGGGTTCACCCTGTTGCGGAGAAGATCCACATAGAAGGAGCCGTCAGCGGGTGCCTTCTTCAGCATTTCCACCACGCTCTCTGCCTGTCCCGGACTGCTGTGCCCTCGATTTAACATGGCAATGGAAAATCCATGTTTTGTTGGAAAATTCTGGGATAATGATCTATGAATGGGTCATTTTCCATGGTGTGAAATCCCTGGAGGTAAGGTTGAAGACAGAATCGGACACAGCACAGTTAAATTCATTCGCTCTACCCAACAATCCATGATCACATGTTTTGTGGAACTATCATTCAAAAACACATTCAAATTTCATCATCTTCAAGAAAATAAAATCCTCAGAACTCTGGCGGAAGGTGTTCCCAGCTCAGCTAATATTTGGCCAAAATACTGGTACCCTGGTGAACATCAAAATATGGTGCCTACAGGCACCTTTGACCATCATCCCCGTATAGCCTTGAGTCCCCACCAAAGAAACAAAGGTGGTGAAATATGAAATAACCATCGTTAAACCCCAATGAAACCCCGTCCAACCACTATTTTTGATGTTACAATCACCCCAACAACCACTGCCATCTGAGCAATATTCAAAACCCGAAATGTCATTCCATGATACTGGCCGCGTCATCGAATTTCCAACAAAAAAATGATCATCCCAAATATATCAAGGGTAGTATTATCCATAGTTATCCCCGTTCAGATTAGGGGGGAGGGGTCGCACCCGGCTTCTTCTAAGCATAAACCAGTGGGATTTTGAAAAACCTTATAGAAAGAATCGGTTTTTGGCAATTTTGGCCCTTACAAAAAGCAGAGGTTTTTAGCAGCCACATTCGACTTTAAAATCCTGTATCATTTTGTAAGGTAACAACTTCCTTCATGATGTGAATGTTGTATCCCACTCGATGACCTTTTTATAAGAAGTTGTGATTTCAGATAGCGTTTTCGGGCATCATGTTGTAAGGCAACAACTTCTGGTTCCCTGTTTCTGTTTTTCCCGGACTCGTTGATTTTCAAGCAGCCTTTTTGTAAGGATTCCTTTTCTTTGCCACCTTTTATGTTGGTTTATAGTTTTGTATGTTTGCTTCTTTGGCCTCATTGCCTACCAGAACTCCTCTCATGATGTCTCTTTGCCTACAAATCTGAATAATAATTATAATAGTTTGTATCAATGCCTAAAAAGTATATATTCATACAAAATGGTTCTTCTATTCTTGACGACATCTCCTTACAAAATGTATTGCACACCCTGCTGCGTTTTTTTTTGTTTTTTGTTTATGTTCAATAACAGCATCTTGAGCTTACAAAAAGCCTCAAAACAACAAACTCGATGGTTTTATGAAATGAGTTGGCCCCTCAAAACTCTTACAAAATTAACACTTCAAAATGTACAACTTTGCCTTTTAGGTGCCCTGTTACAAAATGCCCTGGTTAGGGGGCTCCTTGTAACTACAAAATGCCTATATATAAACCATTTATAAGAGGGTCGACCCCTTCCAAAATATAAGGGAAATTTGGACGAGGGTCCATAGTTGGTTTTTGGGCTTTAACCAATTATGATAATCCCAATGATAATCTATATGATAATCCATAATCTATATGATAATCCCAATTATGATAATCCATAGTTAACAACATATCATCAGACAACAGATGGGTTTCTAAAGGCGGCCCCGTCCTGGCTCGAATCCAGTGCCAGAGGTGGGATCCCTTGCTGTGCACGCTCGGCCACATGCGCTTCATATGCCGCTTTGAACGCCTGAGAAGTCATAGAGTCGTGGTGAAGTTGGTCGATGATAATTGGATTGATGTGCATGTTGCCATAAGAATGCATCAATTATATGATGTAGATAAAATTAGAATCATGAATGATAAATGGATTTCAAATTCAGATTATATATATATATATAGATCAATATGATAATTGAATGATAAGAATGAACTCATATTAATTAGCTGTAAGTACGACAATCGGAATATTATGATGATATAATGTTTAATATACATATATGGATGAATCAGTCATAGTTATATGCTCATTATGGTGTTTATATTTTTCATATTAGGATCAAAATATACATATACATATACCTATACCTATACCTATACATATACATATACATATACATATACAAAAACACATACATATACATATACATATACATTGTATGGTTCATACTGAATACCCCACTGAGGCACCACAAAACCACGAGAAATATGGGCAACTGATCGTCAAATTCATCAAATTTTGAGGGTCGATTTCCACCCACAAAATGATAAATCAAGTGAAATTCCAAATAAATAATGATTAAGGCAAAATAAATGAACAGGCAAAATAAATGCCAAATTTCCATCCAGTTGTTTTCCTTCAGCTTGGAAGCAATTTCCGTCACTTTCACCATCCAACGTATAGTAACACCAAAAAAATGGCAAAGTATTTCCAGGATGGTAGTTCGATAATGTTCCATAAGTTCTAGTTTTTTTCTAGGTGTCCGCAACTTTTCTGCATCTTTTTCGTGGTTGCTACAGATATCACGCACTCCTCATGGCACCTCTGGTTGCATCGCTGAAAAAGCTCGGACCTGAGCACTGGAAATAGAATGACACCCAAAGTTCCTTCAAAAACGGTGCTGGGAAACACTAAATTGGATGGTTGATTGGATGGTTGATTGTCTTGATTCAGATGCTTTGTGAATCTAAATCCCGAGCTAAGAAAAACAAACACAGCTTGGGGAAACATCACAATTTTGGGACAAAAATTGTGTTGAAGAATAGAACCCTTCGACATCGGCAAATCTGAGCTCCGTGCATGCTGAAGTGTGCGTCGAGAGACCGCCTGCCAAAAAGTTTGGTCAAAATTGGCCAAATAATGAATTTGATGATAAAATATGATAAATATGTCCGTGTGTATATACATCCATATACAATACTATTTAAATATCTAGTTATATACATTAAATGTTTTGTTTCAAAGGTTGGAAAACCCCAAAACATTTGGAGACTTCCTCCCCACCTTGAGCACGGGCAAACGGCGTACAGCACGCATCATGGCCTCGGGGACGGTTGGAATCCGCAAAGATAATGGAAACGGTGATCAAATGGAACCATCACAAGTACTTCCAAGAAAAAAAGGTGATTAACCATCACTATGGTGTTTAACCATCACTATGATATTGGTGATATAATGAGATTAATAATTGATAAGAGTGATAACCATCAATTTCTTAACAGGTGATGAATAATCAGATGGTGATATGATGAGATCATCACAAGTCAGTGACCCCCCGGATAAAAAGGGTTTCTTAAGAGGTGATTAACCATCAATAGTCACTAATATGGGTCCAATGGGCTAGCTGAATCCCGATTAAAGCATCTTTGCCAAAAATCCGACCATCTGCATCATTTTCAACGAGCAAACAAAAACGCAAAATATCGGTTGAATCCGAGTTTTATTCACTTTGAACGCAACAACCAACGCAGTTTCAATTATCGTTGTGGAAAGACTCAAGGGTCCATAGAAATCCATGGGGCTGTTCATGAGCCCTTGAACCCACCATCCTTCCGGCTGAGGCATCCACTCACTCACGGGGAAAAGGGAAACGATCTGTGAGTGGAGGCACCGTTTTTTTGTTTCTGTGAACCAAACAAAACAGCAGCGGGACCAAAGTTTTGCCTGATGTTTGTCTGTCAATGCATTGATTCACCTGAACATTTCCCAGAAAAAAACAACATCAATTTTCGTTTTTATTCCGCGAAACCAAGTTTGAAGTGCACAGACAGACAGACAGACAGACAGACAGACAGACATACATATGTAATTATATATATATATTTCTCACTATATCCCCATTATATCCCAACTGGTTTCGTCCAGGCGGGAGAGAAGTCGACAGGCGGGATTCGTGCTGATTTTTTTTCAAAAAGATGGGGATTGAACCATCAAAAACGGGGATTGAACCAGCAGAAATGGTGGGAAAAATGCTGGGAGATTCTTAGGGATACCCTCTGGTAAACTAACATAGCTATTGAAAATTGCCATTTATTATAGTGGATTTTCCCATTAAAAATGGTGATTTTCTATAGTTATGTTGGGAGATTCTTAGGGACAGAACGTCTCTGAAGAAATTGATGTGGCAAACCCGGCATAAACCTCCAATCGGCGATACTGTTTTCTTTACTGACCTATTTCTGGTTGAGTGGCAGATCTCACCTGCAATTTTCAACAGCTTCAGGAAACAATACGATTCCATGGCCAGGTTTTTCAAACCTAATCCGACAAGAAAAATATCCCAACATAGTCCCATCCCCCTATATCAAACACCCCCGGCATGGTTATGTACAATTCCACTACAACTATAGTTTCTGAGGGGTGTTTAATGTGAAGGGGGGAAGGGATTAGTTGCATCATGCATCAGACACCCATCATCATGCAGATTCAGAGTTCTGCTTCAGGTCTGGTGAAATTATTAATTCCATCCATCTTCACCATCAAATATGGTCATTTGGTACAAGGTGGTGCCCCATAGTTAGCTAAGTTGGTTTATAACTCCCATAACTATGGTTTATGGTAGATATAACTATAGTTAATGGGGTTTATAAACCAACTTACAACTGGGGGGCACCATCCT
>Ga0126342_10005616_pt1 | contig 21971 bp, 15 predicted proteins | sample Cyp1metagenome_FD_92528 | JGI IMG/M metagenome (GOLD analysis project Ga0126342, IMG submission 92528) | Coral microbial communities from Lord Howe Island, Old Settlement Bay, Australia - Cyphastrea 1 metagenome | ecosystem: Host-associated > Invertebrates > Cnidaria > Coral ... | reverse complement strand
ATTGGATTAGATTGGATTAGATTGGATTAGATTGGATTAGATTGGATTAGATTGGATTAGATTGGATTGGATTAGATTGGATTAGATTGGATTGGATTGGATTAGATTGGATTAGATTGGATTGGATTAGATTGGATTAGATTGGATTGGATTGGATTGGATTGGATTAGATTGGATTAGATTGGATAGATAGATAGATTGTGAATATCCCCATATCACCATCCTGTAGATTGTGAATATCCCCATTCATATTCCGTTCATATCCCATGAATTCCCCATGACACCAAAAAACCATCGCCGCCATGGGCCGCTCGGCCTCGGAGAAGCCATGGGCCGCCATGGCCTCCGGATCGGTGCGGTACTCCGGGGCCGCGTACCTGGGAATCGGTGGGAACATCATGGGAAATTGATATAATATATGTATATATATATATGGATTTATTATATGGGTGATATATGGGATTTTTAAAATTACATACCTGGTTAATTACATACCTGGGAAAAACGATGAATTGGGATAATTAATATGGATAAAAACGATGAATTCCCATATATATTTATGGATTATTCATATCTATAGGTTGTTTTGGGAATAGATTAATTGGGAAAAACGACCCATAAACATGAATAATCTCGATTAATAGTGGGAATATGAGGTATATGGGAAGAAATTTGATGAATAATGGGAATGTAAATGGGGATATGAAATATGGGAATGACCTATGGAAATGATATGAATTCATCAGAGGTAGTATGGGACTTTACTAAGAAACAAAAACCATAGTCAGTAGGATATAATTAATTACCAATCAGGAACATGGTTATCAACCATGGTTATGAATTATGTTCCACATGAACTGCTAATATCGATAATTGATATCATTATTCCCGTTACCAGTAGTACCGCACAAGTCGGTGGCGGAAGTTTCAATGATAGGACACTATAGGAGAGGTCAGTTGTTGTGATGCATGGATGGCAGAGCGAATCCACTGATGGACTGAAAGCTGGTTGGAGCTGTGCTTTTTGGAGTGGTTGCAATGGTTGCAGCGGCCACCTCACTCACAACTCCTGGATGTAGTGTGGTGTAGTTGATGTCGTTGAAGTTGTAATGTTGTAGTTGTGGTTGTAGTGTAGCTGTAGCTGCAGTGTAGTTGAAGTGTAGTTGAAATTGTAATTGTCTCAATTGTAGCAAGTAGTTGCAATAGCTGTAGGAGTTGTAGTTGTAGTTGTAACTGTGGTTGTAGTTGTAGTTGCAGCTGTAGCTGTAGTTGTAGTGTAGTGTCGAGGTAATTGTTGTTGTAGTAGTGTAGTTGAAGTTGAACTTGTAGTTGAACTTGTAGTTGAAGTGCAGTTGCAGTTCTAGTGTGGTTGTAGTAGCTGTTGTTGTTGCAGCTGTAGCTGCAGCTGCAGTTCTAATGTGGTTGTAGTAGTTGTGGCAGTTGTAGTTGTAGTTGCAGTTGTAGTTGCTAGTTGCAGTCGTAGTGGCACCTGTAATGGTTGTTGTTGTAATTGTAGTTGAGGTTGTAGTTTGTAGTTGAAGTGTAGTTGAGGTTGCAGTTGCGGTTGTAGCGGCAGTTCTTGTAGTTGAAGTTGTAGTTGTAGTGTGGTGTAGTGCATTTGCAGTTGTCTATCTATCTGTCTACCTATATTATATATCTGTTTATTTGTCTTTCTGTTTATCTATCTATCTATCTATCTGTCTATCTATCTATCTGCAAGTTTGAAAACGAAGCTATTCTGCGAGACTTCCTCAGTTTTTGAACTTGCAGCAATTCTGCGAGACTTCCTCAACTTTTGAACTTGACAACGTCAAAAGCGAAGCAATTCTGCGAGACTTCCTCAATTTTTCAAGTTGACAACATCAAAAACAAAGCAATTTTGCGAGACTTCCTTCAAAAACGGAAAGTTGAGTGCAGAGCTGACGGCCTCGTACCGATGCGCTTTGCGATTTTTCCGCTCCATCTGTCTAAAGTGCTGCTCCTGCCAAGAACAAGTGATGCCAGGTCATACTGCACCTGTCATACAAAATCATCTTAGCAAACCTGAAGATCTGATGCTCCAAAATGCAACCGTTCTCAGGAAATCAGCGCCCTGACCTCCTAACATCTCTGATGAACATGTCTTTTGTACTGCGCCTGCCACGCGACATGCATCTTTCCAGACCCTCTGCAAATGTCCCACGCCTGCCATCGTGTCTGAAAATGCTCACGTTTTGCTCACTTTTGACAAGGTGCATACTCCCTTAAGCTTGCCACGCGAACGACATCTGAACGTCCACAAGTGGTCCAAACATGTGGTGCTTTTAACATTTTGACTTCGAAATGTGCTTCGCGCCACAACCAGGTACACGTTTTCGACATCTCAACTTCTAAAAGTGGTCCGGGCATGGTGTGTTTTGCGCATTTTGACTTGGAAACGCGCTTCACGCCGCAGCGGCGTGCACTTTTTCGACATCTCAACTTCCAATAATGGTACAAACATGAAATGTTTTGTGCATTTTGACTTCGAAATGTGCTTCGCGCCACAACTGCGTGCAATTTCATCTCTCATCTGACCAGATGGCTCCGCACCCACCGCGTAAGCGAGCCTCTCTTCGACCCTCGGAGCCACGAATCATTGGAAAAACACAGTGTTTCGCGACTTTCCTACCTTTTCGCGCACCTGCATCTTCTTTCTTCTGACTCTTTCTCTTCTCTGATATTCTCTCTTCTGCTCTTCTCTTCTCTGACTCTTCCCACCTCTGCTTTTCCATCTGCCCATATTGTCGGAAGTTTGACTTCTAAACTTCCTTCGATAATTATCACGGTTATCTTCCCATGAATTCCCACAATATTGTTCATATCATTATTATGCGAAAAATAAGCAATAATAACCAATGGGAAAATGATAACCAATATATATGGCTACTGTGTTTTGTGTTTTATTATCTATTGTTATATAAGGGGGGTTGAGGATTTGAGGATGTAGGAAAATCATAGCTTCCCAATGAGCAATTTGCTTATCAATGAATATGGTTGTTGGTCCCGTACCTGGGAAATAACCCACAACCAATGGAGAATGGATGACAATGATGGGAATAGCTAACAATAATGAGAGTTGGTTCCATTATGGGCACATTAATAATGGGGATGGTGATAATAAGAATATAAAGGGATATGATGAAAATATTTTATAGGATAGTTGTGGGATGTACCATGGGGGCGGTTTTTTTTTGGGATGATCATTGGGACATATCACAAATCGTATGATACTACAGTGTGGGTTCAAAACTAAGGGTGTGAGCCATCTCATAATTTAACATGGCTAGCTGGAAGATGGAACAATTCCCGACTTTCCAAGAGACAACAAAAATGAGAAAATCATTGGGCTAAATGGTGTGGTTTTCCAGCTAACCAAGTTAAATTGCTGAGGTGGTAAATCATATCCATTTATATAGAGAGGTTTGTTATTGGGTTCGCAGTTTGCATTGCCACATATTGCCACATTACCATTCTTTTGTGAGGAGCGGTTTGTTTCTGGTCATGCCAGAAATAGTTGCCGCTTCCCTTTCAACCTGTCATTAGGCTTCATTCAAAAATGGGGCAAAAACGCTACGCAAAACGCCCAAAGAGGAGCAACACTTTACAGATTTTAACGATTTTACAGTGGAAACACCGAAAAGATCTCCATGCCAAAATGCAGACAGCATCATACCATAGGCCCAATATAAGCCGAATACCAACAGCATAGTCAATTTTCGGGTGACTCTTCGACAGCTCTGAACCTTCCAACCCTGACCTCAGCGACGAGGCATTCTGCAAGACTGCTTCCATCACAATCTGCGCGGATTGGGATTGCAAGGCCTACATGCTGTAGCTGTAGGGGTTACCAAATCGGATGTTTAAGCATCTTTTGCTCAATATGAAGTATCAGTGTCTTTATCCGATTCGGTTCATACCATAATTACCCAAATTCTGGTAACCCTCTGGTAAACTAACATAGCTATGGAAAATCACTATTTTTAATGGCTGAATCCATTATGTCTATGGCCATGTTCCAGTTCGCAAACCGTTAGTTTACCAGACGGTATCCAAAAAAATTGTCCATTGAAAAATTATCCCATCATCTACCAGGAATCTTATCCCATCATCTACCAGCCTTGTAAGCCTCTTACCATGGTTTTGTTGTTTAAATTCTGGTTACCTGGTGATTTGTCACAGTTTGCCATGGAAAATCAGCCCATTTTGAAGTTCGGTAAACCCATCCACCTCCTTGCTGCGCCGCAACCGCAACGAGGCGAACTGAAGTGCGGCGCCATGCCTGGGGATCCATTGTAAGTGGCTGAAAAAACCATAGTTTATGGTAGATATACCATGATATACCTAACTAGTTCATGGGGATTATTTCATGGTTTATAAAGCAACAAACAGAACTGGGGGGCCCCATCCTGTAGTAATTGCTGTTCAACACCATGAAAAAGGAATGCGTTTAGGGTTTTTTCCGGATTTTCAACTGGTACTTAAGGTGACTTGGGTGATAGTGATGTGGGTAATGATTGGCGCCGAACAAGAATCTACCTCAAAGACATCATCAAAAGCGGGACCGTTGATTTTGTCCCAGTTTTGGGCGATACTGATCTGAGTAAATTATAATATGCCACTAACCTGAATTAAGGCCATCTGGGGATGATTCCCCTTATTAACCATGATTTCCAGTGAGGTCGCAGTGAGGTCGTTATAATTTACCCAGATTGACGATTCAGTGACTATAACAAAGAATATGGAAACATGCTGATGGTGCAAAATTCCATCATGATACTGATAGATAGGTCTAGTAGGAGCTATCAATGATTGGTGTGTTGGCACTACCGATCTACCTAGATATGGCACCAATAAGTCCCAACACGACCAAATCTTTTACCAATAGTACTCATCATCAATAGATGTTTCTTCCCCCAAATATTTATCCAGACTTGATGGCTAAATCCTATATGTCTTATAATAATCCCATCAATATCTGGGTAATATCCCATAATGGGGACATGACATCCCATAATATACATCAATATCCCAATTATTATCCCAGAATCACACCGCATTACATATCCCAGAATCGTCCCATGATGATTAAACATCCAATAGATATACCATAATTCTCTCACAGTTATCCTCATTGTCATTGGTTAACCCCTGCTAATCTAACAGACCTATGGACAACAAAAATCTTTTTTCTGGGCGAATCATCGAACTAAATGTGCCATCTATACCATAGCTATGATAAACGATTCCGATATACCCAAGAATGTCCGTTTGGTAAAAATAGAGGCGGGAGCTGGTATACCATCTATCATCATCTATCATCATTTACCTGTTCAAGGGCTAAACCTGAAGAAACCCCTCTTTTTTCATCAACCAACCAATGGGAATTTGGGACATCACAGGCTATTCTCCTTAGCCACCAAGAAACCGCGCCACAGCGGCTTTCACCACACGTTCGTCGTCGCGCAACTCTTCCGAGAGGCAACTGAAGCAGCGGCCGGTGGACAGTCGGCTTCCAGTTGGACATATCGATTGGGTGAGTTTATTGTTGGATATGTGTGGGAAAAATCAGGGAAAAACATCGCAAAGTATTTCTTAGACCTTTCAATAAACTAACAAAACACTATGATAGATGGCCCATGGCCCATTTAGTTTGATGAGTTACCTATCAATGTGAGTTTACCAGAAGTGAACCAAATAATGAAAATACTCAGGTATTCTAAGTGGATTTTGATGATATTTTGGATAAAACCCACACCCAATTTTTTCAATAATGCAAAGAGTTCTACAACTTGATGGTTCCCTATTTTCGATGTGTTTGAATTGCTTTTAAGACATGTGGAACCAAAATCGATTTTGAATGGGTAAACCAAGAGTGAAACGGGTCTCTATTTGTGAACAAGACACTGGGCGTTCCTTCAATGTTCACAACCATCTTGAGGGTAATCAACTTCCATGTTTTCACATGCGGTGACGCGCTGGATCTCATTTTTTTTGGGTGGTCAATCCCATCTTCCAATGCTTAAAATCCCAGAAATTACCCAGAAATATCAGAGGGTAAACCTCAACATGCTTCACAAATCAATGTCCAAGAATCATTGGATTGGATTAAGGGAAAATCTACAGGAAACCATGGTTTTTACCATCAAATATAGGGCTTTCCTGTAATTTTTCCCATAATCCAATTCTATGAAAGAAAGATATATTAACCATTGTTAACCAATGGTTTTCATATGTCCTTCATATATTTCTTCCATTCATGTCCATTCATGTCCATTCATTTCCGTTTTGCCGCCTCAACACAAGGCCGTACTTCCGTAACGCAAAGATGGCCACCTTAAGGCGGATGCTGGGCGCCCTACCATCGATCTATCCATCTAGAATTACACATCTGAATATGTGTACCCTCTGGTAAACAAACATAGCTATTGAAAATTGTCATTTATAGTTGATTTACCCATTGAAAATGGTGATTTTCCATAGTTATGTTAGTTTACCAGAGGGTATATAGAGTTTTGTATACATATAGTTATCCACCAAAAGTGCCAAGAAGTGAATCTACCAGGATTGCCAATCATATCAATAATCAAACCAACCATGTGGGATATGAATTGATATGAATAGGTCATAGATATATCATGATATACCCTCTGGTAATTTAACGTAGCTATTGAAAATCACCATTTTTAATGGGAAAACTCACTATAAATGGCCATTTTCCATTGCTATGTTAGTTCACCAGAGGGTATCTAGCTTTCTTGGAACCTTTTTGGGTAGATATACCCAGTAGGATCGTTCGCCCCGCTGGTTGTCGCCTGGTTAGCCCCGTTCACCGAGGCACGTCCCGATCCTTACGGAAGACCGGCGGCGCGTAGCGCAGCGCGCGCCCGTCGCGCTTCACCACCTGGAGGCTCCATCTGGAGATCTGCATTAAAAAATGATATGTAGAGTGTATGATATCTATATGTGTACACCTGAATATAAACATAGGTGTGTATATATATATATTAGTATATTAGTATAAGGTGTGTCTGTATAATTAATATATATATATAATGTATGAGTATAATTCTTAGTATATAATCCATGTGTACAACTCACACTTCAGATGTCATCGGACGTTGGGACCCAGGCCTGCACCCAAAAGCGTTTGCCTCGCTGCCACGGTGGATGCTGGAGATGTGCTGAGCGATTCCCCATGGATTTTGTGATAATCCTCAATATATTGAATAGTATCACAGGATACAATATGATAGATATAGATATTAGATATTAGATATTAGATATAGATATAGATATAGATAATTAGGTATTAGATATTAGATATTAGATATTAGATATAGATACAGACATAGATATAGATATAGATATTAATATACAATTGTATACAATGATGAACCAAAACCGGGGTTTTGAGCACGGCCAACTTGAGAAAAAACGCTTTTTCCACACTTGGAACGTTGGAACGACGCCAAGTCGCTGTACATCAATTCTTGACCAGCCCATTTGAGGCATTCGGCATGTCTTGCCTTGGCCACGACAGCGAGACAGCCGGGAGAGCGATAGATATTCAAGGCAAGGTTCAAGAACTATTCATAATGGTTTATTGATGTTAATGATGATAAACCATTATTTGATGAAAATTACAAAAAAAAATACCATTATATAATAGCAAACTAAGATTATTATGCCATGATTATTACTGACCCCTTCCAGCCCAAGATCCCGGCAGCCAAATCGATCAACAGCTCGCTGTTCCGCCGCAGCTCCTCCAAGGAATCACTGGGGATTTATGAAGTTATGAAGTCCTGGAAACCAACCAGAAACCAGTGGCTTATGGCGAACAGAAGATAATTTTTGAGGATCATGGTGGCTATACGAGAAAAACACAAAGGTGATGTTTTATCAACCAAACACAAAACGATTGGACCAACAGACATGGGTTCAATCTCCCTATGGGGATGTTCACCAATGATGGGGTGGACATCAAACTTTGATGCCCCATGGATCAAGTTGTCCCATCACTCACCTGATGATCCTCTAAAATATCAAACCAGTTCTCTGCATGTCGTGCTTCTCATAAGTTTCCCTTGGTTGGCATCAAGTATTACATCAAAATTACCATCTGGTTATTTAACATAGCCATGGAAAATCACCATTTTTAATAGGTAAACCATCTATTTCTATGGGCCATTTCCCATGGCGAACTGTTAAATAACCAGAGGGTAGATGGTTGATACTGACACCATCAAATTGCGATCCCGGATCGCCATTTGAAGCAGGTTGAGTCTTGACCCGTCCTGGGAAGCGAACTGCAGAGCATTACCATCCTTCAGACATGCTGCGACCACAACATCACCTGAGGATCCAAGGTACCCATTGGCGATACAAAAGTTGGCGCCGATACCATACCCTCTGGTAAACTAACATAGCTGTTGAAAATGGCCATAGTTAAATAGTTGATTTACCCATTAAAAATTGTTTTTTTTCCATAGCTATGTTAGTTTACCAGAGGGTAACTCTGGTTTATGGTAGATGTATGGTCTCTATACTTCAAGGTTGGCCCCGCTAGTTACCAGTTACAAGTGAGTTTATGACACTACCTAATCTAATTGTAGTTAAAACTACCATAAATCCCAGTGATCCTAGATACCAACTTGCCTATCCACCTTGACATCTTGGCGTCCGACGATCGTCTTGCATCTCCTGGATGCATGCTATTCCCGTGATAGAATGGTGATAAAAATCAGATCAAATGGGATATAAATGGGATATTATAATGGGAATGTAATGAATCTATGGGAATAATGGTGATATCGTGGGGATATATCTAACCAATCAATATGGGATTTAACTAGGAAAATGATGATTTTTTGTGGGAAATCCTCAATTGCCGGAGGGGAACCCCAGATGGAGACCACATCTGGAAACATATCGAAAAACCACGGCGTTTCAGATGGAAATATCAACCAGGCATGGATATCACAACGTAGATACGTTTGCCATAACTTTGTTCAGCAAATAAAACTGGTAACATCACCAGTTTTAGACGTTGCCAACTCACCTTAAATGCGCTCATTCTTGGCATGTCCATCCCAAAAAGGGGTGTCAATAACTTTGTGCCATACCCACTGCTACTGACAAACAAAATATTCTGTTGGTTCTATCATATCCCAAGATATTCCCAAAAGTTCCCAAAACATCTTCTAGATCATATCTTCCCCCAAACATGAAAAATACCCTGCAGAACTTTTGGGTGTATTATTGGATCTGACCAAATTGGGCGCCAAGTCATTGGCATATTTCATATATAGTGGTTTAAACAATCATAAACCACCCATTTTCCTGGGAATGGTAAACATACCATACCACCTGTAAACATGGTGATTTTCCTGGGGGATGGTGCGTTTATGGCATTGTTTTACCCACCGGTGGGATGAATTTTGGTCCTGGGAAGCAAACTCGAGGGCCCAAGGGCTTCGCGTCACCGCAGCCAGGACGATCTGCGATTTTTGGCTGGAATTTCACCATCAACAGTGTGGGTACACCCAGTCGGGAAAGTCAGTGCACCGTCTCTTTGAAAACAAATCACAATGGGACGCTGCGCATTCAGGAAGTCACAGAAGTCAGTACAAAATTATGCAAATCAGCATGGGACGCTGTGCACCAGCAATCATCTATTGCGTTAAATGTTCGGTGTATTTTATGGGTCTAGAATTAGGAATCATATTGTGGACGCTGCATCTATGCAGTCATTGTTTTAGGCTATTTTGGAATGATGTTGTTGAAAAACGCAATGGGACGCAAGTTTCACCACAACTACAGTCAAAGTGAAGCGACAAATTTCCAACACAACCCTGTGGGTAAAACAATGCCATAAACCATCCCCTAGTCATCACCATGTTTATACGTGGTATGTTTACCCCAGTCATGGGTGGTTTATGATTGTTTTACCAACATTAATGGGGATATGGGGATAGATATAGCCAACAATATGGGGATGTATGGATTAGATGTTTTGCTCCTCCTCCTCCTCCTCCTCATCATCATCATCATCATCATCATCCTCGTCATCATCATCGTTTTCGTCGACGTCTTCTTCTTATTGTTCTTCTTGTTGCTCCTGTTGCTGCAAATCATTTTATATAGGCGTTAACCATTCAAAATGATGTTCAGCCGGGTAACTGGGATCGTCATGGGGATGGTGAAGATCAACCCCGTCAGGTGGCTTTGTTTCTCAACCATCAACTTGAAGCTTCCAAATTCTTAAACCCCATATCACCTACCTAATCCTGAAAAAGGCTATGGGGTTAAACCATCTGCAAAGATGGGGTGAGAGCGTCATCATGGTACTGATCTAATCTTAGTTTTCTGATTTTGGCGGAAACATCGAGAAACTTGGAACCCCCAAATCAGTTGGACTTGCCAAATGTTTCCCAAACGGAGCCTCCTTGTCATTTCGCAGGGCTGGGGATGCCTCAGCAACCCGTGCTGGTGATGGTGTCAAGCTGCAAATGTTTGGAGACAAATTTGACAAACGGACCTAAATCCATCTGTAACCAGCGAAGCGTTTAACGTTTTTCTCGGGCTTCAAAAATGTCCCCACTGGTTACAGTTTTTTCCGGGCTGATATATTCGCCACGATTGCCATCTCAGAAAAGCCCAAGTCCGAACATCATCAGCAATTTTCGTATATCTCCCAATATCAACCACGGAAAAACCTGGGTTGATCAACTTTGACTATTCATTAAGGGAGGTTACCCCCCAAATAGTGAGTAGCAATGACTCCTGGGTCAAATCCCATTGGAATCCCCCACGGTTCATCCTGAAAAAAAAACAGAAAATTCCCCATCTTCCTGGGGTGATATGACCATCAGATATGGATATACCATGACATATCCCATTCTTACCATATAAACACATACAATTCGATATATCCCGAGTAGTTATATTATGTTATATCTGGTTGGTGGTTTCAATCCCTCTGAAAAATATTAGTCAGTTGGGATTGTTCTTCCCAATATATGGAAAAATAAAATTCATGTTCCAAACCACCAACCAGTAACTAGTAGTATTAGTAGTATTGAGTACAATCATATCATTTGCTCAAAGTACTAATACTAATTATCTATGTTTATCTTGTTTTGTCGTAAATTATTATACCAATATTTCCCCGTGGTGATATCACCATCACCACTGCGCAAGAAAAATTCGCCTTCTCCAGCGCCAGGCCGTTGTGCTGCACCGCTGCCAGGACCACCTCGATCAAAGACATCGGAGGCTTTTCGGCACCCAAAAATAAAGGGTTAGCCTCTGGTTATGACTAACATAGCCATGGAAAGATGGAGATCAAGCAAAGCGCAGCTGCACAACAAGAAATCCTCTTGACATTCATGGGATAATTCCAACAGCCCCCAGGAAGAAGATACCCAAGATATGGCTCAATTTTGATCCTCAATTTTGATCCCAAGATAACTGGAAGGTGCCTCTGGATCATTCTGCAGCTGTCTTGAGACAAAACCCAAGGAGTAACCTCAGTGTACGGGGCACAAAGCCACAGCTTTGATCTGCCCCATGTAGTAAAGCTGCCAAACGGGGTTTACTCTCCCAATGACTTACCAGAAATGGCTTGTGATCCAATTGGGGACAAATCCATGCCAGGGCTGCCGTTCTTGCGAACTGCCTGGAGGGCTGCCTCCTTGTTGTTTTGCAGGAACTGAGGCTCCTCATCCTGGCCACAGCTGAGACCATTGCGGATGGATCAACAAAAATGCTGCAAACCTGGGAAATCATGAGGTTTGACCGGTACCCTTCTCTTATCCCGGGCGCTTTTTGGGGGTTCTAACTCACCTATCTCATTTAGTAACCATTAAACCAAGGGAAGGGAGCATAGCAGTAGTGCTTTCCACTGGAAACTCCGGGTCCTCAAAGGATGCTGCCTCTGAGATTCCATCACACGCAGTGACCTGTCAGCGGAACTCCAAGCATTTTCAAGCCCTTTGAATTGGGGATTCATATGATTATTGCAATAGATGTTCAATGCCCAAAAAATGTCTATGTAGATGTATACATATATATATAATACAAATATATATATATATACATATATATATATAGAGAGAGAGAGAGATAGATATACATATATATATATGTATGTGTATGTATGTGTATATATATAATTATATAATAATCATCCCGGATGCACCGGATTTCGCAGCTTTGCCTCATCCTCTGCAGCTTTTCGCGTCTTCGCCTGGTAGCCGTTCGAACTTTGGGCAGTTTCACCACAGCTGTTCAGCTGTCCCACCTCCATCAGCCCGGGTGGGTCTACATGATCCGTGTCATGGCAGGTGCCACAACTGGTGCCCAACTCTCAAAACAATCATGGTTAATGATGGTTAATGATGGTTAATGATGGTTAATGATGGTTAATGATGGTTAATGATGGTAAAATTTGGATGGGACTTAACTTCTGGTGATCCAAAAGTTGCGAGTTAAACAAATTTACTTAGCGTACTTGTTCGAGTCCATCTGATGTAGTCATGGTTTCCTTAGTTTACTCAGCTGCCGTGGTCACTGCAAGACATCCACTGGAGTCTTAGTGTCGAAGCTGCGAGCCAGAAGAGGATCAAACATGGCTGTGGTTTCTGTATGGGGGCCGTAGGTACTTCCCAAGAATCTGGATGATACCCGAAGTGTAACTCTCGGGAATCCCTGATTTGGTGAATTACAGATGATATTCAAAAGTTCACCAACATCTGTAACCCATCATTTTTTTTGAGATTCTTAAAGTCTCGAACCCTAAAGCAAACAACCAGCGGAGTTCTCTGCATCTGGTTGCGAAGCAGGGCCGGAAGCACTCTGCAAATGTCCATGTCAAACTCTTGCGCCATCCTGCACTCATACCAATGGTTGAAAGCTAATCCTCGATAGCCCTTGGGCTAGCACAGCGTGAAAAATCATCATTTTTGAACAGGTAACTTAAATGAAGTATGGTAAAAATCACCAATGTTCGAGACATGTCATGCCATGATTCATACTGAAATGCTGGTTGGAGAAAAATGGAACTTCCAGGTCGATGATAAAATCATATAAAATCATCAACATCAATCATGAATTATCACTCATATCCCCATAGTGATGGTTAACATGGTAGCCCTAGATTCAGGAACTTCGATCCCCAGGATTCATGGTGCAACCCAGGGACCCACCAGGGGCCCCAAATACTGCTGGTGTGGTCATGGCTGGGGTCGTTACTCTCCGGTTGTGTAAAACATGGCTATGGAAAATATGGGCCATAGACATAGATGATTTACCCTATGAAATGGTGATTTTCCATACTGAAGTATTAAATTGCCAAAGAGTATGTATAGATATATATATATCATACATCTGTATTTACTCCATGATATCCCATTCTATTGCCACTATCAAAATCCCATACACGCTGCACATCCCATCCGCGGCATCCTCGGGAGATCTGTCCACGCGCTGATGCCGTTGGCTGCGATGATGAGGTCATTCTTTTGGATCTGCAGCGAGGCTGTTTTTGGGGCCCATGGGGGTTTTCTAAGTCATGGGGGATCCCAAAATTCTTGGGTTTTTTGGTCATGGAAAATCCGAAAATCGATTTTGGATGATTAAAATGTATGTAGCCCCATGACTTAGGAAACCGAAAATATGATTCATGGACCATTTGCGATCGCAATGTATGGTTCGTGGGAATATCATGTGTTACTAATCGAAATATGATATATATATATATATATGCATATATATATATACACGTATGTATGTGTATAAACAATTCATTTTTTTTTTGGTGTTTGCATATGCATTAAATGGATACTTATGGGATCAAACCAACAAACTATGGGATATTTTGTACAGGGGATATTATGGATGTATAATAATGGGACCTATACTACTAACCATATATGCTATATGTATGGGTCTGAACATGGGGGATTTACCCCGTACTAAATGGAGATCCAACCAACCAGAATCTGTGACATCACCAATTTTTTAGGGTTGTGTATCCTCATTCGATGTCGGGATGGCAAACAAATCTATGGTGATACGAATCTAAGGTTGTTGGCGATACCAAGTCCTGTCAACCCTTTCACCTGACGGTCCAGAGCTGGTATACCTTATATGTAAACCCATTTCTGGATGGTCAGTACATCCGTTACCCATTATATATATATACATATATATATATGTATGTATGTATGTATGTATGTATATATATATATATATATCTATATATGTATATATGTATATATATGTATATATATATATAATATTATATCCACCTTGAAATATTGGGAATGGCAAGACTAGTTTGTAGTGGTGCCGCTGACAAGTTTGAATGGCTTCCTCATAGCCAGGCCGAAATGAATGACTGGTGAATTTCAGGATCTCAAATTCAGATGACCGTGCCCAAAATCAGAGTAAGCATTAAAATAGTTGACCACTTAAAACTTAGAAGCATCCATTTTGAGCATATAGCCATTTCCCATTTAAGCAAATTCGGAAATCAAATAACGATGCCGGGCCATTTAGGCGCCATTTGGGGATGGCTCAAATACCATGGCACCATGTTGGATCTTTAACGACAAAACCCCAAGTTAGACTCTTGAATGTGGTGGTTAAAATCAATGTACCCTCCAGTAAATTAACATAGACCCTGGTAGATAGGGGTTGGAAGATTAGTTTCCTCTAAAAATTGGTGATTTTCAGGGTCTATGTTAATTTACCAGAGGGTAACATATTCATCCCCGTTGACATTTGCATGGCGGCTGGTGGCCCCACCATTTCTTCATGGTTTTGCCCCCGTACATTGCTGGATTTCCACCATATTTCCACCATATTTCTCCCTTCTGAATTGAGGCTTAAACCTCCCATTGGCCCATTCAAAGTTGGAGATCATCCCAATGATCCCCATAAATGATCATAAATCCTACCGGAAATCCCATTAAACATCAGATTCAACCTCCCATTGTTCACATCATCCCAGGAAAACTCCGATCACATTAGACATTAGATCCGAATAAAAAAAAAACATCAATCATCCCATACATCCCATGGAAAATCCCATGGAAAATCCCATGGAAAATCCCATGAAATCACCATTTTCCTTGGTGAAATCTCCAAAATCCACAGAAAAATCACAAATTTGTGGCACCTGTCGGGGCCATTGGCTCCGCTGATTCCAAAGGTGTGCGTAGCCTCCCACGGCCACCTGGCAGAGATCTATGGCATCTTTGGGGGAAAAACCATGGGAAAACCATGGGAAAAGCATCATAAAAAATGCTGGTTGAATTGGAAAACCATGGGACAATGGTGTTCCCAAACGTGGATTGTTCCGCATCAAACGTGGGCTGATTTCAACATTCATGGAACATCACCGCCTGTCCGATGAGCAGGCCACATCGACCACCACCCTGGCCACGGCGTTGTGAAAGAAAGTGGATGTTTATGGTATGTGACTAGTGTCATACCAGAACAGTTACCCTGTGGTAAATATACAAAAAAATGACGGAAAATCACCATGCTATTAATGGGTAAATCAACTATAAATGACCATGTTCAATAGCTATGTTGAATTACCAGAGGGTAGAATGATAATAATGGGTATATAACATAACTGTCAAAATCATCATGGCAATATCCCACAAATCACCATTCAAGACTCACAATAACCACAATACTGTCGCTCTGATGGAAAAAACTGGTAGTTAGGTGGATGTTCAGTGATTCATCTTTTCAAGGGGTCTTGACCCCATAGCCAATTGGCTGTTCATTTGGTCCACTGTTCGTCCTGTCCAAAAGTGGGGTGCCCCAAAAAAATCCACTGTCATCATCGTGTTGGTGATATCCCAGAAACTATCCTGGCGACGTTCCCATAAACTGATTTCAATGGGAATTTCAGGATCCAATTGATGGAGGTACGTTAGTACCATTTTTCAGGCCATATTTTGGGGGGATATTCCCTTACATAGGCCTGAACAATAGGCCTTATATATTTAATCGGTACCTCCAATCAATCGGTTCCTGTTGCATGGCCATAAACTGATTTACAGCCTCTGGTAATTTTAGATAGCTATGGGCCCTATGGGCCATGAAAAATGACACAAATGACCCATTGGTAGATGATTTAGCCATTAAACATGGCCATTCATGACCTGGCTATGTTAGATGACCAGAGACAAACACATCTCCCATTTTGATGGTTCATAACCAAAAAAATAGCCAAGAAACCCTGATGATTATCTAATATCAATACTCATTAATAACCTTGATATCCAATCTAATTTCTTATCCACTAGTAACCTAACTCAAGCATGAACCCCCATGGCTAGGTTTACCCATCAATAACCAGCTATTTTTTCGATTGGATCAATGATTCCTAACTGTCCTAACTCAACTCCAGCTGGATCTCAAAACTCACCACCCAGCTCAGCTTTACCCAACGTTCGGGCGCCGTCATGAGCATGACATCGATCCCAAGCTTGTGCCCTCGAGGCTTTTCAATCTCCACCTGTGTGAAGCTGCCAGATATCGCTAGGTGAAGCTGGGATGATATGGGAATATGGATGAATCCACTGGGATGATAGTAAGATTAAATAGTAATGTGAATTGTAGATATATATATATATGTATGGATAAGATTAATATGGATTAATATATGGGATATAATATATAATCCATAGATAAATATACATACACATATACATATACATATACATATACATATACATATACATATACATATACATATACATATACATATATACATAATATAATATATATATACCATTACCCCTTGGTGCTCAGGCACTTTTTGAGATGTAAAATACCCTGTGAAACCCGGTGATTGTTGTGATCCGGGATATGCAGGCACCGTAGGAAACAGGATGGGCAAGGGGCAAATTCTAATATCATCCACCGTCGAGTTTGGAAACTGCCTGGCGGAATTGTAAGTTTCACTAACTTGAAATAACATAAAAGAACTGAAATAAGGCCATTTGGGGATGGTTTCCAAGCAGCCGCATCGACGGAAAAAACAAAAATGCCATAGTTGTCTTGTGTCATGGGCTCAAAAATGACTCCCCACCGGATCCACAGTCACCGGATCCACCTCGAAGGTAAATTCATCGTTGGACGCCTGCCGGTCGGTGTCACACAATGTCAAGATAAATCTTTGATTTCACACATATTTTTTCGAAAAAAAACATGTTGTTTGATCTTTTGACATGTTTATCTATCTCTGTTAAAAGATTATCAAACAAAATGTTTCAAAAGCGTCGGTAACTTGATGTGAAAAAGATAGAATCTATCGGTCTGACCGTTGATGACAGAAGTCGGTGATTTTCCATGGTGAACCCAGGGCTTCGCCAACCTCATCTCGCCAAGCAGCGCCACGAAGGTCCATCTGTTCATAGCCGGGCATTCCCGCCTGGCATTATGGGAAAATCCATTAGAAATGGATGATAAACAATGTTGAAATATGGATAATCCATAGAAAATCCATTGGAAAATCCAATTATTGGATGTTTATAATTGGAAAACAATGTTGAAATATGGGAAAACACATGGAAAAAAAACAACTTGTTCAATGCGATAAGTGTTATGTTTGTAGATTTTTTTTGGGTGACATAGCACGGATTCAGATTCGCCCGTCTCGCCTTGAATCCAGGTTGTGGGGGCCTGCCGACACAGCGAACTTGGGAGTTGGGTAAAGCGAAAGATGGCAATCAACAACAACAGGAACAACATCAACTGTGTAAAACAGCTAATCCATGCGAATCCTCTGATCATTAGATACAGCAGGATTGAAAAAAATCCATGCCACGTCCGAACTTGGCCCAGCTAACCCATGCGAATGCCTTCTTCACAACATGACCAATGAATTGGGTGGCGTATCAACCAATAGGCTATGGCTTTCATGTAGTTTTGAAAGGCAGTCATCATCCACTATCTGTACAAGAATCCAATTGATTGATAATGAGATGGAAAGATAGGGGCGAACTGGGGCGAACTGTTCTCCACAATAGAATCAAATGTATGAGTTTTTGCAGGGGACATCATATATAGTGTTGTAATTGCCGATTGGACATCTTATTTTCCTTGCGGTTTGGACATTGTATTTTAGTCGTTGATTTTCACAAATAAATATGGATTGAGAAAACAAATGATCGATTGACCAACGTCTGGATAATGAGACATACTCATAGAAGTCTGTTTTTGTATGATAGATGTAATAATCCCCTCCCATCCAACAATCAATGACGTCCTTTCAGGAGGAACAACAGAGTCACTTTGGAATGATCGTCGGATAGGAGGACTATTATGCAGTAGGGGAGTACTATCATAATATGCAGATCCTATTATGTGGGTTTGTCTGAAAATAGGGTATATTCCCAGTTATAGCCATTTAATAGGGATAATGATCATTAACCATTGGGTTTAGGGGTACACTATTTTCAGACACACCCATGTATCATTTGCCACGGTTCCCTCTCTATCAACCAGTGGGAACACCACAAAAACCGCCCAATCAGCCACAATCAGACACCTCGGCAGACTGGCAGGCAACGGAGCACCTGGCAAGCATCTTAAGCCGGGATTGATGACATACCTACGTAATATATATATATAACATAACATAACATAATATGATATAATATAATAATATAGCATGCTACAATATAATATACTATAATATAATGTAATGTAAATTAATATAATGTAATGTAACGTAATATAACACTATATATACATATATACACATACATATCTGTAGTATGTAGAATATGTAGATGTATGGATATGTATGTATAGATATACATATTATATATATATATATATGTATTTATAAATCTTTCAGACGTTGAAGATCAATCTTCGAACAGGGCAGCCCTGCCTCCACCAAGGGGCCTGCAATTGGATCATCGTCGGTTCGATGGTGTTTTCCCCGTGTCCAACTTTTCGGTCAGGGGGGTTTATTGGTGGTTTAATGGTGGTTTAATGGTGGTTTAATGGTGGTTTAATGGTGGTTTAATGGTGGTTTAATGGGATAAAAAAACAACAAAAATTGTGATTTAAAGGAATTTACCCTTTGCTAAACTAACACGTTGCGAACTTGAAGCCATGGCCGCAGTCGTTAAATAGTTGATTTACCCATTAATTTAGCATGGTGATTTTCCCATCGTTTTTTGTATGTTTACCAGAGGGTATGGCAAATGTGTCCTTGTTTCATACTCATTTTTCCTGCGGCGCAAATGAATTGGGCTGGCTGGTACCGTGTCCATTTCGTCAAAAACATCAACTTCACTGGCTTGAGATCCCACAACAAACGATATCTCCATGGTTGAGCCATGATATCCCATTCAATGAGTCTATATCTAGATCCCATGACATATCCCTATTGAGTATAATTTGATCCCATCAATAGGGATATCCCATTGTGTTCCTAGTAAATATACCATGAAATACTTTAATGGCCCATTATGGCCCATAAAAAATATGGCTATTTCTATCCGCAGCGAAGATCTATTTTTCCATATTCCTAGTGATCTTCCCAGTGATATCACCCCACAATGGCCGCCTCGCTAGGCTCGGGTGCATGCCAAGGCGCTTGGCATCTGGCGAGACCGGTCGGTTTTTGAAAATGGTGAAATAAATCTATTTAATAGTATTTAAAAAAGTGTTTGATAGTGTTTAATCGTATTTAATAGTGTTTAATAGTATTGTTCATCGTATTTATGGACATTTGTCATCTTTGTAGGATCTATGCCACTATTGTCCGGTCGGAGTTTTCAGGGGTCGTCTAACAGGTCCTGCGCGTCGAACATGGTGAGAATCCTCCCGATACTGGCAGCTACTGGATTTCTGGCAACAAATCCCCCGTTCGAAAAGGAGTATAATCCCACGTCATAATCCACTGTCATTGGGGTTGTCATTGGGCTCATTGGGCTCATGGAGTTGCAAAAACCCAGGTATATATAACTGGCTGCAGGGTTAAACTTTCATACGCTACCAAAAGAAGAGTCTTCTTGAGCAGGATATGATATATTCCTCAGTCAAAATGGCAACAGACCTTGGTTTACCAAAACAAAGGTTGCCATTGGTAATAACGTGGAACCCAGAAATACCTCACGGTTCCTTGCCAGTTATGCTTACTTGAAATAGCCGTTGATCAAGACTATTGATTGCCAATATACCCTCTCATTTCTGGTGTCCCTGTCCCAGCTGGTGGGTTACCCTCTGGTAGACCAACTAACCCTGGCTTAAAAAAATCACCAATGCTGGATCGGTCAATGATTTCCAGCCAACCATGTTTGTGTACCTGTGTCTTACTCTAGTTTTTTTTCTCTAGATTCATAAGCAAATCTATCCCATTCATCATGGATTATGATTAATCTACATTTATCCCCAATACACCAGTATAGTATAACCCCTAATTTTTATCCATCAACAGAGATATGGGTCAAAATTGGGTACCCCAATTATTAAAAATCGACGAGAATCTCTGGTCCCCTGTCCTAAAGATGACCAATGGCTCAACCCGCACCTGGCACTGCCGGCACTGCTGGCGGGGGCGCGGGTGGGCCAGTGCCATCGCGCCTGGGCATGTGGAGGTTAGAATCCCATGGTACTCATAAGCCCAACTGCACCCATGGAGAAGTGTCTCCAAAATCAATCACTAGATTTCTGTCAAGTCGGTACTCTTTCCTGTAGATTTCTGAAAGATTTCTGAAACTGTCCCTTGATCCAATTCTTCCAGCCGTTCGAATTTCACGAATTTCCGCACCTCAGAATAGTGAGGTGCAGCTCTGACTGCGCGCGCATCTCCTGAAGTTGCGGGCACGGAACTGATCATTCTTTATTGTTGCTTCGAAAATTATCTCTCTCTCTATATATATTCATTGAAACCAAAAGGTGGGTTGGATTGCTAGAGGATTCTCACAACAAGGTTTTGGGCCACCAGCATCATATTACAACATATGTTTTCAACTAAAATCAATTTTCCCATATTTTCCCCATATTTAATCATTTATTTGATTTTATCTGTATTTATTTGACTTTATTTGATTTTTTTTGCTTTGGGACCTCCCTGGGGTTATCATGCACTGCATATCTAATACATCATATGACAAGCAACTGTGTTTTAAATCCTTTCGCCCTGGAAGCTGAACATTTTACAACACAAGGAAATATGATAACAGCTGATAGTTGGGCAGCAATTCTGCAGCTGCCATTTGCCTCGGCAACGGAACCAAATGCGATTCTTGATTCTTTCATGTGGACCGCCATTTTCAACAGAACCAACCTGTTTCAAATTTCGGACTACACTGAATGTTGCCACTTTTGAATTTGGCATCAACAACTTTGCTTCGGACTTGCGAGAAGAAGACGATAGCAGAATCATACAAGTTACACAGAATCTGGCTGGAGCAGGGTGCAGTGCAAAAAATAACATTTTACTGCTTGAGGAAACAGGGCAAGAATCGCAGAGATTGTCCAAGGTTTTTGTAAGTTTGCATTAGTTTGTTTGGTTTTATTTTGTTTTTTTCTTGTTTTTTGTTTTTTTCCTGCAAATCTGAAAGATTTTGAGATTTTTTGAGATTTTTTGAGATTTTCTGTGGTCCAGAAAAATAAGCAATAAAGAACCCAGTCTCGCAAAACCACGTTTGAGAAACAACATTAGAGAAATTTTGAGATATCTTGAGATTTTTTGAGATTGTTTGAGACTTTTGTTTTGATATTTTTTGTTTTTTTTGAAAATAAAACTGGTTCCATTGTCCTTTTCTTTTGTCCTTTAAAGCCCTGTTTCCTTCAATGGAATAATACCATCCACTGGTGTTTGCCAAAAAGCACCTCCAGTGATCCATGTTTTGAGGCCAAACCCAATATTCAATATGCCTTTGGTGTTGCCATATATTCCT